>Ga0247818_10000085_pt1 | contig 50885 bp, 28 predicted proteins | sample 13C_Glucose_Day1_FD_192424 | JGI IMG/M metagenome (GOLD analysis project Ga0247818, IMG submission 192424) | Soil microbial communities from agricultural site in Penn Yan, New York, United States - 13C_Glucose_Day1 | ecosystem: Environmental > Terrestrial > Soil > Agricultural land | place...
CGTTCGGACGATCTTTTGATCTTGATTCTAAAAAACGAAAGTCAAAAGATCGTCCGAACGCGGCCCGAGCCTGCGGCAGCTCCTACAGGGAATTGTGGTGTTTTCAAAACAACAACAAAAAGGAAGGTCAACCATGCTTCAATCCCGTCACTTGCTCTCCGGCCTCGGACTGTCTCTGATGATCGCCACCCTCTCCGCCAACGCGGCCGGCCTCAGCGCCGAACACAAAGCCTTCGGCAAAACCAACGACGGCACGCCCGTCGAGCAATACATCCTGCGCAACAGCCACGGCATGCAGGCGACCGTCATCACCTACGGCGCCACCCTGCAATCGCTGCTGGTACCGGACAAACACGGCAAACCCGCTGACGTGGTGCTCGGTTTCGACGATGTCCAGGGCTACCAGAAAGGCACGGCCTATTTCGGTGCGACCATCGGCCGTTTCGGCAATCGACTCGCGGACGGCGCGTTCGAACTCGACGGCAAGCGCTATCAGGTGCCGCAGAACGACAAGTCCAATGCGTTGCACGGCGGTACTCAGGGCTTCGACAAGAAAGTCTGGAAAGCGCAGGAAACCAAAGACAAGGATTCGGTCGGCGTGACCCTCACCTATCTGTCGGCGGACGGTGAAATGGGCTTCCCCGGCAACCTCACCACTCAAGTGACCTATCGCCTGACCGACAGCAACGAACTGCGCATCGACTACCAGGCCAGCACCGACAAACCGACCGTGCTCAACCTGACCAACCACAGCTACTTCAACCTCGCCGGCGCCGGCAATGGCGACGTGCTGAAACAAGTCGCGACCCTGCACGCCAGCCGCTATACCCCAGTCACCGGCAAGCTGATCCCGACCGGCGAACTGGCGCCAGTGGCCGGCACACCGATGGACTTCACCAAGCCCACGGCAATTGGCACGCACATCAAGGCCGATCATCCCCAGCTGAAGTTCGCCGAACCGAAACAGGGTGGTTTCGATTTCAACTGGGTGCTGGATACCAAGGGTGATGTGAACAAAGTCGCCGCCGAGGTCTGCGATCCGCAGTCCGGGCGGCATCTGCAGCTGTTCACCAGTGAGCCGGGTGTGCAGTTCTATACCAGCAACTTCCTTGATGGCACGGTCAAGGGCAAGGGTGGCAAGATCTATCCGCACTGGGGTGCGTTTACCCTGGAGACCCAGCACTATCCGGATGCGCCGAATCAGCCGGACTTCCCGAGCACGCGGCTGGATCCGGGGCAGACTTACAATCACAGCGTGGTGTTGAAGTTCTCCGCGAAATAACACTTAGCCCGTGGCGAGGGAGCTTGCTCCCGCTGGCCTGCGCAGCAGGCCCCTGCTTTTTCAACTGAATGAAGAGCAGGGGCCGCTTCGCGCCCCAGCGGGAGCAAGCTCCCTCGCCACAGGTTCATCGACCTCCATTGGAACCCCTGCGCTATCCTGCTGCCCACTAAGGTATCGACCATCAGCACAGGAGGTTTGAATGCGTACCCTTGAACTGGCAGGTGTGCAGGTTCCGGTGATTGGCCAGGGCACCTGGCGCATGGGCGAGGATCGCTCGGCGCATCAGCGTGAAGTGTCCGCGCTGCGCCAAGGCATCGAACTGGGCATGACCCTGATCGATACAGCGGAAATGTACGCCGAAGGCGGCGCCGAAAGCGTGGTCGGCGAAGCCATCACCGGTCTGCGCGACCGGGTATTTCTGGTGAGCAAGGTCTATCCGCACAACGCCAGCCGCAAAGGCATTCCGCAAGCCTGCGAGCGCAGTCTGCGCCGGCTCGACACCGATCACATCGACCTCTATCTGCTGCATTGGCGCGGCCAGTTTCCGCTGGAAGAAACCGTCGAAGCCTTCGAACGCCTGCGCGAGGACGGCAAGATCGGCCGTTGGGGCGTGTCGAATTTCGACGTCGATGATCTCGAGGAACTGGCCAACCCGGCCTGTGCGACCAATCAGGTGCTGTACAACCTCGAAGAGCGCGGCGTCGAATTCGATCTGCTGCCATGGTGCCGACAGCAGCGCATGCCGTTGATGGCGTACTGTCCGATTGGCCAGGGCGGCGCGATGCTGGCTGAGCCCGAGTTGCAGCAGATTGCCGCTCGTCACGGTGTGACCCCGGCACAGGTTTCGCTGGCGTGGATTCTGCGTCAGGATGGTGTGATTGCGATTCCCAAGGCTGTGCGACCGGAACACGTGCAACTCAATGCACAAGCGGCGCAGTTGCAACTGGATGCCGGGGATCTGGCGGCGCTGGACCAGGTATTCAAAGCGCCACAACGCAAGCAGCGGCTGGCGATGGTCTGAGTCGCTGACCGTTGGCGAGGGCTTCGTCATGAGAAGCACTGATCAGTACGACCCGTTCAATCTGCAGCGTTTCGTCCAGGCCCAGGATCCGGTGTTCGAACGGGTCCAGCGTGAACTCGACGAGGGGCGTAAACGCAGCCACTGGATGTGGTTTGTGTTCCCGCAATTCGCCGGGCTGGGTGGCAGCGAGATGTCTCGGCGTTTCGCCATTCAGTCCGCCGAAGAAGCGCGGGCCTATCTGGCCCACGACCTGCTCGGTGCGCGGCTGCGTACCTGCACGCAGTTGGTGCTGAACATCCGCCAGCGCTCAATTGCGGAGATTTTCGGCCACCCCGATGACCTGAAATTCCACTCCTCGATGACCCTGTTTGCGCAGTTCAGCGCCGAAGATTGCCCGTTCGCTCAGGCACTGGAGCGCTACTTCCACGGCATCCTCGATGAATGGACCCTGCAACTGCTGGACTCAAAACAGTCCCAGTTGCCCCCCGATCAGGGTTGAGAAATCGTCGTCGACGAACGGCAGGATCGCATCCGCCACCGGTTGCAGCTGGCGGGTGATGTAGTGGTCGTAGTCGATCGCGGCGCGGCGCACTTCCAGCGGTTCCGGCCCGGCCAGGGTGATCACGTAACTGATCCAGCCGCCGTTCTGGTACTGCCGTGGGCGACCCTGCTGCGCGTTGTAATCATCGGCCAGGCGCGCCGCACGCACATGCGGCGGCACGTTGCGTTCGTAGTCATCGAGGGTGCGGCGCAGGCGTTTGCGATAGACCAGTCGCTCATCGAATTCGCCGGCCAGGGTCTTGCGCACGTAGTCGCGCACGTAATCCTGATACGGCTTGCGCTGGAAGATCCGCTCGTAGAGTTCCTGCTGGAACTGCCGGGCCAGCAGCGACCAGTCGGTGCGCACGGTTTCCAGGCCCTTGTAGACCATTTCTTCGCTGCCGTCGGCGCGGCTCACCAGTCCGGCGTAGCGCTTCTTGCTGCCCTCTTCGGCGCCGCGAATGGTCGGCATCAGAAAGCGTTTGTAGTGGGTTTCGTACTGCAGTTCGAGGGCGCTTTGCAGGCCGTACTCCTCACGCACGTGCTCGCGCCACCAGTCGTTGACGTGCTTGACCAACGCCTGACCGATCTGCGCCGCTTCCTCCTGACCGTGCGGCCGGCGCAGCCAGACGAAGGTCGAATCAGTGTCGCCGTAGATCACCGCGTGGCCCTGCGCTTCGATGAGCTGACGGGTACGCAGCATGATCTCGTGGCCGCGCAGGGTGATCGACGACGCCAGCCGCGTGTCGAAGAACCGGCAACCGCTGGAACCGAGCACGCCGTAAAAGGCGTTCATGATGATTTTCAGGGCCTGTGACAGCGGCGCGTTGTGCTCGCGCTTGGCAGTCTCACGGCCCTCGGCGACCCGCGCGACTATCGACGGCAGACAATGCCGGGTGCGCGAAAACCGCGCGCCGCGAAAACCCGGCACCGAGTCGGCATCGTTCGGGTGCTGCAAGCCTTCGATCAGCCCCACCGGGTCGATCAGAAAAGTGCGGATGATCGACGGGTACAGGCTCTTGTAATCGAGCACCAGCACCGACTCGTACAGCCCCGGCTGTGAATCCATGACGAAACCGCCGGGGCTGGCCTGTGGCGGATTGGTGCCCAGATTCGGCGCGACGAAACCCTGGCGATGCATCAACGGCATATACAAATGGGTGAACGCCGCCACCGAGCCACCGCTGCGATCCGCCGGCAAACCAGTGACACTGGCGCGCTCGAGCAAAAAGGTCAGCAGTTCGGTCTTGGCGAAGATCCGCGTGACCAGTTCGCAGTCCTTGAGGTTGTACTTGGCCAGCGCCGGTTTGTCCTCGGCGAACATGCGGTTGATTTCATCCATGCGCTGGTACGGGTTGTCGATCGCCTTGCCCTCACCGAGCAGGGTCTGCGCGACGTTCTCCAGGCTGAACGAAGGGAAACTCCAGGTCGCCGAACGCAACGATTCGATGCCGTCGATGATCAACCGCCCCGCTGCCGAGGCAAAGAAATGGCTGCGACTGCCGTGTTCGCGCCACTGCATCTCTTCGCCGCCACGGCCGATTTTCAGCGGCACACCGAGGCGTCGCGCGTGTTCGTGAAGGATGCGCAGATCGAACTGGACGACGTTCCAGCCGATGATTGCGTCGGGGTCGTGCTGGGCGAACCAGTCGTTGAGTTTCTTCAGGATCAGCGTGCGTGAGTCGCAGTATTCGAGGTCGAAGTCGACGATGCTCGCGTCACCGTTGGGCGTACCGAGCATGTACACCTGACGCTGGCCGCAGCCTTCAAGGGCGATGGAATACAGCTCGCCGGTTTCAGTGGTTTCGATGTCCAGCGAGACCAGACGCAATTTCGGTCGGTATTTCGGATCAGGTTTGAGCTGGGCGTTGAGCAGCACGCCATCGGCGTCGGCGCTACCGCCGAACAGCACCGGTGCGGTAATGAAACGCTCCATGAGGTAGCGTTCCGGCGGGCGCACGTCGGCTTCGAAGACGTCGACCCCGGCGCGGCTGAGCGCGGTTTCCAGGCGCATCAACTGGCCGTGTTGCTGGCAATACAGGCCCAGCACCGGGCGATGCTCGAAATCCTGCAGGGCCAGCGGGCGCAGTTCGACGTTCTTTTCGTCATGCAGCAGGCGTTCGGCCGCTTCGCGTTGTGCGGCGGGGATAAACGCCACCGACGTCTGCGGCGCCAGGCGCACACGGCGCGGCCCGGCGTCGGTCGCCAGCCAGAACTCGACTTCGGTGCCGGCCGGAGTATCGCGCCAATGCCGGGTCAGGACGAAGCCCTGCTGTAAATCCACCGCTGCAACCTCAGGAATTGAATCAGAGGGGCATTCTACGCGGCATTCGCCTATTGGGTGGGGATGGAGGAGATCGCGGATCACGGCGCGGCACCTGTCAGAGTTGACAGGTTACAGGTGGGGCAGGCGCTGCTAACGTCATCGGTATCTAGCAGCGCTGACGCGCGTCAAGGACAGGGAAAATGGATCAGTCCGTGCACAGCAGGACTCCATCGGTCAACGTGATCGACGGCCGGGGCCTGTCCGTTCGGCAGGTGGCCTACTGGCGCGAGGTGGCTTTGGCGCCGGTCGAGTCGTTGATCACCCGACAATTTCACAACACCGCCGGCCAACCGGTAGAGCAATGGGATCCACGCCTGTACGGCAACGCGCGAAAAGCCAATTTGCTGACGATCCATGGCCTGAGCGGACAAGTGCTCCTGCTCGATAGCGTGGACTCCGGCTGGCGCTTGAGTCTGCCCGGTCTGGCCGCAGAAGTGGTAACGCGTTGGGATGGCCGGGGCAACCGCTGGAGCCACCGCTACGACAATCGCTTGCGTTTGCTCGGGATCCAGCTCAACGACGGGCCGGACACGGAAACCATCACCTTTGGCCTGACCGATGCGGATGCCGCACACAACCAGCGCGGCCAGTTACTGCGCAAGACGGATGCCTCCGGCGCACTGGACTACCGCTCGTTCAGCCTCAATGCCTTGCCCCTTGAGGAAACCCGCACGCTGTTCGATGGCGCGGCCTATACCACTCACTGGCGCTACGGGGCCAACGGCACGGCGCTGAGCCAGACGGATGCGGCCGGGCACCAACAACGTTCACGCTATGACATCGCCGGACAACTGCAGCAGGTGACCCTGAAAATCAACGACGACGACGGCGAAAAAGACATCCTCAAACAAGCCCGCTACAACGCCGAAGGCCAGAAGATCGAACAGACGCTGGGCAACGATGTGCTTTGCAACTGGATCTACGATGCCGCCGACGGTCGCCTCAACGGCATCAAGGCCGGTGTACCCGGTCAGGCCCTGCGGCAAAACCTGCAATATCAGTACGACAAGGTCGGTAACGTCGTGAGCCTTGAGGATCTCACTTTCAACGCGGTGTACTTCGCCAATCAGTTGATCGACGGCAAACGCGACTTCAGTCATGACTCGCTCTATCGTCTGATCCGCGCCACCGGACACGACACCCCGCCAGCGGCCGAGAACCCCGGACGTCCACTGCCCGGCGATCCCGCCCACCACCTCAATTACACCCAGACCTACACATACGATACGGGTGGCAACCTGATCAAACTGGTGCACGCCCGGGCCGTCGGCGGTTACACCCGCCATATGTTGATCGACCCTGACAGCAACCGTGGCGTGCGCTGGAAAGAAGGCGACGCACCGCCGGATTTCACCCGGCAATTCGACGCTCATGGCAACCAGTTGGCCTTGCAGCCCGGGCAGAATCTGCAATGGAACGTCCTTGATGAACTGGCCTCGGTGACCTTGATCACACGCGAATCCGCCCTGCCCGATCAGGAACGTTATCGCTACAGCGGTGGCGTCCGGGTGTACAAACACCACGAGACCCAAGGCGCGTCGACCACGCATGTCCATCAGGTGCGTTACCTGCCGGGCCTCGAAATACGCACCCGCGAAACGGGTGAGGAGCTGCATGTCATCACGTTGCCGGCAGTTATCGGCAATGTCCGCTGCCTGCACTGGCGCAACGGCCGCCCGGACCAGATCAGCAAAAATCAACTGCGCTATTGCCTGGAAGACAGTCAGAACTCCAGCCTGATCGAGCTCGACCAGGACGCCGCCCTGATCAGTCATGAGCACTACTATCCGTTCGGCGGCACCGCCTCGTTGACAGCACGTTTGGCGCTGGAAGTCAGCTACAAGACGATTCGTTATTCGGGCAAGGAACTGGACGACACTGGACTTTATTATTACGGCCGACGTTATTACGCACCGTGGTTGCAGCGCTGGACCAGCGCCGACCCGGCGGGGACGGTGGGTGGATCGAACCTGTATGCGATGGTGCGCAATAACCCGGTGAGTTCTGTCGATGAGCTTGGGTTGAATGACAGGCTGAATCAAAAAATAAGCGACCGAACCATGTCCATGTTTTCGACCCCCTCCCTGCACCCTTTGCCCCTGCCACAAGGCAAACAGGACGCCATCAAACAGCAAGAAGACGAGCACCTGCAAAAGTACCCAGACGCAAAATTCACAAAAAGAGTGCGAAGCAGGCTGACCGCCCATGCAGGTGCAGAATACTCGGATGGCTCTCCCGAGAACGATCTGACAATTACCGATATGTTCAACATTTCCTTGCTTGACGAAGGTGTCGAAGCCTATCAATCGGTATCCATTTACAAACCTCGCAATACTAAATTTCCCAACAACCCCGGTCATCTGGGCATTCTTAAAATTGATGCCGAGCGATTCATCCCTGAACTGGAAATCGCCTACAGGAAGGCCTACAACGATGAAAAATACCCGATAAAAATTTACCGGGCGGGAAGTGAAACGGCCATTTCCCTGCAAGGGATCGAATATGAAAGCTCTCCATTGCATCCATTGACGAGAGAACTCACCAGAAACCATATCAACAGCTCCGAAGGATTTATTCCCCAAGGAGCCGGGCTTCCAGCCTTCCATGCAGAAGTGAGAGTACTGAACACTGTCGCGCTATTGACCCCCAACCTGGCGGAAAACCTGGACAAGCTGACGATCATTACTCAGAACCTGCAGAGCAAGACGGGGGGCGTTGGTTTCCCCGCGTGCTTCAATTGTGCAAACATAATCGTCGATACTTACAAGGGCCGGCCCGGCGTCAAGGTTCCATCTTTACGAATTGATTTGACCCATGAAAAATGGAAAACAGACGTCATGGAATACCCCGGATAAAACCAGCCACTTTCCACCTGTCAACGCCGTGAAAGGTCCCTGCGTTGACAGGTGTGCCACTGGCTCGACGTCAGTCAATTACGCTAACAATGACCTGCCTTGTCAGCGTCCTCAGTAACTGCTTGCGCCCTTCAAACAGTTCGACAAGTTCGCGCTCGTAAACCTGCTGCGCAATGGTGCCGGCGATATAGCGATCAAGCAGGGCCTCAACCTTTGCGCTGTACTCCCGCGCATTTTGCGCAAACGCCTGGGCATGCCTGCCCTTCAAGTACTTGCGCCAGAAGCGCTGGCCGATCATGCGTTCTGCCAGCCCCTCACCCGCCTCGATGGCCAGCACCGATTGATAGGCCGCCTCGATCTGCGCCTCGCTCACTTCGGCCAGGTCACGGAACAGCATGCCCCGCGACTGCCACGGCAACTCGAGCCGATCAGCCAGGCCGGTCTGAAACGCCAGATAGACTTCCACTTCATCAATGCTGCCGCTGAATTCTCCGTCCTCATCCATCGTGATAAAGGTTTCACCCGCCTGCAAGCGATCCTGAATGGTGGCGCGCGCGATGTCATTGACCTGATCCAGGCGTGACTTGCCTTTGGCCAGTCGTAACAGGATGGCTTCGATCTGCTCAGGGCTGGTGGACTGCCAGGCTTCGAGCACCAGCACCTTGATTCCCATCTCATTGAAAATCTGCGCCCCGGCGTCGGCACAGGAATCAGGATTGCTCGCCATGCGAAACAACTCTTCACGCAATGGCGTGTTTTGCGTCGCCGCATCGAGCATGCGCCACACCCGTTCGGTGAGCCCGGGGCGGCTGGCGTCATTGACGTAATCGGCTGACTCGGCGAGTTGCTCCAACACCTCGAAAAAGCCCTGGGAGTCGGGCTCTCGCTCCAGATCATCCCACTGCGTCTGCCGCTGCTGGCGCGGTTCCTCGCTTACTCCCTCCAGCCAATGCACACTGGTCTGCTCACCTTTGGGGGGATAACTGCGCGTGGGGTCGTAGCCCACCGAACGCATGCTGGCGTGGAATTGCTCACGGCCCGTATCGGACAGGCGCTCGCGACTCAAGCGGGTGCGGGCGATCAGTCGGGCCTGTTCGGAGCCGGGGATTGCCGACGGAACCTGCTCGATGGGATTGCCTTGCAGATCCAGCTCGAAGGCCCGGGGACGCGGCACGGCGAACAGGCCTGTCGGCCATTCGCTGATGCCGGTGTCATGCAGATCGAGCACCTGCAGGTCGACCATCGCGCCGACATCTGGCGCCAGCCCCAGCGCCGGATTGCCGCCCAGACTCAAGGTCTGCAAGCGGGTCAGGCGGCTGAGTTCAGCGACATTTTCGGCATTCATCGTCAGTTGATTATTGCCCAGCGCCAGCGTCTCCAGCGCCCGCAGATGGCCTGTCAGGGACGGCAAGGCACCGAGTAGATTTTCGCTGAGGTCCAGCCCCCTCAAGTTCGGGAAGTAGGCGAGAAAAGCATTGATGTCGGTACGTAATTGCACATGCCGAAACTGCAAGGTGCTGACGTGAGGAAAATCAACTTCCAGCGCCGGCAGATACTCGAGGAAATCACTGGTCCAGTGGAAATCCAGATCCAGTGTGTAACCGTCCGGCCCCGCCGTTTCGCCCGCCCGCCAGCATTGTTTGAGCGCCTTGGCGAGGCGCCTTTTGTGATAACGCTGATCCATCGGCAGCAACTCGCCGCGCTCGATGTGCACCCAGTCTTCAAGGGTCTTTTTCAGTTTGCTGAACGTCAATTCCCGTTCGTGGATCAGGCGTACAGCTGCTTCAGGCGAGCCGGATGCGCGTGAAAAGGCCTGAAAGTGCTCCGCCGTCGCCTGTGGATACAGGGTTTTGTAGCGATCCTCCAGACTGGCCTCGCCAGCCGTGGACAAGCGTTCCTCGATCAGCACATAACCTGGCTTGACGGGGTTTTCGACGGCGGTTCGAAGCGACGCGTCATGCAGCAGACCGCGCAGCTCGGCACGGCTGATGGAAGATTGCTGCAGATGGCTGCGCAGGCGCTGCCCCTCACCGATGCCAAGGCCAAGGCTTTTGCGCTCGGCATCCGGCAATGCCTGCAATACCGCGTGGTAGAAATCACTCGCCCCGTGCAATTCATCGCCCTGCGCGTCAAAGGCGAGGAATCTGTCCTGCCGCGTGCGCACCAGCACTTTGCGCACGGTCGCCGCTGGCGCTCCAACACTGTCGATCAGCACTCCGTCGAATGCCAGATTGCGTATTTCCAGGCGTACGTCCGGCGACCAGCCGGGTAATTTCTCCAGGCTGTGCAAGGCCAGTCGATAGCTGTCGAGGTTGGCATTCGCCGGCAGGTACAGCCCTTCCCACGCCCGGGTGATGCGCCATTCGTGCAACGCTTCACGTGCAGTCTGTTTCAAGCGCAATGACAATTGCCCCTGTTCGCTGGCCAACTGTTGTTCCGCCGGCAAGACATTCAGCAGCAGTTCATTGGCCACCTCACCCGGCAGCTGCGCAAACTCGTTGCGCAGCAACAGGCTTTCGGCAGAGGTCGCAGGCACCAGCTCGTGCAATTTGACCCGGGCCTCGATCAACGCCGCTCTTTGCGACTTCGCGGCCTCCACGATCAGCGCGCGCAGCCTGGCAGCACGCACGTTCAACGCAACGACGCCAAGACCAAACTCTTCATCCAGCAGCGCTTTGATGTCCCCCTCGCCCAACCGCGACAACAATGTGCTGGCCAGATCGAAACCGCTGCCTTCGCGCCGCAGACTGATCGGCGCATTACCCGCCAGTGCTGACGATTGCCAAAGCACCTTGCCTTGCTCGTCGAGCCATTGCAGCGCAAGTTTTTCCGGCCATTTCGGATGGCCCGTGAGCAACTGCAACTGCAGTTGCACATCGGCCTGCCCCTGGATCTGCAGTAGGTCACTGCCCAGTCGGGCGATAAAGGTTTCAATCGCCTGATCGGCAGCAAAACGCTGAAGCGTAGCGACGAGCATGGCGGGCGGCGGTTCCTGTTCAACGTGCAGCCTGCGCAATGCGCCCTCCTCGACACCGCTGACGATCCGGATCTGCTCCAGAGAGGAGTCCGAGAATCCGTCGACCTGATGCCCAAGCCGCCGCATCAGTTGAATCCCCTGCCAGGTCTGAGGTTGCTCGGTTTCATGCAGCCACGCGCCGGCGCCGTTGTGGCTCACACGCGGCGCATAGGCATCGCTGCGCTCGGGATGCTGGAGGCGATAGGCATCCGAACCGGGCTGCGCGCGAACCACAAAAAACTCGCCCTCCACCCGCAATATTTGCTGATCGGCCTGACGATAAAGGCCGGTCGCGTCAGGCCGGGCCGACGGGTCGAGGTTCAATGAGCGCGTGTAGCGCCGCAAGTCCGAGTCCCATAACCGCGCGCGACCGTCCGCCATCTCGACAACGTTCATGCGCGCAATCAAGGGTGACGCCTTGACGGGCATCAGCGCCCCCACCAGTTGGCCACCGACCAGCAGCGCGCCCAGCTGAATCATGCTGTCCACCACGCCGAGCAAGTGTTCGAGCGCTTCAACCCGCTTGTCGTAAGCCCACTCGACGATCCCTTCGAACGACTCGTCCAGCAGCTGGTAAGCGGTATACGCCAGCATCAATTCACCCAGACCGGGGACAAACGGCGCCGCGACGAACGCCCCCACTTCCAGCACGGTCAGGGCAACCTTTAAAAAACTGTCCCAGCGCGCCCAGCGGGTTTTGGCGTCCTCATCGTCGGTGGGAACGGCGCGGATCCGGGCGTCGGCGAACAGCGAGTTCACCCGCTGCTGAAACTGGTGAGTCCAGAAATCGCCTTTGATCCGTGCATAGCCGATCCGCAGGTCCGGATTGAGCACCGGCTCCGGGGCCCAGGCCGGCAATTGCTGAAAGGGCGGCCGCGCATGCCATTGCAGCTTCGAGAGGCGGTTATTGAGCTGGAAAAACAATTGGCCCCGGTGTCGTTGCGGGACAAAACGGCTGAAGAAGCGCTGGTAATCAGGCGAGCGCAATTGCCTTGTCAGCTCGGCGACAAATTCTGCCGACGACGCATAGCGTTTGACCGGGTGCTCGGGATCATCGGGCACGCAGGCAATCAGCGGGACGACCGTCGAGCTGTTCTCCAGATCGGTGCAGATCAGCACAATCGCGCTCAACTCGACGCCCATCATGCTCAAGGTGTGACAATGGACGGCTTTGCCATTCCAGATCAATGGTCGCTCCCCCGCCACCCACCGCGAAATCAGATGATGCGCATCGCGGTCGATGTCGTGCTTGATCAAGCCTTGACCACTGGCCACGCGCAACGCGCTCTGTTCACTGGCCAAGACCAGTTGTTTCAAGCGTGCCACGGCAACCGGATTGGCCAGGTCGAAAAAGCGCTCGAGATACCTCTGGTAGGCAGCGCCGACGTCCAGTTCCCGACACAACCCGGTAAAGGCTTCGATGGCCATTGTGGATTTGATCGGCAGCACTTCGAACTGCCCCGAGGTCGAGGGTCGGGAAATGAAAGTGCTTGCCGGGTCGTAGTAGCCCGGGCGAGTTTCCCGGGCTTCGAAATTGTGCAGACAGGCCTCAAGCAGCGACAGGGTGCGCACTTCAAAGCCCCCCACCATCGCGCTCGAACGGTATAGCCTCACGCAGGTCGAGCGCACATCCACACCGAGACCAAAGCGGTCTTTCAGCGCCTTGCCCAGTGTCGCCTGGGCGAAGGCTTCGACCTCGGTCAGACGCGCAAAAATCCGCTCCACAGCCTGGCGCGCCGTCCAGTTTGCCGCCAGGGAGCTGTTCAGCTCGGCGCGTTGAGCGGGCGAGGCACGATGGAACCAGGGCAAGTCGGTTTCGGCGGCGAGCATCAAGGCGTGTCTGTGCCCGGTGTGGGTGTTCAGCAGCCAGTCCGGAACCTTCTCCGCGACGAAACCGAACGTGGGATGGCGGGCCAGCGACTCCGGCAGCAAGGGCAGGAGTTTTTTGTTACTCAAATTCAAGTCAGGCATCTACAGCTTTTCATCCATGAAAATAAAGGCGCCCAAGTCTATCCATGCCTCGGGATGGCCTTTGCGCTGTTGTATTGCAAGACATGCATGCGCACGCAAATGCCCTCGCAAGGCGAAAAGCCGCCAAATGACGTTTTTTGCGTGCTATCTGCCGCTTTGCCATCTTGCCCTGCGCGCCAGCGTCTACGATGCTTGGATAACAACGACAACACCTGAGTAACCGCCATGAAGACCGTCGCCCAACTGCTCAAGCTCAAAGATCAGAAAAATCAGGAAGTGCACCATATCGACCCCGGTCACATGGTGCTCGAAGCGCTGATGAAAATGGCCGAGAAAAACGTCGGGGCCTTGGTGGTGATGGAAGATGACAAAGTGGTCGGCATCATCAGTGAGCGTGATTACGCACGCAAACTGGTGCTGCACGGGCGCTCGTCAGTGGGCACTCCGGTGCGCGACATCATGGTCAAGGATGTCATCACCGTGGACACCCACCAGACCGTCGACACCTGCCTGGGCATCATGTCCGACAAACGCCTGCGCCACTTGCCGGTGGTGGAGAACGGCAAACTGATCGGCCTGCTGTCGATCGGCGACCTGGTGAAGGAGGCGATTGCCGAACAGGCGGAGCTGATCAAGCAGTTGGAGCAGTACATTCGCGGGGAATAGACCCTTCCCACTTACAGGAGTGAGCCCTGTGGCGAGGGGATTTATCCCCGATGGGGCGCGAAGCACCCCCAGAAAAGCCGGAACCGCTTCGCAGTCCATCGGGGATAAATCCCCTCACCACAGAGTTGACTCCTACATTTTGGTTTATCGGGTGATCAGGACGGCCAGTGCCGGGCGAAGACAGGCGCCAGCACCGGATGCCGGTCAATACGCTGCAACCACGCATGAAACCCCGGACGGGTCTGGCGCAGATGCTCACGACTCCCCGCCCAGCGCGTCACCACTGCCGCCAGCACGTCCAGTGCTCCCGGTTTTTCGTCGTCCAGGTACAGCTCGGCGGAAAACTGGTCGGCAAACACCTCCCAACTCCAGTGCAACCGCTCACGGGCGCCGGCCATCAGGTTTTGCCGTGAGGCCTCGTCCGGCATCACCAGCCAGCGCTCGGGATAATCGATCACGCCAATGGCCGCGTAGCAATTGCTGGCGATGTAGACCATGCCGCGAATCGCCTGATCGCGATCAGCAGCCTTGGCCGGCAACAGGCCGGACTCGGGGAAGCTCAGGCCCAGATGAATCAGAATCGCCACACTCTCGGTGATCGCACTGCCATCGGGCAATTGCAGGGTTGGCACCTGTTTCAGTGGATTGAGTTTCGCCAACGCCTCGGCGGCTTCGGTCGAGGCCTGGCTATCGATGAAGCGATAGGCAATCTGGCACAACTCCAGCGCCGCTTCGATCGCGGCAGCACCTGAATTGAGATGTCCGTAAAGTTGATACATGTCCCCTCCTCGATCCCGACAGGTCTGGTGTAGCCCTATTTATAGCGGGTGTATCGGCTTTGGCACGTTTTTCCCATGCAATCGCGACTTGCGATTCAAACCTCGCAAAACAGCGCTGGCGGTGCCCATCCCGCACCAAGAGCAATCATCGAACGCTATCCGCGTTCTTGTAAGGTGCGATACCGAACCAAAAGTTCGCGTATCCGAGCTGGCATCAAGGAGTTCACCGCGTGATTCTTCAAACGTTCTGCCGCATCACAACCTATTGGTATCCATCGGCGCAAAGCCGAGTTCGCCGTAACAGTCCCGGCAATCAATACCCTTACCTTATTACCTGAACCCGACAGTCATGCCCTGCGTTTGGTGCCATTCGTTGCGCCGGCGGCAGCGCACTATTTATTTTTTAAATACAACCCATGAAGTTATTGCGCAAGCAACAGTTCGAAGACCAACAGCAGGATTGTCGAACAATAACTTCAGGTTTTTCGTTATTGCACCAAAAGCGCTCCACCGCTCACAACTAACTAATATCCGAACATTGATTTCAGTTGAACAAAAACAAGGAATACCGCCTGTGACCCGCTAATCCATTGACCCGCACCAAATCAGTCCGCCGCGCACCAGCAAGTGCCCCGGCAGACCCGAGCTCAGCGGCTCTATCTGGCGAATCCGCCTGATACAGCACCAGGCCTGACTCGCCTGTAAAAAAGCCCCGAAGATCGGAGCCGCGGACAGTCACGCACTAAAGAAAACTCGGCTCGCCAATAAAACTTATATAAATGCGACATGGGTAACAGCCATGAAATAACCGTTCTACATTTCGGCAACATTTGGCACAGCGGTTGCAAAATGAACTGCGAACACAACATCTGCAGGAGCTGCGCAGGCTGCGATCTTTGCTTTTAAGATCAAAAGATCGCAGCCTGCGGCAGCGCCTACATAAAGCATCAGAACAACCAGGGAATGGCTAATGAACACTCGAAGTCGATGGCTCTAAGCCAGTAACTGTAAGCAAGCCCTGTTCAATAGATAGTTCAACTATCGGCCTGCGTACACCTTGAAGAAAGTTGCACCCACCCACTCGAACATCACCCCTATGTTCGGACGGCACCTTATTGCCCTTCATCAACCCGAGGGAGCTTTAATGAACGATGCGGTAAAGCACAGAACCCTGCCGGGACCGTTACGGGAAGCGCCAATCCCGCCGCCACCGGACAGGCCTGCCTTCACGGCCAACACTTCGCAGCCCGGCGGGTTGAACAAGCAGCAGATGCTGTTGCTGGTGGCTGTGTCGGCGCTGATACACGGCGGCGCCTGGTGGTTTTTCCAGCAGACCCGGCCAGAGCCCCTGCCGACCCCGCCGCAGATTCCGGAAATGACCGTCGAGCTGACCAGCCCGACGCCACCGGCACCGCCCACCCCGGAACCGCCACCTCCGCCGCCACCGCCTCCCGAACCGGAGCAACCGGTGGAAGACGAAGACGCGGTCAAGCCACCACCCAAACCGGTGGAGAAGCCCAAGCCGATCGAAAAACCGAAACCGGTCGAGAAGCCCAAACCGGTGAAGAAAGTCGAGCCACCGAAAGCCCCGCCTGCCCCGGCACAACCTGCTGCCCCGGCTGCGCCGACCACACCGAGCGCGCCACCGGCCCCGGCCGCCGCGCCCGGCCCGGTCAAGGAATCGGCAGCAATTTCCGGTCTCGCCAGCCTCGGCAACCCGCCGCCGGAATATCCGTCGCTGGCGCTGCGGCGCAATTGGGAAGGCAGCGTGGTGCTGCGCATTCAGGTATTGGCCAACGGTCGCGCCGGTTCGGTAACGGTGACCAAGTCCAGCGGCAAGCCGCAACTGGATGACGCCGCCGTCGCAGCAGTGAAGAACTGGAAGTTCATTCCGGCCAAGCGCGGTGATACGCCGATTGACGGCTTCGCCACCCAGACCATCGATTTCAAATTGCCGCAATAACGGCAAACCCAACTCATAACCGACTTAATGCAAGCGAGGTGTAGCCATGAACTCTTCACTGTCTTCGATGATTGTCCCCGGTGTGCTCTGGGGCCTGGTGCTGTTTTCCGTGGTCAGCTGGGCGATCCTGCTGGTCAAGTCGGCGCAATACCTGCGCCAGAAAGCCCAGAACAAACAGTTCAGCAAGGCCTTCTGGGGTGCGCCGGATCTGCTCACCGCCGCCGAACACGCCAGCCAGTATCCGGGCTCACTGGCACGCATCGCCAGCAGCGGTTTCGAAGCCTTACTGGTGGAAGAATCGCCGCGCACCACGCAACAACTGGCGCACACCATCAACCGTTCTGATCGCCTGGAGCGCAACCTGCGCCAACAGATCCAGAAAGAACGCCGCTCCCTGGAAAACGGTCAGGCGATCCTCGCCAGTATCGGCAGCACCGCGCCGTTCATTGGTCTGTTCGGCACCGTGTGGGGAATCATGGAAGCCCTGCAAAGCATCGGCGAAACCGGTTCGGCCAGCCTTGAAGCGGTCGCCGGCCCGATCGGTCATGCACTGATTGCCACTGGCGTGGGGATCGCCGTCGCGGTCCCGGCAGTGCTGATTTACAACTTCTTCCTGCGCCGCCTGAAACTCGCCTCGGCAGACATGGATGACTTCGCCCACGACTTCGATGCGCTCGCCTCGCGCAGCGCGTTTTCCATCAGCCGTCAGGCCATCGCCAGCAAAACCACAGCCGCCGTGCGGGAGGCCAGCTGATGTCCTTTTCCACGCAAGACAGCGATGAAGTGCTCAGCGAAATGAACGTCACGCCGCTGGTGGACGTGATGCTCGTGCTGTTGGTGGTGTTCATCGTCACCGCGCCGCTGATGACCAATGCGATCAAGGTCAACCTGCCGAAAACCGATGCCGTCGCCCCCGCCGAAAAGAAAGACCCGGTGGTGGTCAGCGTCGATCAGGACGGCAAGTTCTACCTGGCGAAAACCGAACTGGCGCCGGAATCCCTGGAAGCCAGCCTCAAGGAGGTCAAGGCCAAGGACGCCGAAGTGCGCGTGCAACTGCAGGCCGACGCCAACGTCAACTACGGCCAGGTGGCCAAGGCCATGGCGTCCATCGAACGTTCGGGCATCAGCAAGATATCGGTGATGACCACCCACTGAGTGCGGTGCCGGGCGCGCATTGAGAGTCGCGCCCGACACCGCTGAAGAATCCCGTCGCAATCAGCCGACCGAAAAACGCAACGCGTGTTCGGAGGGGATCGGCTTGCTTGAAGAAAGTGGTTTTTCGCGGCGCGGCACCCCCGTGACCTGCGCAATCAGGGCTCACAAGGCCATTTCGATAACGTCTAATAAAGTCGGAAACAACCATGCTGATGAACACTCCACGCTTTACGCTCAAACCTTTGGTGGCCACGATCTCTCGTCACCGTTTTGTTCCGTTGTATCTGGTGGCCATGGGGATGGGCGCCGGGACTGTGCAAGCCGCCGAGGATGACAACGCCACCGTGCCCGCTGCGGCAGCGGTGGTGGCGCCGACCACGCAATTGCAACGGGTGGAAGTGACCGGTTCGGCGATTCGCCGGGTCGATGCGGAAACGGCGGTGCCGATCACCATTCTCAAGGCTGATGAGCTGCGCAAACAGGGCGTGACTACCACCGCCGAACTGGTACAGCGGATCACCGGCAGCCAGTCGATCAACAACAGCGCCGGCTCGGTCGGCGCCGCCACTGGTGGCGCTTCGTTTGCCGACATGCGCGGCATCGGCGCGAACAAGACGCTGGTGCTGCTCAACGGCCGACGCTTGGCCAACAACGCCTTGTCGGGCACCAACTCGGCCGGCGGCGCGGTGGATCTGAACATGATCCCGTTTGCCGCGATCGAGCGCGTGGAGGTTCTGCGCGACGGTGCATCAGCCCTGTACGGCACCGACGCCATCGGCGGCGTGATCAACTTCATCACCAAAAAATCCATGACCGACGGCCAGTTGACCCTCGGTGGCGAAACCCCGACCCACAGCGGCGGCGGTGCCACCAAAGACATGAGCGCCAGCTGGGGCTACGGCGATCTGGAGCAAGACCGCTTCAACGTGCTCGGCGTGTTCAACTACAACAAGCAGCAGAACCTCGACGCCAACGACCGCTCCTTCGCCCGCGATTATGTGCCCGGCCGCGGTCTGGATCAGACCTCCGGTACCGCGTTCCCCGGCAACTACAGCCAGAACGGCAACGCCACCAACCCGTTGGCCAACAGCAATTGCAGCGGCCCCAACCTGGTGGCGCGCGACGGCTTGTGCCGCTTCAGCACCCGCGAGTTTATCGACCTGGTGCCGCAGACCGAGAAAACCTCGTTTTTCGGCAAGACCACCGGCAAGCTGGCGGATGACCACAACGTCAACCTTGAATACTTCTGGTCGCGCAACAACAACGCCACGGCGGTCGGCCCGGCCCCACTCACCGGTCTGAGCCTGGACTCCTCGTCACCCTACTACCCTGGCAACGGCATCACCCCCGGCCCGACCGACTTCGCCCTCGACCCGACGCAACCGGTCGATGTGAACTGGCGCGAGACTGCTGCCGGCCCGCGTGAATCGAAAGACCAGAACACCAGCCAGCGCTTTCTGCTGAGCTTCGACGGGCTGGTCGGCGGCTGGGATTACAACGTCGGCGCCTCGTACAACCAGAACAAAATCGTCTCCAGCGTCACCAGCGGTTATGTCAGCGATCAGGCAATGATCGACGGTCTGGCCAGTGGTCTGCTCAACCCGTTCGGCCCGCAATCGGCCGCCGGTCAGCAGTACATCGACCAGGCCATGTACCACGGCGCCTACTCCACCGCCGTCGGCCGCGTGGCTGGTTTTGACGGTCGGGTCAGCCGCGAGATCGGTGACTGGTTCGGTGCCGGCCCTGCCGGACTGGCGCTGGGTGGCGAGTACCGCAAAGAGAAATTCCACCAGGATTTCGAGCAGTTTGCCGGCGACATCCAGAGCCTCGGTATCGACCCGGCCGGCAGCGTCGAGGGCGACCGCAGCGTGAAAGCCGCGTACGCCGAAATCAACGTGCCGGTACTCGACAGCCTCGAACTGTCCGCCGCCGTGCGTCACGACAAATACAGCGACTTCGGCAGCACCACCAACCCGAAATACTCGTTCCGTTATCAGCCCTTGAAAGAGCTGGTAGTGCGTGGCGCGTACAGCGAAGGGTTCCGTGCGCCATCGCTCTACGAGCTGTATTCGCCGCGAAGCATCACCTACACCCAGGGCTACTACAACGACCCGGTGCTGTGTACCGGTGGCGTGGTGCAACCGGGTGGCAACGGTGGGCGCGATTGCGGCCAGCAGTTCCTCAATCAGATCGGCGGCAATACAGATCTGGCTCCGGAGAAGGCGCGCAACGTGACGCTGGGCTTTGTCTATCAACCGGTCAGCAACCTGTCGGTGGGGCTGGATTTCTGGTGGATTCACATTTCCAACCAGATCCAGCCGTTCCCCGAATCCACTGTGTTTGATCAGGCCGGCAGCTACCCGGATCGCTTCGTGCGCAACGCCGACGGTACGCTCAACTACATCGTCACCGGCAACGCCAACCTCGGCATCGTCGAGACCAACGGTGTCGATGTGTCGCTGGACTACCGCTTCCCGAACACGCCGTACGGCCAGTTCGGTCTGGGCCTGCAAGGCACCTACGTTGACGAGTACGACTTCCAGAGCACCATCAAAGGCCCGTTCACCGACAAGGTCGGCGACTTCGAAGGGGACGGCGTAATCGCGCGCTGGAAACACAACCTCACCGGCAGCTGGACCTTCGGCGCGGCTCGTGCGTCGCTGACCAACCGCTTCACCACCGGTTACAACGACTACGACCGCGATACCCACGCGCGCGTGGCGTCGTATTCGGTGTGGGACCTGTCGGCCGGCTACACCTTCAACAAGGTGCTGGATGTCGATGCCGGGATGAAGAACATGTTCGACCGCAACCCACCGTTCTCCAACCAGGCCTACAACTTCCAGAGCGGTTATGACCCGCGCTACACCGACCCGCTGGGCCGCACGCTGTTTGCGCGCATGACGTATCACTTCTAAGGCACAAAACACCGCAACACCGGGTGAATGCAAACCTTTGTGGCGAGGGAGCTTGCTCCCGCTTGAGTGCGCAGCACTCACAAAAATCTGCATGGTTAATCTGATTGTTTGGGGCTGCTTCGCAGCCCAGCGGGAGCAAGCTCCCTCGCCACAGTTTTCAGCATTGCCAGTGAGTTTTCGGGCTTAGAGGAAAAACTTCATGAGATTCATGCGCAACATGGCAGGCCTGCTGCTCGGCGGCGCTTTGCTCTGCGCCGCCGTGCCGGCACTGGCCACCGGCAGCTACGCGCTGACGGTGTACGGCGAGGCGCCGAAGTATCCGGCGGGTTTCGAGCATTTCGATTTCGTCGATCCCGACGCACCCAAGGGCGGTTCGCTCAGCCGCGCGTCGATGGAAATCGGCCAGTACAACTACATCACCCCGTATGCCGATCAAGGCATTTCCGTGGTGCAGGTCAACGACTGGGTGTATGCACCGCTGGCGTTCCGTTCGCTCGACGAGCCGTACACCGTTTATGGGCTGGTCGCGCAACAGATGGAGCGCGATCCCGAAGGCCTCTGGGTGCGCTTCACCTTGAATCCCAAGGCACGCTTCGCCGACGGCACGCCGATCACCGCCGAAGACGTGCGCTACACCTTCAACCTGCTGATGACCAAGGGCAGCCTGAGCTATCGCCAGCAATATGCCGACGTACAGGACGTGCTGATCGAAGGCCCACGGCAGGTGCGCTTCACTTTCAAGAACAACCTCAACCGCACCCTGGCGCTGGATCTGGCGACGCTGCGCGTGGTGCCCGAACACTGGTGGAAGACTCGCGATTTCGCCAACGGCGGCGGCTTCGAGCCACCGCTGGGCAGCGGCCCGTATCGGGTCAGCAAGGTCGATGCCGGGCGCAGCATCAGTTTTCAGCGCGACCCGGACTGGTGGGGCAAGGACCTGCCGGTCAGTCGCGGGATGTACAACTTCGACACGCTCACGGTGAATTTCTACGGCGACACCGACGTCGCCCGGCAACTGTTGCAGGCCGGCGCCTTCGACTACAACCGCGAGTTTTCCTCGTCCGGTTATGTGGTGGGTTACGACAGTCCGGCACTGCGTGACGGTCGCTTGCAGCAGGCGATCCTCGCTCCGGAAAAACCCACCGCCGCCCAAGGCTTCGTGTTCAACCTGCAAAACCCGATCTTTCAGGATCGCCGTGTGCGTCAGGCGATCAGCCTGCTATGGGATTTCGAATGGACCAACAAGCAGATGATGCGCGGCTTCTATGTGCGCCAGAACAGCTTCTGGCCGAAGAGTGAAATGGCCGCCACCGCCCTGCCCGACGCCGAGGAACTGAAGATCCTCGAACCGTTGCGCGGGCAGATTCCCGACGAGGTGTTCACCACGGTGTATCAGGCGCCGAAAACCGATGGCAGCGGTTACATCCGCGACAAGCAACTGCAAGCGCTGAAGCTGCTCGCCGAGGCCGGCTGGACGCCGCAACACAGCCGACTGGTCAACGCCGCCGGCGAGCCTCTGGAGTTCACCTTCCTCGACGGTCAGGGCGGTTTTGATCGCATGCTGCTGCCGTTCAAACGCACCCTCGCGCAGATCGGCATCACCCTGAATTTGCGCCGGATCGACTCGGCGCAATACGTCAATCGGCTCAATGCCCGCGACTACGACATGATCGTCACCAGTTTCCCGCGCAGTGGCGATCCGATCGTCTCCCCCGGCCGCGAGCTGTACAGCCTGTACGCCTCGCAAAGTGCCACGCAGGTCGGCAGTTCGAACTCGATGGTGCTGGCCAACCCGGCGGTCGATCAACTGATCGACGGGCTGGTCAAGGCCGACACCCGCGACGCCATGGTGCATTACGCCCGCGCCCTCGATCGGGTGCTGCAATGGGGTTACTACATGATTCCCAACTACTACTCCAAAGGCACGCCGACGGTGTATCAGAACCGCTTCGGCATGCCGCCGGTGCAACCGGCGTACGACGAAGGCCTCAACACCTGGTGGGAGGTCTCGGCCAAGCCGTTGACCACACAACAGATGCACACCCAGCTCGCGGGGGGCCAGTGACATGCTGCGTTATCTGAGTCGACGTTTGCTGCTGATCATTCCCACGCTGCTGTGCATTCTGGTGGTCAATTTCCTCATCGTGCAGGCCGCGCCGGGTGGCCCGGTCGAGCAAGCCATTGCCCGTCTGCAAGGTTTCGGCGGGCACAGCATGGGCGGCGGTGGCGAAGTCGCCGCGATTGGCGGTGCCGGACGCAGCAGCCGTGGCCTCGATCCGGCGCTGATCGAGGAAATCAAGCATCACTACGGCTTCGACAAACCGATGCACGAACGCCTGTGGCTGATGCTGAAAAACTACGCACAGCTGGATCTGGGCAGCAGTTTCTTTCGCGGTGCCAAGGTCACCGATCTGATCGTGCAGAAACTGCCGGTGTCGTTGTCGCTCGGCCTGTGGGCGACGCTGATCACCTACCTGATTTCGATCCCGCTGGGCATCCGCAAGGCAATCAGGAACGGCAGCGCGTTCGATGTCTGGAGCAGCACCGCGATCATCATCGGCTACGCGATGCCGGCGTTTCTGTTTGCGATTCTGCTGATCGTGGTGTTCGCCGGCGGCAGCTACGTCAACTGGTTTCCGGTGCAGGGGCTGGTGTCGGATAACTTCGACAGCCTCAGCACCTTGGGCAAGGTCGGCGACTACCTCTGGCACCTGGTGCTGCCGGTCACGGCACTGGTGATCGGCGGGTTCGCCACCCTGACCATCCTCACCAAAAACAGCTTCCTCAACGAGATCAGCCGCCAATACGTGATCACCGCGCGGGCCAAGGGCTTGACCGAGCGCCGCGTGCTTTACGGCCACGTGTTTCGCAACGCCATGCTGCTGGTGGTGGCCGGGGTGCCCTCGGCGTTGATCGAAGTATTTTTCGCCGGCTCCTTGCTGATCGAAACCATCTTCAACCTCGACGGCCTCGGGCGCATGAGCTACGAGGCCGCAGTGTCGCGTGACTACCCGGTGGTGTTCGGCGCGTTGTTCCTGTTCACCCTGTTCGGCCTGTTGATCAAGCTGATCGGCGACCTCAGCTACACCCTGCTCGACCCGCGCATCGACTTCTCGGCGAGGACTGCCTGATGTTCACACTCTCTCCTCTGGGTCAGCGCCGGGTCGCACAGTTCAAGGCCAATCGCCGTGGGCGCTGGTCGTTGTGGCTGTTCCTCGGGCTGTGCCTGATCTGCCTCGGTGGCGAACTGATCGCCAACGACAAACCGTTGGTGATCCGCTACCACGGCGCCTTGTACTTCCCGATTCTCAGCGATTACCTGGAAACCGATTTCGGCGGCGAGTTGCCGTTCCAGCCGGATTACGCGAGCGCTTACGTGCACGGGCTGATCGAGAATCAGGGCGGCTGGATGCTGTTTCCGCCGATCCCGTTCAGCTACGACACGGTCAATTACGACCTGACAGAACCGGCACCCAGCCCACCCTCATCAAGCAACTGGCTAGGCACCGACGATCAGGCGCGGGACGTGTTGGCGCGGGTGATTTTCGGCACGCGGATTTCAATTCTGTTTGCGCTGATCCTCACCGGCATCAGTGCGTTGGTCGGCATCGTCGCCGGGGCCTTGCAGGGTTATTACGGCGGCTGGGTCGATTTGCTTGGGCAACGAGTGCTGGAGATCTGGTCGGGGCTGCCGGTGCTGTATCTGCTGATCATCTTGTCCGGGTTTGTCTCGCCGAGTTTCTGGTGGCTGCTGGGGATCATGGCGCTGTTTTCCTGGCTGGCATTGGTAGACGTGGTGCGCGCCGAGTTCCTGCGTGGACGCAATCTGGAATACGTCAAAGCCGCGCGGGCGCTGGGGCTGACTGACAGTGAACTGATGTGCCGGCATATCCTGCCCAACGCGATGACCTCCACCCTGACCTACCTGCCGTTCATTCTGACCGGCGCCATCGCCACCCTCACCGCACTGGATTTTCTTGGCTTCGGTATGCCGGCAGGCACTGCTTCGCTGGGCGAACTGATTGGCCAGGCCAAACGCAATCTGCAAGCGCCGTGGCTAGGGCTGACGGCGTTTTTTGCCCTGGCGCTGATTCTGTCGTTGTTGGTGTTCATCGGTGAGGCTTGCCGTGACGCGTTTGATCCACGATCTTGATCCGAGGAGCTGACATGCAAAACAATTTGATCGAGATCCGCGACCTGCGTGTCGCCTTCGCCGGGCAGGAAGTGGTGCACGGTTTGAACCTCGATATCCGCCGTGGCGAATGCCTGGCGCTGGTCGGTGAGTCCGGCTCGGGCAAGTCGGTCACAGCGCATTCGATTTTGCGTCTGTTGCCGGGAAAAACCGTCAGCAGCAGCGGTTCGATTGCTTACAACGGGGTGAACTTGCTGCACGCCAGCGAGCAGCAGATGCGCGGTTTGCGCGGCAACCGGATTGCGATGATTTTCCAGGAGCCGATGACCTCGCTCAATCCCCTGCACACCGTGGAACGACAGGTCAGCGAAGTGCTGGAGATTCACAAGGGTCTCAAAGGTCGCGCCGCCCGTGAGCGCACGTTGGAGTTGCTGGAACTGGTGGGCATTCGCCAACCGTTGCAGCGCTTGAAAGCCTATCCGCATCAGCTCTCCGGCGGTCAGCGGCAACGGGTGATGATTGCGATGGCACTGGCCAACGAACCGGAACTGCTGATCGCCGATGAGCCGACCACGGCGCTGGACGTGACCGTGCAGCAGAAAATTCTCGAGCTGCTGATCGAGCTGCAACAGCGGCTGGGCATGTCGATGCTGCTGATCAGTCACGATCTGAATCTGGTGCGGCGCATCGCACAGCGAGTGTGTGTGATGCGCCACGGCGAAATCGTCGAACAGGCCGACTGCGAGACCCTGTTTCGCGCCCCGCAGCACCCTTACAGTCGCTTGCTGATCGAGGCGGAACCCAGCGGTGCGCCGGTGCCGAGTCCGTACCAGCACAATCTGCTGGAAGTCGATGATCTGAAGGTCTGGTTTCCACTGCCCAAAGCCTTCTTCAGTCGTTCTCAGGAGTACATCAAAGCCGTGGACGGGGTCAGTTTCCGCCTGCAACGCGGCAAGACCCTGGGGATTGTCGGCGAGTCCGGTTCGGGCAAATCGACGCTGGGCCAGGCGATCCTGCGGCTGGTGGAGTCCGAGGGCGATATCCGCTTCGGCAACAAGCAGCTGAGCCTGCTCAATCAGCGCTTGATGCGACCCTTGCGACGGCAGATTCAGGTGGTGTTCCAGGACCCGTTCGGCAGCCTGAGCCCGCGCATGTCGGTGCAGCAGATCATTGCCGAAGGATTGCTGACCCATGGCATCGGCACCGAGGCCGAGCGCGAGGCGGCGGTGATTCGCGTACTCGAAGAAGTCGGCCTCGACCCCAAGAGTCGTCATCGCTACCCCCACGAATTTTCCGGCGGCCAGCGTCAGCGCATCTCCATCGCCCGCGCACTGGTGCTGGAGCCGGCGCTGATCCTGCTCGATGAACCGACCTCGGCGCTGGATCGCACGGTGCAGAAACAAGTGGTGGATCTGTTACGGCAATTGCAGATCAAGCATGGGCTGACGTATCTGTTTATCAGCCATGATCTGGCGGTGGTGCATGCGCTGGCCCACGATTTGATGGTGATCAAGGACGGCAAGGTGGTGGAACAGGGTTCGTCGCGGGAGATTTTTGCCGCACCAACCCATCCCTACACCCAGGAACTGCTGAAAGCCTCCAGCCTGAGCGTCCCCCGTAAAACCGCCGAACTTGTGTAGGAGCTGCCGCAGGCTCGGGCCGCGATCGGACGATCATTTGATGTTGTTTTTCAAGAGCAAAAGATCGTCCGATCGCGGCCCGAGCCTGCGGCAGCTCCTACAGGGGATTGGTGGGGTTTGGAAAATATTTTTCGGGCACTGCATCCAAATGCCTCCGCTACGGGTAGTCCCTGTAACAGCCCTCTTCGGCTGTGCGCGGTCTACCCATTTCGGAGATAACACTGATGAACATCACTCAACTGATTGGACTCACCGGTTTGCTCGCCCTGTCCTCGACAACCTTCGCCCAAAGCAGCTATCCCGATGCGATCAAAGTCCCGGAAGGTCACAAGATTGCCATGGAAACCACCGGCGTCGGCGAGATCACCTATGAGTGCCGCGACAAGCCCAACGCGGCCGGGCAGACCGAATGGACCTTCGTCGGCCCGAAAGCGGTGCTCAATGATCGCAGCGGCAAGCAGGTCGGCACCTACTTCGGCCCGCCAGCCACCTGGCAGGCCAAGGACGGTTCGAAAGTCACCGGCACGCAACTGGCAGTCGCTCCGTCGAGCCCGGGCAACCTGCCCTATCAACTGGTCAAGGCCAACCCGGCTGAAGGCAAAGGCGCGATGAGTGGCGTGAGCTACATCCAGCGTGTCGCACTCAAGGGCGGCGTGGCACCAGGCAGTGAATGCACAGCGGCGAACAAGGGCAAGCAGGAAGTGGTGAAGTACCAGGCCGATTACATTTTCTGGGCGGCGAACTGATCTTTGGATCACTGAAATCAAATGTGGGAGCGAGCCTGCTCGCGAAGGCGGCATCTCAATGAAGGATAAGTTGGCTGATACGACGCCTTCGCGAGCAGGCTCGCTCCCACAAAGCTGATGCACTCTCTGGATGTTTGCGGAATGTGAACTAGATTGCACCCCATGTCTTCGCCTGAACCGCTGTTTGATTACGAAGCCCGTCTCGCTGCCTGTGCCCGCGGCGAGCAGTCGGCCCTGCGCGATTTGTACGTGCAGGAAGGCCCGCGCCTGCTCGGCGTGGCCAGGCGGCTGGTACGTGACACGGCGCTGGCCGAAGACATCGTGCATGAGGCGTTCATCAAGATCTGGAACGGTGCGGCGCAGTTTGATCCGGCGCGCGGTTCAGCGCGGGGCTGGATGTTCAGCGTGACCCGGCACCTGGCGCTGAATCTGCTGCGCAATCAGGCTCGGGAGACTCCGTTCAGCGAAGATCATGAAATGCCCGCGAACGAAGATGACGGCTTCGATGCCCAGGCGCATTCGGGGCGCATCCATCGCTGCCTGGAACAACTCGACCCACAACGCCGAAGCTGCATCCTCCACGCCTATGTCGACGGCTACAGCCACGCGCAGATTTCACAACGGCTGGGCACGCCGCTGGGAACGGTCAAAGCCTGGATCAAACGCAGCCTCAACGCTTTGCGGGAGTGCATGGGATGACCACTGAATCGGCGCAGGAACGTGATGAACTGGCCGGCGAATACGTGCTCGGCACACTCTCTGCGCAACAACGGATCGAGGTGCAGAAACGCCTGCCGAATGAACCGGATCTGCGCGCGGCGGTGGACGCCTGGGAACGGCGGCTGCTGGAGCTGACGGACTATGCCGAAGCGCAGCAACCGTCGGCGCTCCTGTGGCCGCGAATCGAGCGCAGCGTCGAGCGACTGACGCATAATACGCCCATCACTTCGTGGTGGAATCTGCTGCCGCTGTGGCGCGGGCTGAGCGCTGCCGGACTGGCTGCGACATTGGTCCTGGGTGCAATTCTGCTGACCCAGACCCCGCCGAAGCCAAATTATCTGGTGGTGCTGGTCGCGCCGCAGGACAAGGCGCCGGGCTGGGTGATCCAGGCCAGCAATCCGCGTGAAATCCAGTTGATCCCGCTGGGCGTGGTCGAAGTGCCGGCGGACAAGGCGCTGGAGTTCTGGACCAAGGCTGACAGCTGGCAAGGGCCGGTGTCGCTGGGGCTGGTCAAACCGGGGCAGACGCTGTCGGTGCCGCTGGACAAATTGCCGCCGCTGCAACCGAATCAACTGTTCGAGCTGACGCTGGAAGGCGCCAATGGCTCGCCGATCGGTAAACCGACCGGGCCGATTCAGGCGATTGGCCGAGCCGTCAAAGTGCTTTGAACCCGCGTCAACCGGCCTTGGCCATGCAGCGCTTGTAGCGCTCATCCACACGCTTGGCGAACCACGCCGTGGTCAGTTTGCGCGTGATCTTCGGGCTCTGCAAAACGATCCCCGGCAACACCGCATGCGGCAGTTTTTTTCCCTCCGCTTGCTCCGCCAGTTCGAACACCCGCTGATAGAGCCTGGTCTCTTCGAACTCCAGGGTTTTGCCCTTTTCCAGTTGATCGCGAATGGTCGGGTTGCGCATGCCCAGCGACTTGCCGAGGGTGCGCACCGCCAGTTCGGTGCTGCCAGGCATGATCGAGTCGTAGCGGATCAAGTCGCCATCCAGCGCCAGCGGGATGCCCGAGGCCCGGCTGACGGCGTTCTGGAACGCGGCATTGCGGCTGGCGTACCAGCCGGCGTTGAAGTCGGCGAAGCGGTACAGCGGCTCGCGGTAACTCACCGGATAGCCAAGCAAATGCGCGATACCGAAGTACATGCCGCCACGGCGGGTGAACACTTCGTGGCGGATGGTGCCGTCGACCGTATACGGATAATCCTTGGCGTGCTGCTCGGCGAATTCGATGCTGACCTGCATCGGCCCGCCGGTGTGTACCGGGTTGAAGCCGCCGAACAACGTGCGGCCCATCGGTACCCTGCCGATGAAGTCGTCGAAAATGCCACTGAGTTCTTTTTCACTGCGTGCCGCGTTCAAGCGTTCGCTGTAGGTCTTGCCGTTGGTGGAGCGCACTTGCAGAGCGCCACTGACCAACAGACCGGGGATATGCACTTTGGCGGCACGACGGTCGATTTCGTCGCGGGCGATCTTGCCCAGGCCCGGCACCGTCGGGTCGACCTGAAACGTCGATTCCTGCTCGGCCACGGCCAGCACCGAACACAGGTTTTGCGTGGTCGGGCTGATGCCCTGCGCGGCAAACGCGGCGTAGATGTCGGTGGCCCAGCCTTGCCGATCAGCCGTCTTGGCCGGCATCAGCCGGACGATCTCGGCCTTCACTTCGGCGGGTGCGCGGGGAATAGGCTCATCGCTGTGCTGCCCCGCGCAACCGGCGAGCGCCAGCAGCGTGGCGAGGGTAATGAGTAATCGAGGGGTGTGCATGGCGCTCCTTGGCGTGCATTGAGGCAGGTTCACCATACGATCAAAGGCGTCACGCAGGCTAGGACTGTGACCTTGTGGTGAGGGGATTTATCCCCGATGAACTGCGCAGCAGCCCTCCAATATCAAAGCGGCCCGCTCCGCGCGCCATCGGGGATAAATCCCCTCACTACAGGTTTCCATTCGGATCGGGAAATTCACCAAGATAAACTGATTGCAAAACGTTACTGCGAACTCCTATCATTTGCGCCTGGAGTCGTATTTGCGCAAGGAGTTCCCCGCGCCGTTCAAATTTTCTCACCGGCCGTGCGCCTCCAGGTATCGACATGCCCGCTTCAGCTCGACTCGCCGTCCCGTTTCGCCCGACGCTTCTCGCCCTGCTGTGCTCCCTGACTGTCACCGCTCACGCCGCCGACGGCGATAACAAAGCGCTGGTGCTGGAAGACGTCAACATCAATGCCCAAGCCCCGACGCCCAGCGCCCTGCCCCCGGCCTACGCCGGTGGTCAGGTCGCCCGTGGCGGTCAGCTCGGTGTGTTGGGCAATCAGGACATGATGGACGTGCCGTTCAGCGCCGCGTCGTACACCGAACAGCTGATTCAGGACCAGCAAGCGGAAAACGTTGCCGACGTCCTGCTCAACGATGCCTCGGTGCGTCAGGCTTCGGGTTTCTCCAACCAGGCGCAGGTGTTCATGATCCGCGGCCTGCCACTCAACGGCGATGACATTTCCTATAACGGCCTGTACGGCGTGCTGCCGCGGCAGATCATTTCCACTGACGCCCTGGAGCGCGTGGAAGTGTTCAAAGGCCCCAACGCTTTCATCAACGGCGTAACCCCGACCGGCTCCGGCATCGGTGGCGGCGTCAACCTGCAACCCAAACGTGCCGGCGACGAGCCGCTGCGCCGCTACACCACCGACATCAACAGCGAAGGCCGCATCGGCCAGCACTTCGATATCGGCCAGCGTTTTGGCGAAGACAACCGCTTCGGCGCGCGGATCAACCTGTCCCAGCGCGAAGGCGACACCGGCATCGACCACGAAAACCAGCGCTCGAAACTGTTCAGCATCGGCCTCGATTACCGTGGTGACGCGCTGCGTATCTCCGGCGACTTCGCCTACCAGAAAGAACGCGTCAACGGTGGCCGCAACTCGGTCAACCTCGGCACCACCACGCACATTCCGGACGCGCCGTCGGCCGACACCAACTACGCGCCGAAGTGGGGTTACACCGACATCGAAGACACCTTCGGCATGCTCCGCGCCGAGTACGACCTGAACGACAACTGGACCGCCTACGTCGCTGGCGGCGCCAAGCACACCCGCGAAGTCGGCCGCTACAACTCGACCACGCTGGTGGGCAACAACGGTGCCTCGTACACCACCGGCTCGTTCATCCCCCACGACGAGGACAACACCAGCCTGATGGCTGGCCTCAACGGCAAGTTCAACACCGGCGCGGTCAGCCACAAGCTCAACTTCGGCCTCAGCGGTCTGTGGGCCGAGCAGCGCAGCGCCTATGATTTCGACCTGACCAAGTACGCCAACAACATCTACCACCCGGTGCAGCCCCCGTCGCCGGTCGGCAATTTTTCCGGCGGCGACGTCAACGATCCGGGCATCGTCGGCAAGACCTTCAACCGCAGTCTCGCGCTCTCCGACACCCTCGGTTTCTTCGATGATCGGCTGCTGATCACCGCCGGCCTGCGTCGTCAGCAACTGGTGGTGCAAGGCTATAACTACGCCAGTTACGGCAGCGGCAGCCGCAAGTCGAGCTACGACGAATCGATCACCACGCCGGTCTACGGCATCGTGTTCAAGCCGTGGGAGCATGTGTCGTTCTATGCCAACCACATCGAAGGCCTGGCCCAGGGGCCGACCTCGCCGACCAGCACCGGCGGCTTGCGCGTGACCAACGGCAACGAAGTCTACGCACCGGCCCGCTCCAAGCAGACCGAGGCCGGGGTCAAAGTCGACATGGGCACTTATGGCGCGAGCCTGGGCGTCTATCGCATCGAGCAGCCGAGCGACGGTTACTGCGAAATCAACAGCGCCACCACCTGCACCTACGTGCGAGAAGGCGAGCAGATCAACAAAGGCGTAGAGATGAATGTGTTCGGCGAGCCGATCAACGGCCTGCGCCTGATCAGCGGCCTGACCCTGATGGACACCGAGCTGCGCAACACCCAGAACGGCGCCAACGACGGCAACCGCGCCATCGGCGTGCCGAGCTTCCAGTTCAACGCTGGCGCCGATTGGGATGTACCGGGCCTGCAAGGCGTGGCGCTGAATGCGCGGATGCTGCGCACCGGCGGCCAGTATGCCGACGCGGCCAACAACCTCAGCCTGCCGACCTGGAACCGCTTCGACGCCGGTGCGCGTTACGCCTTCAAGGTTTCGCAGAAAGACGTGACGTTGCGTCTGGGCGTCGAAAACCTGGCCAACAAGAAGTATTGGGAATCGGCTCAGGGTGGCTATCTGACCCAGGGTGAGCCACGGGTGGCGAAGCTGTCCGGCACGATCGATTTCTAAATCGCCGTTGAACACGCACACCTGTGGCGAGGGAGCTTGTGCGAATCGTCGCACCGTCCCGCTGGGTCGCGAAGCGGCCCCCGCTGCTTTGAGCAAAGCGGACTGCTGCGCAGCCCAGCGGGAGCAAGCTCCCTCGCCACAGAATCTCAGCCAAAAATGAAAAAGGCCCCGCCGCTTCACCGCTGTGGGGCCTTTTTGGTTTTTGGGTGCCTGAAAAGGCCTTTTCGCGAGCAGGCTCGCTCCCACATTGCAATGCGTTCGACTGTAAGAGCGAGCCTGCTCCCACATTGCAATGCGTTCGACTGTGAGAGCGAGCCTGCTCCCACATTGCAATGCGTTCGACTGTAAGAGCGAGCCTGCTCCCACATTGCAATGCGTTCGACTGTGAGAGCGAGCCTGCTCCCACATTGCAATGCGTTCGACTGTGGGAGCGAGCCTGCTCGCGAAGGGGCCGGCGCTGGCTACCCTTTCCATCTGATCCATACTTGCTCTAGAGCCAACGGAGGACAGGCCCATGAACCGCAGCGACGTACTGATCATCGGTGCCGGCCCGACCGGTCTGGTGCTGGCCCTGTGGCTGAGCAAACTGGGCGTGCGCGTGCGCATCATCGACAAGACCTCCGCGCCCGGCACCACCTCGCGGGCGCTGGCGGTGCAGGCGCGCACCCTGGAGTTGTATCGCCAGTTGGACCTGGCCGACACCGTGGTGCGCAACGGTCACAAGGTCGCGGCGGCGAATTTCTGGGTCAAGGGCAAACCGCTCGCGCAGTTGCCGCTGCAGCGCATCGGCGAAGGTCTGACGCCCTACTCGTTCATCGAAATCTTTCCCCAGGATCAGCACGAACGGTTGCTGCTCGAACGCCTCGAAGACTATGGCGTGACGGTTGAGCGCAACACCGAACTCGAGAGTTTCGAAGAAACCGGTGATGGCCTCAGCGCGCATCTGCGCTTGGCCGATGGTCGCCAGGAAATCTGTCAGGCGTGCTTTCTGGCAGGCTGCGATGGCGCGCGTTCGGTGGTGCGCAAAACCCTCGATACCGGTTTCCCGGGCGGCACCTATCAGCAGGTTTTCTACGTCGCGGATGTGCAGGCCAGCGGCCCGGCACTGAATGGCGAGCTGCATCTGGATCTGGACGAAGCAGATTTTCTCGCGGTGTTCCCGCTGGCCGGTGAAGGCCGCGCCCGACTGATCGGCACGGTGCGCGACGAACGTGCCGACCGCGCCGAAACCCTGCAGTTTGCCGACGTCAGCAGCCGCGCCATCGAGCACCTGAAAGTGCACATCGACGAGGTCAACTGGTTCTCCACTTACCGCGTGCATCACCGCGTGGCCGAGCACTTTCGCAGCGGTCGGGCGTTTCTGCTTGGCGACGCCGCGCACGTGCACAGCCCTGCCGGCGGCCAGGGCATGAACACCGGCATCGGCGATGCGATCAATCTGGCGTGGAAACTCGCCGCCGTGCTCAACGGCAGCGCCACGGCGAAGCTGCTCGACACTTACGAAACCGAGCGCATCGCCTTCGCTCGCCGATTGGTGTCGACCACCGACAAGGTGTTCTCTTTCGTCACCGCCGAAGGGCGCATCGCCGATCTGCTGCGCACGCGTCTGGCCCCGTTTCTGATCCCGAAAATGGCCACGTTCGAGGCCAGCCGCGAATTCCTCTTTCGCACGGTTTCGCAAGTCACCCTCAACTATCGCGGCATGCCGCTGAGCCAGGGCACGGCCGGCCATGTCCACGGCGGCGACCGCTTGCCGTGGGCCCACGATGGTGAGGGAGATAACTACGAACCGCTAAGGCAGCCTTGCTGGCAGGTGCATGTGTACGGCGACACCAGCGACGAAATGATCGCCTGGTGCAACGAACACCATCTGCCGCTGCACGTGTTCGACTGGCGACCGGCGTTTGACACGGCGGGGTTGGCGCGCAACGGGTTTTATCTGCTGCGCCCGGATACGTATGTGGCGATTGCCGATAACAGTGCGGATCCGAAGGTAATCGAGCGCTACTTCCGCGATCACGGGATCCGGCCCTACTTCAACTGCCCCTGACACAGTACAAAAACTGTAGGAGTGAGCCTGCTCGCGATAGCGATGTGTCAGTCAAAAACGTTGTGACTGATACACCGCTATCGCGAGCAGGCTCACGCCTACAAGGGTTATGCGGTGGGGGTTAGATCCCGGCGAGCGCCAGATCCATCGCAAAGTAGGTGAAGATCAGATCCGCCCCCGCGCGCTTGATCGCGCCCAGGCTTTCGCGCACCACGCGATCCTCGTCGATTGCACCGGCCTGCGCGCCGAACTTGATCATCGCGTATTCGCCGCTGACCTGGTACGCCGACAGCGGCAGGTTCGAGGCTTCACGAATGTCGCGGATGATGTCGAGGTACGCGCCGGCCGGTTTGACCATCAGCGCATCGGCGCCTTCCTGTTCGTCGAGCAGCGATTCGCGCAGGGCTTCACGGCGGTTCATCGGGTTCATCTGATAGCTTTTGCGATCCCCCTTCAGCGCACTGCCACCGGCCTCGCGGAACGGGCCGTACAGCGCCGAGGCGAATTTGGTCGAGTAGGCCATGATCGGAATCTGGGTGAAACCGGCGGCGTCCAGCGCCTGGCGGATCGCCCGTACCTGGCCGTCCATCGCCGCCGACGGCGCGATCACATCAGCGCCGGCACGCGCCGCCGCCACGGCTTGCTTGCCGAGGTTGATCAGGGTCTGGTCGTTGTCGACTTCGTGGTTGTGCATCACGCCGCAGTGGCCGTGATCGGTGTATTCGCAGAAGCAGGTGTCGGACATCACGATCATTTCCGGCACCGCGTCCTTGGCAATCCGCGACATGCGCGAGACCAGGCCGTTTTCGCGCCAGGTGTCGCTGCCGTTGGCGTCCAGATGATGGGACACGCCAAAGGTCATCACCGACTTGATCCCGGCACGGGCATAACGCTCGATTTCACTGGCCAGCTTGCGCTCGGGGATGCGCATCACCCCGGGCATGCTCTTGATCGGCACGAAGTCGTCGATCTCTTCTTCGACGAAAATCGGCAGCACCAGATCATTCAGGCTGAACTCGGTTTCCTGGAACAGACTGCGCAGGCTCGCATTGCGGCGCAGACGGCGGGGACGTGCTTCGGGGAACTGGCTGGACATGGTGCTTCCTGAAAACGGCAGATGAGACGAAAGTCGTAGGGGGCGAAGCTTATGCCTTCGCCGGGCGCAGGTACAAACCTGGATCAATCAAGAGTGCATTACCGGTTGCGCAATAATCCGTCAGACAATCCACATTCCCCTGTAGGAGCTGCCGCAGGCTGCGATCTTTTGATCTTTCTTGTAAAAATCAAGATCAAAAGATCGCAGCCTGCGGCAGCTCCTACAGGGGATTTGTGTTGATTACGAGGGAATGGTCAGGCCTCGAACGACAGCCGGGCGCGCCAGAAAGCGCTCCAGTACCCGCGTCACGTTGGGGAAATTGTTGATCCCGACCAGATCCCCCGCCTCATAGAACCCGATCAGGTTGCGCACCCACGGGAACGTGGCGATGTCGGCGATGGTGTAGCGTTCGCCCATGATCCAGTCGCGACCTTCCAGACGTTTGTCGAGCACGTTGAGCAGGCGTCTGCTCTCCTCGACATAGCGATCACGCGGACGCTTGTCCTCGTAGTCCTTGCCGGCGAATTTGTTGAAGAACCCGAGCTGGCCGAACATCGGGCCGATACCGCCCATCTGGAACATCAGCCACTGGATCGTCTCGTAACGCAGCGCGCCTTCCTGCGCCAGCAACTGGCCGCTTTTGTCGGCGAGATAGATCAGGATCGCGCCGGACTCGAACAGCGGCAGAGGCTGGTCTTGCGGGCCGTGGGGGTCAAGGATCGCCGGGATTTTGTTATTGGGGTTCAACGACAGGAACTCGGGAGACAACTGATCCTGGGTGTCGAAGCCCACGCGGTGCGGCTCGTAGGGCAGGCCGATCTCTTCGAGCATGATCGAGACCTTGACACCGTTGGGGGTTGCCAGGGAATAGAGCTGAATCCAGTCGGGGTACTGCGCCGGCCATTTCTGGGTAATTTGGAACGCGGACAGATCGGTCATTGGAAACATCCAGTCACATGAGAAGCGCTGATCATAATGTAGGAGCTGCCGCAGGCTGCGATCTTTTGATTTGGTTTTAGAAGCCAGATCAAAAGATCGCAGCCTGCGGCAGCTCCTACACGAACCGTAACATCCTGCGGGTAATGTTCATGAACCAAACCGGCCTCAGAGGACTCTGAGCTATGCCTTTCGCAAAGGAAGCGCGACACACGACATGGACAACACCCGGTGCTGGGAGCCCGTGGTGTAAGGGTTGGTCAGCCCCAACCGAATTTGCTGAAGAACCTATATTCAATGACGAACCTCATGAGTTTCGCCAAACGTTTCAAACATCGCGCCTACGTGGCCCTGCCTTCGCTGCTGGCGGTCAGTGCATTGTTCCTGTCGCTGGAGTCGAGCCAGATTCGCGCGCAACCGGTGGATGGCACGCAGACGCTGGTCTTCCTGCGCCATGCGGAAAAGCCCGAGGGCGGTCTCGGCCAGCTCAATTGTCAGGGTCTGAATCGCGCCATCGACCTGTCGACGCTGCTGCCGGAAAAATTCGGCAAGGCCGACTACGTGTTCGCCGCCAATCCGACGCGCAGTGTCGAGGAAGGCGAACTGGATAACTCTTACAGCTACATCCGTCCGTTGATGACCATCAGCCCCGCGGCGATCAAGCTCGGCCTGCCGGTGAACATCGAGTTTTCCGCCAACGACACCAGTGACCTGGCGCGCGAACTGACCGAGGACAAGTACCACAACGCGACGATCTACACCGCCTGGTCGCACGGTTATCTGCCGGAGCTGATCAACAAGGTTGCCGGCAAAGCGGTCGGCGAGAAGCAGACCATCACCGATGACTGGGCGTCAGGCGATTTCGATTCGCTGTACGTGCTGACCCTGACCTGGCACAACGGCAAGGCCAGCCTGCAGAGCCACAGCTACAAGCAGGGTCTGGATAACGGCAAGGTGACGTGTCCGACTTGAGGCTGATGGTGTTTTTGAGGCCGCCATCGCGAGCAGGCTCACGCCTACAATTGGAACGCATTCCCCTGTAGGAGTGAGCCTGCTCGCGAAGAGGCCCGCAAGAACACCCTCAAACCCGCTGATTCACCCGCTCACGCAGGTACTCAAGCACCGCCCCGCGCTCCCCGGCAAACTCGATCCGCCCGCCCTTTTTCTCACGCTGGAATGCATACATCGGGTCGTAATACTCGCGCAGCAACACGCTGATCCAGTCACGGAACTGCTCGACTGATCCGCTGCGCGCCTGCTCGGCCAGGGCCTCTTCCATCTGCAGGAACATCCGCTGATGGCGCTCGCCGCCCAGCCGGCGCTGGATATTGTTCAAACTCGCAATCAACCGCTCGGCATACAGCGCAAAGCCCTGCTCGCCATGCACGGCGATAAACTCGGCGTGCAGGTTGATCACATAATCCTGCAGGATCCGCTCGACCCGCTGCTCCAGACTGTCTTCGAGCCAGACCATCGGCGCCACTTGCATGCCTCGGTACAGTGGCAATGGCAAAGCACAACTGCCGACTACCCGGCTCTCGTCCTCAAGCACAAACTGCTGGATCCCGCCGGCGCGCTTTTTCAGCAGATCAACGGCCAGACGGTTCTCAAAATCGATGTTGGTCGGTTGCCCGGTGGCGCGTTTGCCGAAACTCGATCCCCGATGATTGGCGTGGCCTTCCAGATCCAGACCATTGCGCAACTGCACCAGCAGTTCGGTCTTGCCAGTGCCGGTCATCCCGCCCAGCAGCACCAGATCGCACTCGGCCACGGCCTGATCGATCGTCTCCAGCAGGAACGTACGCATGGCCTTGTAGCCACCGCCGACCCGCGGGTAATCGATCCCGCCCTCTTCCTTGATCCATTGCTGGACGATCTGCGAACGCAAGCCGCCGCGAAAGCAATACAGGTAGCCGTCGGGGTGTGCCCGGGCAAACTCGACCCAGCCCTGAATGCGCTGCTCCCGCACTTCGGCAGACACCAGCCGCTCACCCAAGGCGATGGCGGCTTGTTGCCCATGCTGCTTGTAGCAGGTGCCCACCTGCTCGCGCTCGCGGTCATTCATCAGCGGCAAGTTGACCACGCCGGGAAATGCGCCGTGGGCAAACTCGATCGGCGCGCGGGCATCCATCATCGGCCGGTCGTTGAGAAAAATGTCGCGGTAATCGGTGCAGTCGCGTGACATCAGATCACCTCGACTGCGTGGGTCTGTCGCTCAACCAGCTCGCCGATCGGCGCCAGGTCCAGGCCCAGTTCAGCGGCGACGGCAAGGAATTCTTCATTGCCTTGCGGCGTCACCGCAATCAACAGACCACCACTGGTTTGCGGGTCACATAGCACACGCTTGTGCAGCTCCTGCACGCGGCCAACCTTGCTCGAATAGCTGTCGAAGTTGCGCAGCGTACCGCCGGGCACACAGCCCTGATCGAGGTAATACTCGACGCTGTCCAGACGCGGCACGCGATCATAGGCGATGCGTGCGGTCAGGCGGCTGCCGTCGGCCATTTCCACCAGATGCCCGAGCAGGCCGAAACCGGTGACGTCGGTCATCGCAGTGACGCCGGCCAGTTTGCCGAAACGGCTGCCGGGTTTGTTCAGGGTGCACATCCAGTCGCGGGCCACACCGACATCGCCGGGGCGCAATTTGCCCTTTTTCTCGGCGGTGGTGAGGATGCCGATGCCCAACGGCTTGGTCAGATACAGCAGGCAACCGGCGGTGGCGGTGTCGTTGCGCTTCATGTGGCGCTTTTCCACCAGACCGGTCACGGCCAGGCCGAAGATCGGCTCCGGCGCATCGATCGAATGCCCGCCGGCCAGCGGAATACCCGCCGCGTCACACACCGCACGCCCGCCGCGAATCACTTCCCGCGCCACTTCCGGCGCCAGCACATTCACCGGCCAGCCAAGGATCGCAATCGCCATCAGCGGATCGCCGCCCATCGCATAGATGTCGCTGATTGCATTGGTCGCGGCGATCCGGCCAAAATCGAACGGGTCGTCGACAATCGGCATGAAGAAGTCCGTGGTCGACACCACACCGCGCTCGGCATCGATCTCGTACACCGCCGCGTCATCACGCGACGCATTGCCGACCCACAGTTTCGGGTCAAGGTTCTGCGCACCGCTGCCGGCCAGAATCACTTCCAGCACCTGCGGGGAAATCTTGCAGCCACAACCGGCTCCGTGGCTGTATTGGGTCAGGCGAATCGGCTCGCTCATGGGAGAGTCTCTGGCAGTTGATGGGGCGGATTCTAGCAGAGCGCGTGCCGGCATATTTTTGCGCTGAATGTCAGGCTCGCTCCCACACGGGATCTCCAGTGCACACACAGTCGGTGGGTGACAGAGAGCAAATGTGGGAGTGAGCCTGCTCGCGAAAGCTATCGAGCGGTCACCGCCACTTCATCGCCGGACCTATAAAGCCGCTCTATTCTGCCGGCCAAAAAAAACCGCCCTTTCGGGCGGCTGAAGTACTTCGACCATGATTCAGAAGCTTTGACTGAAGCTGATGTTGAACGCGCTGTCGTTGTTGTCGCTCGACACCTGGCCCGAGTAGCCGATGCCCAGCTTGCCGGTCGGGGTGACCTGAAAGTCGATGCCGGCTTCGAGCAATGCGCTGTCCTTGGCGATCGGCACACCCTGGGTGCTGAACGAGGCGCCGCCGTCGATGAAGGTCAGGTCGGCGTCAGGTTTGGTGTCGCCGAAGGCATGCCGCCAGCCGATGGCCGCGCGTGGCGTCAGTTGGCTGCCGTTGGCCAGGGTCACCAACTTGCCGATGCGCACACCGAGGGTCGAGTAGGTGATGTCCTGATCGGCGTCGGCCTTCAGGCGCCCCACTCCACCTTTTTCCTTGCCGGTGTCGCTGTCGTAGTTGACGTAGGCAAGCCCGGCGAACGGTTCGATGGCAACGCCTGCCGCGTTGATCGCGTAACCCACTTCACCGAACACCTGCGCACTGCGCGCGTCGTAATCGGCCTTCAGGCGATCGTTGTAAGAACCGACGCTGACATCGCGTTTGGTTTCGATGCTGTGCCAGCTGTAAGCCGCGCCGAGGCGCACGGCCAGTGCATCGAATTGCGAGTTCAGATAACCGGCCAAGTGGTAGCTGTCGACCTTGGCATCCGAGTTGCGATCATGCGCATTGAGGTTGCTGCGGGTGTAGCCGGCCGCCATCCCGGCACGCCAGGTGTCATCCAGCGCCTTGTCGGTGCCGAGCATGAAACCGCCGAGGTTGCGATCGACCTTCGCCGTGTTGCTGTCGCCGCCCATGTCGCCCCAGGCGCCGATGGCCCGGATCCAGCCGACCATTTCCCCATGGCAGCCGTTGCTGCTCAGTTGCGTGTCGCTCGGTGCCAGGGTTCTGCGGGGATCATTCGCAGCGCTGCACGATGGCTGGCGCATACGGTCATTGACCGCCTCACGGATGAAGCGCGAATCCTCAAGCATGGCGCTGGCGGTGCTGGCGTGGATTTCCCCGGAGAGGCTGTCGAACGCATTGCGTGCACCGGCCACGCTGAGATTGACGATCTGGTTCTGCAACGCCGCGCCGGCCGCTCCGTTGTTCGTCAGTGCCGTGGCGGTGCCGCGCTGGTTGGCCGTGGCAGCGACGTCGGCGAACGAGTTGCCGTTACGGCTCACGGCCAAGTTCACCGAATCGGCACTGTAGATCAGCGAGCTGTTAAGGAAGGCGTACTGCGGCAGATCGGCGGCACTGAAGGTGCCGGTCACACCACCGCCCGCGGTGATCAGCGAGTAAGTGGTATTGCCGGTGAACGGCGCCAGGCTGTTGACCACCAGACCGCCACCCAGAGCTGCCGTGCCACCAACCGCCAGCGGTGTGGCGGTTGGCGAGCTGACCGTCAGCGCCAGCACACCATCACTGCCGTTGGTCAGGTTGCCGGCCACGCTCAAAGTACCGTCAGCACCACCGGAAGCCACCACACCGTGGTTGACCACCGAACCGACGCTGCCATTACCGCTCAGGCCTGCGCCATTGGCGACGGTGACTTGTGCGCCCAACGAAGCCCGGGCCGCACGACTGCCGACTTGCAGCACGCCCTGATCAACAGAGACCGTGCCGCTGAACGGCTGATTGCCGGTCAGCAACAACGTGCCGGCGCCGCGTTTGGCCATCGCCCCGAGTCCGCTGAGGATGCCGTTGAACTGGCCATTGGCATTCTGCTGGAACACCAGTGTGGCGTTGTCGGTGATGTTGCCTTGCAGGCTCGTGGTGTTACCGATCAGCGTACCGCCACTGACGGTGGTGCCGCCGCTGTAGGTGTTGGCGCCACTGAGCACCAACGTGCCGGAGTCGAGTTTCTCGATACCACCCGTCCCCACCAGCGGTACGGAAATTTCCGCACTCGCCCCGGCATTGACCCGCACCGGCGCCAGACTGCCGTCGGCACCGTTGACCGGCGTCAGCGTACCGCCAGCTCCCGGAACCAGACTGTAACCCCCGGCGAGGAACTGCAGGCCGGTGAAGTTCTGATTGCCCTGCACAGTGACGGTACCGGCCTGGCCGCCGAACACCGCGAACTGACCATTGGACGCCAGTGCCTGAGTGCCGCTCGGATCGGTCCAGTTGGTGCCCGGGCCCCACACGCCACTGCCGCCGCCGATGCTGCCGTCCGGATTGGTGGTGCCACCGTTCCAGAACTGCACTTCACCCGGACTGCCCTGCACCAGCAGGTTGACCTGATTGGCGATCGCGGTTTGCAGGGTCAGGTTGGCCGCCGATACCGGCAGGCTGCCGTAGACCAAACCGTTGTCGGTCAGGCTGCCACCGTAACGGAACAGTTGATAGACCCCGGTGCCGAAGCCGCCGGCGTTGCTGACATTCAGCGTACCGTCGAGGGTCAGGTTGCCGGCGACATTGACCACCGTGGTGGAGCTGGCGGCCGAGCCGAGGCTGAAGTCCAGATTGGTCCCCGAGGACAGTGCCAGCGAACCAACCGACAACGGCGTGGCCGTGCCGCCACCGGTCAGCGTTGCACCGCTGGCCAGTTGCACGTTGCCGCCCAGTTGCCCGCTGCCGCCGACTTTCGCGCCGCTGGCGACGTTGACATTGGCGCTGTTGAACACGCCGTTGACGATCAGGTTGCCGGCCTGCACCGAGGTGTCGCCGGTGAAGGTGTTGTTGCCGGTCAGGAGCAATTGACCGGTGCCGGTTTTGTTCAGCGTGCCGGCGCCCGTCAGGTTGCCGGTGTAGCTGCCGTCGGCGTTTTGTTCGAAGGTCAGCGTCGCGTTGTTGACGATCGCACCTTGCAGGCTGCTGGTGTCACCCGTGGTGCTGCCGCCGTTCAGCGTGGTACCACCGCTGTAAGTATTGGCGCCACTCAGCACGAGGTCACCGCTGCCGTTTTTCACCAGACTGCCGGTGCCCGTGATGGCGCCGAGCAGCGTGGTGTTCTGGTTGCCGGCCAGGGTCAATTGCGACCCCAGATTGATCGCGTTGGCCAGTTGCAGCGCCGAGCTGCTGTCGAGGCTGGCGTTGCCGCTCACGCTCAATGCACCGCTGCTGATCGCGCTGTTATTGCCCAGCACCAGTGTGCCGCCAGCGAGCTGCGTACCACCGCTGTAGGTGTTGCTGCCGTTGAGGGTCAGGCTCGAAGCGCCAGACTTGATCAGGCTGCCCGTCCCACTGACTACACCGTCGAGGGTCAAGGCGTTGCTGCCAGCGACAGTCAGGCCACCGTTCACCACCACATCGTTGCCCAGAGTCACAGCCGTGTTGCTGTCCAGTGCGGTGCCGTCCGCAGCGGTCAACACGCCAGTGCCGAGCGCCGCGTTATTGCCGACAACAATCTTGCCGCCATTGAGCGCGGTGCCGCCGGTGTAACCGTTGGCGGCGTTGAGCACCAACGTACCGCTGTCGTATTTGCCGAGGGTGCCGCTGCCATTGAGTGCAACACCGACGGTCGCGGTGGCGTTCGGATCAACGCGCACCGAGGCATTGCCCAGCGAACCGTTGACCAGATTCAGCGAACCCGCCGTGCCGTTCACCAGACTGTAGCCATCGGTGACGAACTGCATGCCGGTGATGGTTTGTGCGCCATTGACAGTGATCGTGCCCGCCGTGCCCTGGAACACCGCGAAGTTGTTGGTCCAGGCCTGATTGGTGGTGCCGTTGACGTCGGTCCAGTTGGTGGTGCCGGTGCCCCAGGTACCGCTGCCGCCATCGACCGATCCGTTGGCCACCAGCTGGTTGCCGTCCCAGAACTGCACGGTGACACCCGGTGCGGTGACCAGCAGGTTGATCTGGTTGGCCAGCGCGGTTTGCAGGGTCAGATCGCCCGGAGTGACGCTGCCCGGCAGCGTGCCGATCAGCACGCCGTTGTCAGTCAGGCCGCCGGTGTAGTTGATCAGGCGATACACGCCGCTGCCAAAACCACCGATATCGCTGACGTTGAGGGTGCCGTCGAGGGTCAGGTTGCCGCCGACATTCACCAGTGCGTTACCACCACCGGAGACCGGCGCGCCGAGGCCGACATCGAAGTTGGAATTGCCGTTGAGCACCAGCGAGTTCACCGACAGGGTGCTGCCGGTGACACCGGCCAGATGCCCGCCATCGGCCACCGTCACCGCACCGGTCAAGGTGCCGCTGCCACCAAGGGTGCCGCCGCTGTTGACCAGCACGTTGCCGCTGGCCAGCGAGCCGTTGACCTGCAAGGTGCCGGCGTTGACGTTGGTATCGCCGGTCAGATCGCTGATGCCGCTGAGGGTCAGCGCACCCGAGCCGAGCTTGGTCAGCCCGCCGTCACCGCTGAGGATGCCGGCGAAGGTGCTGCTGACGTTGTTGCCACCCAGGCTCAGGGTGTTGCCGGTGCCGACCAGCGCGGTACCGCTGCCGGTCAGGCTGGCGAGGCTACCCGAAGCACCGAGATTCAGCGCCGCGCCGCCCGCGAGGTTGACCGTGGCGTTGTTGCCCAATGCCGTGCCGCTCAGGGTGGTCAGGCTGCCGGACAGCACATCGAAAGTGCCGCTGAAGGTGTTGTTGCCACTCAATGTGAGGTCGGCCAGACCATTCTTGGTCAGGGTGCCGGCGCCGGCGATCACACCGCCGAGGGTCAGGTTGTTGTTACCGGCCAGAGCCAGATTCGCGTTGACGTTGAGGTTGTTGGCCAGCACCAGAGGCGCGGAGTTGTCGAGGGTCGAAGCGCCGGCCACAGTCAGCGCGCCGCTGCCCAGCGAGCCGCCAGTGCCGAGGGTCAGCGTACCGGCATTCAGTGTGGTGCCACCGGTGTAAGTATTGATGCCGTTGAGCGTCAGGTTCGAGGCGCCGTTCTTGATCAACCCGCCCGCGCCACTGACCACGCCAGCGAGGGTCAGGTTGTTGCTGCCGGCGTTGCTCAAGTTGGCGTTGAGCACCACGTTGTTGCCCAGGCTCAGCGCACTGTTGCTGTCCAGCGCCGAGGCACCCGCCACGGTCAGGTTGCCCAGGCCCAGCGCCGAGTTGCTGCCGGCGGTCAGGGTGCCGGCGTTCAGGGTGGTGCCACCGAGGAAGTTGTTGTTGCCGCTCAACGTCAGGTTGGCTGCGCCGTTTTTGCTCAGGCTGCCGGCGCCGTTGACCGTACCGGCCAGCGTCAGATCCGCCGTGCCGCTAATGCCGAGATTGCCGGCCAGATTCACCGCGTTGTTCACCGAAACCGCCGTGCTCGCATCCAGCGTGGTGCCGCCCGCCGCGTTCAACGTGCCGGAACCCAGCGCCGAGTTCGACGCCAGAATCAGCCCGCCGGCATTCAGCGCTACCGGGCCGAGGAAGGCGTTGTTGCCGCCGAGAGTCAGGTTCGCCGCGCCGGTTTTGATCAGGCCACCAGTGCCGCCAATGACGCCGTTAAGCGTCAGCGCATTGCTGCCGACCACGGTGAGGTTGCCGTTGAGTGTTGCCGCGTTGGCCAGTGTCACCGCCGCGTTGCTGTCCAGCTGCGTGCCGGCATTCGCCGTCAGCGTACCGGTACCGAGCGCGGTGTTGCTGCCGACGATGATTTTGCCGCCGTCCAGCTGCGTGCCGCCGCTGTAGGTGTTGGCGCCGTTGAGCACCAGGGTACCGGCGTCCAGTTTGTTGAGGATGCCACTACCATCGATATTCACGCCGATGGTCGCAGTGACGCCCGGATCAACCCGCAGCGCTGTGGTACCGCCAGTGCCGTTGACGGCGGTCAGTTGCCCTGCTCCGCCGTTGACCAGGTTGTAACCATCGGTAAGGAATTGCATGCCGGTGAACGCTTGCGTGCCGTTCACCGAGACAGTGCCGGCGGCGCCCTGGAACACCGCGAAGTCACCGGCCCATGACTGGTTGACCAGACCGTTGGCATCGGTCCAGTTGGTGCCGACCGCGTTCCACGTGCCGCTGCCGCCATCGACCACGCCGTTGGCGATGGTCTGGCTGCCGTCCCAGTAACGGATGTTGCTGTTCGGTGCCGACACTTGAATGTTGATCTGATTGGCCACACCGGTCTGTACCACCAGATCGCCGAGGGCGTAACCGACCGGCACGCTGGCGACATCAAGGCCCAGATTGGTCAGGGCCCCGGTGTAGTTGAACAGACGATACACACCGACGCCGAAACCACCGGCATCGCTGACGTTGAGATTGCCGTCAAGGGTCAGGTTGCCGCCGATGTTCATCAGCGAACTGGTCGACGGAGTCCCCAGCGCCACATCCACGTTGCTGCCGGCACCCAGGGTCAGCGCACCCGCCGACAGGGTATTGCCCGACGACAGCGCCAGATGCCCGCCACTGTTGATGTTCACCGCGCCGAGCGCCGAGCCGGTACCGGTCAGGGTGCCGCCGGTGTTGACGTTAACCTGCGTGCTCGCCAGCGAACCGCTCAGGTTCACGATACCGCCATCGATCGCGGTATTGCCGGTAATGCCGTTGATGCCAGTGAGGTTCAAGGTGCCGGTACCGACTTTGGTCAGGCCGCCGCTGCCGCTGAGATCACCATCAAAGGTGCTGGTGACGTTACCGCCACCGACGGTCAACGTGTTGCTGCCAGTCAGTTGCACACTGCCGCTGCCGGTCAGCGCGCCGAGGCTGGCATCGCTACCGAGATTCAGGCCGGCACCGGCACTGATGTTGACGCCGGAAGTGTTGCCCAGCGCGTTGCTGTTGAGGGTGGTGACGCTGCCGGAGACAATGTTCACGGCGCCGGTAAAGGTGTTGTTGCCGGCCAGAGTCAGGTCCGACAAACCGTTTTTGGTCAGGCTGCCGGCGCCGTCGATGATGCCGTTAAGGCTCAGGTCGTTGTTACCGGCCACCGTCAGCCCGGCGTTGAGGGTGATCGCGTTGCCGATGCCGAACGAGGCGCTGTTGTCGAGGGTCGCTGCGCCGCCGACGGTCAAGCCGCCACTGCCCAGACCATTGGCATTGCCCAGGGTCAAGGTGCCGGCGTTGAGGGTGGTGCCGCCGCTGAAAGTGTTGTTGCCGTTGAGTGTCAGGTTGGCCGCACCGTCCTTGATCAGTTGGCCTGTGCCGCTGGTCACGCCACCGAGGGTCAGGTTCTGCGTGCCGCCGACGGTCAATCCAGCGTTGAGAGTGACATCGTTGTTGAGGCTGACCAGCGGCGAGTTGCTGTCCAGTGTGGCAGCGCCAGCGACGGTCAGTGCGCCGGAACCCAGCGCCGAACTGTTGCCGACGGTCAGCGTACCGGCATTCAGCGTGGTACCGCCGAGGTAGTTGTTGGCCGCATTGAGAATCAGGTTGGCCGCGCCGCTTTTCACCAGACTTCCAGCGCCGCTGACCAGACCGGTCAAAGTCAGATCTGCCGTGCCGCCGACATTCAAGGCACCGGCCAGGCCCACTGCGTTGTTCAGGCTGACGGCGGTGTTGGCGTCGAGCGTGGTGTTGGCTGCCGCGTTCAGCGTACCGACGCCCAGCGCGGTGTTGCTGCCGACAATCAGCTTGCCGGTGTTCAGTGCAGTGTTGCCGAAATAGGTGTTGGCGCCATTGAGGGTCAGGTCGGCCGCGCCGTTCTTGGTCAGCCCACCGATACCGGCGACCACGCCGCCGAGAGTCAGCGCATTGCTGCCGCCGACCGTCAGGGTGCCGGCGAGGTTGACGTTGTTGGCCAGGGTCGCGGCGGTGCTGGCATCCAGCGAGGTGCCATTCGACGCGTTGAGTGTGCCGGTGCCGAGTGCGGTGTTGGAGCCGACCACCAGCGAACCGGCGTTCAGCGCCGTGGTGCCGGTGTAGGTGTTGTTGCCGGTCAGGGTCAGGCTCGATGCCCCGGTCTTGATCAGGCCATTGCTGCCGCTGATCACCCCGCCGAGGGTCAGCGCGTTGGCGCCGCCGGTGGTGAGGTTGGCATTGAGGATCACGTTGTTGTTCAGGGTCACGGCGGAGCTGCCGTTGAGCGTGCCCGCACCTTCCACCGACAAGGCGCCGGTGCCCAGTGCCGCGCCGTTGCCGACGGTCAGGCTGCCGGCATTCAACGTGGTGCCGCCGCTGTAGGTATTGGTGCCGTTGAGGGTGAGATTGGCGGCGCCGTTTTTCACCAGTTGGCTGGTGCCGCTGATCACGCCACCGAGGGTCAGCGCGTTGCTGCCGCCAATCCCCAGACTGTTATTGAGAATGACGTTGTTGTTCAGCGTCACCGCCGCATTGCTGTCCAGAGTCGCCACGCCGCCGACGGTGATGTTGCCGCTGCCGAGCGCCGCATTCGCACCCGCAGTAATGGTGCCGGCGTTCAACGCGACAGCACCGAGGAAGGTGTTGGCGCCATTGAGAATCAGATTGGCCGCGCCGTTTTTGGTCAGACCGCCGCTGCCGCTGACGATGCCGCCGAGGGTCAGGTTGGCGCTGCCGCCGATGTTCAGGTTGCCGCCGAGGCTGACCGCGTTGGTCAGCGCCACCGCTGTGCTGGCATCGAGGGTGGTACCTGCTGCCGTGGTCAATGCGCCAGTGCCCAGCGCGGTGTTGCTGCCGACAATCAGCGTACCGGCATTCAGCGCAGTGCCGCCGGAGAAAGTGTTGTTGCCGCTGAGGCTCAGGTTGGCCGTGCCATTCTTGATCAGGTTGCCGGCGCCGCTGACGACGCCGCTCAGGCCCAGTGCCTGGGTGCCGCCAATGGTCAGATCCGCCGCCAGCGCGACAGCGTTGGCCAGGGTCACTGCGGTGGTCGCATCCAGCGTGGTGCCGGCTGCTGCGTTCAACGCGCCAGTCCCCAGCGCGGTGTTGCTGCCGACGAACAGGCTGCCGGCGTTCAGTAGCGTGTTGCCGGCGTTGGTGTTGTTGCCCGTCAGGGTCAGGCTGGCGGTACCGGTCTTGGTGATACCGCCGGTGCCGGACAATACGCCGCCCAGGGTCAGCGCGTTGCTGCCGAGCACATTGAGGTTGCCGGTCATCGCGATGTTGTTGGCCAGCGACACGTTGGCGGTGCTGTCGAGGCTGGTGCCAGCGGCGGTGTTCAGCGCACCGCTGCCCAGTGAGTTGTTGTTGGTCACCAGCAGGCTGCCGGCGCTCAGGGTGGTGGTGCCGGTGTAACCGCTGTTGGCGCCACTGAGGGTCAGGCTGCCGGTGCCGGTCTTGGTCAGGCCGCTGCTGCCGCTGATCAGGCCGCCGAGGGTCAGCGCGCCGGTGCCGCCGGCCGTCAAAGTGCCACCGAGGCTGATGGCGTTGGCCAGGCTGATCGTGCCCGGCGCGCTCAGGGTCGTCGCGCCAGTGACGTTGAGGGTGCCGGTGCTGAATGCCTGATTGTTGCTGATCTGCACCGTGCCGCCATTGAGCGTGGTGTTGCCCAGGTAGGTGTTGGCGGCGCTGAGGCTCAGTTGCCCGGCACCGATTTTGGTCAGGCCACCGCTGCCGGAAATCACCCCGCTCAGGGTCGTGGCGTTGGTGCCTTGCACCGTCACGCCACCAGCGCCGAGGGAGATCAGGTTGCTGATGTTCAGACCGGCGTTGCTGGCCTGGAGGATCCCGCCGTTGGAGGTGAGCACCCCGCTGCCGAACGTGGCGTTGTTGTTGAACTGGGCGACACCGCCATTGAGCGTGGTCGCGCCGCTGACCAGTGGCCCCTGCAGGGTCCAGGTCCCGCTGTTGATGGTCAGGTTGTTGAAGTTGACGTAAGTGGCGCTCGACGCCGTGCCGACCCCGGTGGTGCCGCCGCCGACGCCGATCGGGTTCTGCAGGATCAGGCTGTTGGTGCCACCCGCGCCGCCGTCGACGGTGCCGGTCGGGGCGAAGGTCAGGTTGATGCCGATCAGCCCGCCGAGCCCCACACTGATCTGTACGCCGTCACCCACGTTGACACTGGAGCCGGTTACCGCCGTAAAGGTGTTGGTGCTGCTCGCGCCCATCGACACGCCGCCGGTGATCGCACCGGCGTTGGTGAAGGTGTTGCCCGCCGCCGAGGTCTCGAAGGCGATGCGTCCGTTGATCACGCCGGTGCTGCTGTTGGTCATGTTGACCTGCGAGCCGCCGTACACGCCGACCACCGGAGTATCGGCCAGGGTGATACCGCCGATCGAGAGCCCGGTCGAAGTGATGGTGCCGTTGTTGGTGATGCTGGTGGTGCCCGCTGCGGCGTTGTTCACCGCGATACCCAGACCGTCGAGGCTGGTCAGGTTGAGCCCGAGCAACATGCCGGTACCACGGATGATCCCGCTGGCGTTGTTGAGCACGCTGACCGTACTCGTCGCGCCGGTGCCGATGAAGGCGCCGCCGCTCAACACCGACACCAGCCCCAGCAGCGCCGGATCAAGGGTGCCAGAGTTGTTCAGGCTGATGTTGACCCCGGTCAGGTCCATCACATGGCCGCCGAGCGTCGCGTTCATCTGCGCCCCGGAGTTGACGTTGACCGTCAGGCCGTTGGTGGCACTGGAAAAACTGTTGAGAAACAGCGGCAGACTCGGCACACCGGTACAGGTCACGGTGGAACCCGCCGTGGAGCATGTGGCCAGTGCAGGTGCGCTGACCCCACCGAACAGCAGTCCGGCGACGCTCAGGTGCACAGCAAGGGAAAGTGGGGAAAAACGCGAAACGAGGGCGACACCAAACCTTGCTTCCACGGGCTACTCCTTGTCGTGGCCAAATTCTTCCTTGAAAGCGTGCAAGCGGTGCTTATTCCACACGCGAATCAAGACTGCGACGGTCATCACAAAACCGCGTTCTGGGTGACAAGCTAGTAGACGCCCCGCCATGGAGCACTGATTAAATGGTGTTAATACTTTAATACTAGGGCCGTCTAGAACAGGGTTTTCGGCCAGTAAACGCTGGCCCCTGTCCAGGCCACCTCCCCTGTAGGAGCTGCGGCACGCTGCGATCTTTTGATCCTGATTTTTCAAAGCAAAATCAAAAGATCGCAGCATGCCGCAGCTCCTACAGGGGCAAGCGGAGCGACTTGGTACGTGTTGTGCAAACGTTTGCGACCTGCCTATCACGGCTTTTTCGTAACAAAACCGTACAGACCCGCAGAATCCGGGCCTCGATCCGCAAAAAAAGGACTTTGAATGCACGCTGCTTCCCTTCTTCGCGCCCCATTCGCGCGCACGCTTGCTGTTTCCCTACTACTGACCGGCGTTACCGGAGTTCTCAGCCACAGCGCGTGGGCACAACCGGCCCTGCCCGACGAATCCGCCCAGGGCGAAGCCCTCAGCCCGGAAGCTGCCCCGCCGCAAAAAGGCGCCTATCTGTCGGACTGGTACAACCAGGACCTGACGCTGATCGGCAGCAAGGACATCAGCTTCGGGCCGCAACCGGCCGACGATATCTACCTGGAATACGAGTACTTCGGGCGCAAGGGTCCGTTCGAGCTGTACGGCTACCACGACATTCCGAAG
>Ga0247818_10000087_pt1 | contig 50705 bp, 44 predicted proteins | sample 13C_Glucose_Day1_FD_192424 | JGI IMG/M metagenome (GOLD analysis project Ga0247818, IMG submission 192424) | Soil microbial communities from agricultural site in Penn Yan, New York, United States - 13C_Glucose_Day1 | ecosystem: Environmental > Terrestrial > Soil > Agricultural land | place...
CGGTCAGGGTGAAGAAGTAGCTCAACCACAAGGCCAGCGTGTTGCGTGCCCGTCCTTCGCCGAATAATGCCAGGGCGGTAGACGAGCGTGGGCTGCCGGTCGCGACATGTTGCTGGCGGAACGCCGTGGATTCGGGCAGCAGCAGGGCCATCACCGGCACCACCAGCAAGGGCGCCAGACCGCCGATGATAAAAGTGGTTTGCCAGTGTTCACTGGAAAACATCGCCACTACGGCCGCCAGCGCGCCACCCAAAGGCACGCCGCAGTACATGACGCTGATGGCTGTGCCGCGACGGCGCTCGCTCACGGCCTCGGCGCACAAGGCAATCAGGTTGGGCAGGGCAGCGCCCAGGCCAAGGCCGGTCATGAAACGCACCAGCAGCAGGCTGGAGTAGCTCTCGACATAGGCGGTGCAAAGCGAGAAGACGCCAAACAGCAGAACGGCGCCGACGAGGATTTTCTTGCGGCCGATACGATCGGCCACCCAGCCGCCAAAAAAAGCGCCCGGCAGCAGACCGATGATCCCGGCGCTGAACACCCAGCCCATCATCTTCGGGTCCAGGGCAAAGCTCTGTCGCAAGCCAGCGGCAGCGGTGCCGGCGGCCTGCAGATCGAACCCCTCGATCAGCGCAACGATAAAGCACAAAGCGATTGTCAGCGTCGAGCGACGCGATGGACTGTCCATGGGTGAGCCTCGTTGTTGTTTTTGTTATGCAGTCGAGCCGTCCGTGCGTTGGGAACGCCGTAGGAGACCACTGGTGATTAAGATAACAAAGATAACTAAAAAAAGAATGTCACCCGGAAATCTGTAAAAAACGCAGATAAAGCCTTTAAAAACAGATATCTATGAGCGAATTAAGATGGGTATGAAAAAATAGATAATAATATTAATGTTCGATTATCGATCATTTGCGATTGACGGCGACCTTTGGCTGTTTCCATTCTCTGGTTGTGAAGCCGGCAGTCTCGGGTGGATCCGGCAACCACAAACAACAATAAAAAATGGACATCGAACATGCCAAAACGCCTCATGAACACAGGTTCCATAGCGTCGCTCTCATGCATTTGCAGTATCCATTCAAGGTGGATCGTGGCACTGCTAGGCATCAGCGTACTGCCCTCAACATTGCGCGCAGAGGGGTTTATCGAGGACAGCCACGGCAACCTGACCCTGCGCAATTACTATCTGGACCGTGACTACAAGGACGGCGGCGCAAAGTCCGCTGCGCGGGAGTGGGCACAGGGTTTTATCCTTGGCATGGAGTCGGGTTTTACCCAAGGCGTGGTGGGATTCGGTCTGGACGTCCGCGGGTTGCTGGGGGTCAAGCTCGACTCCGCACCGGATCGCAGCGGCACCGAACTGTTGCCGGTGTCGGCCAGCGACAAGCGCGCGGCAGATGAGTATTCACGCCTTGCCCCGACGGCCAAACTAAGGTATGCCCAATCCACGGTGAAGAGCGGTGACGTCTCGATATTCCTGCCGTTCGCTTTCGCGAGTCCATCGCGACTGCTGCCACAGACCTTTCGCGGCACGACCCTCAGTTCCAAAGATATCGATGGCCTGACCCTCAATACCGGCTACATCGACCGCATCAACAAGCGCGATTCCACGGACTATCAGGCCATGAGCATCGCCACGCCGAACCGGCGATTCAATGGCGCCGCCACTACCTCGCATCTGGCGTATGTGGGGGGTGATTATCAGGTCAACAAAGAGCTCAGTCTGCGCGCTTATCATGCCGAAGTGGCCGAGTTGTACCAACAGGACACCCTGGCGCTGCTGCACAACCTGCCGCTTGGCGACGGTGTGTTCACCAGTGACTTGCGCAGCTTTTTCAGCCGTGAGGATGGCGCCGCCAAAGCGGGGGAGGTGGACAACCGCAACCTTTCGGCGTTGTTCGGCTACCGCCTCGGCGGGCACCGTGTGAGCCTCGGCTACATGCACTCCAGCGGCGACACGGCGACGCCCTACATCTCCGGCACGGAGTTGATGGGCATGAGCGAACTGACCATGGCTTCGGATTTTCTCAACGCCAAGGAGCGTACCTGGCAAGCGATCTATGACTACGACTTTGTCGCATCCGGGTTGCCCGGTTTGAAGGGAAGGTTGCGTTACGTGCGCGGCGACAATATCGAACTGGCCGCCTTCAACGCCGAGGACCGCAAGGAGCGAGAGTTCCAGATGGAACTGGGCTATGTGATTCAGAGCGGCCCGTTGAAAAATGTCGGGCTGTTGGCGCGCAAGGCGATCTATCGCAATGACTTCCCGAGCGGTACGGCGTTTCGTGATGAAAACCAGACCCGCTTCCAAGTGCTTTACACCTTGCCGATCTGGTAACGCCAAGTTGCTCGATGTACTGGCCCGGCCACCCCTCGGGGTGTGCCGGCAGAACGCGTTCAGTCCTGATAAACCTTCTTCAGCAAACGCAGTAGCTCTTCGCGCTCCCCGCCGGTCAGCGTTGATGTGGAGTCTAAATCGCTTTGCGCGGCGATCTGCTTGAGCTCCTTGAGCAAGGTTTCGCCGCTCTTGCTCAGGAAGATCCCGTAGGAGCGTTTGTCCGGCTTGCAGCGTACTCGCACCGCCAGCGCGCGGCTTTCCAGTTTATTGAGCAGTGGCACTACCTGCGGCGGCTCGATGGCCAAGGCGCGGGCCAGGTCGGCCTGCATCAGCCCCGGATTCTGGTCGATGATCGCCAGCGCCGAGAACTGCGCGGGGCGCAGATCGTGGGCTGACAGACGACCAATCAGATTCTGGAACAGTTTGAGTTGGGCGCGACGCATCGCGTAGCCGATCAGGTCATCCAGTGCCGAATCCAGAGGGGCCTGCATCTCGACGGTGGCGGGTGTGGACTCGCTTTGATCGGCGAGGGGAGAAGGCTTGGCCATTGCGGGTGAATCCTGAAAAGGTGGAGGTTAACAAGTGTATCTAGTTTGCCGTGGTTGTTGGCTGATAGCTATGCCTGCTGTTCATGGATCTTGGTTTTCACGATGTCTTGTGGTGGATAAAAAACTGTTAATCAGGTTAATAGTTAATTGACATAACTAAATGGCTGCTTTAATTTCCAGTCATCTCCTAGCCAGAACAAGAGAACAACACCATGAGCAACTACGAAGGTCGCTGGACAACCGTCAAGGTCGAGATCGAAGAAGGTATCGCCTGGGTCATCCTTAATCGCCCGGAAAAACGCAACGCCATGAGCCCGACGCTAAATCGGGAAATGATCGATGTGCTGGAAACCCTGGAGCAGGATCCGGCCGCTGGCGTGCTGGTGCTGACCGGTGCCGGCGATGCCTGGACCGCAGGCATGGACCTCAAGGAATACTTCCGCGAAGTGGACGCGGGCCCGGAAATCCTCCAGGAAAAAATCCGCCGCGAAGCCTCGCAATGGCAATGGAAACTGCTGCGCATGTACGCCAAGCCAACCATCGCCATGGTCAATGGCTGGTGTTTCGGTGGCGGCTTCAGCCCGCTGGTGGCTTGCGACCTGGCAATCTGCGCCGATGAAGCCACCTTCGGTTTGTCGGAAATCAACTGGGGCATTCCACCGGGCAATCTGGTGAGCAAAGCCATGGCCGACACCGTGGGCCATCGTCAGTCGTTGTATTACATCATGACCGGCAAGACCTTCGGTGGACAGAAAGCTGCCGAGATGGGCCTGGTCAACGAAAGCGTGCCCCTGGCGCAACTGCGTGAAGTCACCGTGGATCTGGCGCGCAACCTGCTGGAGAAAAACCCGGTGGTGCTGCGTGCGGCCAAACATGGTTTCAAACGCTGCCGCGAGCTGACGTGGGAGCAGAACGAAGACTACCTGTACGCCAAGCTCGACCAGTCGCGCTTGCTCGACACCGAAGGTGGCCGCGAGCAGGGCATGAAGCAGTTCCTCGACGACAAGAGCATCAAGCCCGGTCTGCAGGCTTACAAGCGCTGAGATTGATCGCCGGGTGCATACCCGCCCCGGCGTGCTTTATCGCTCGAATGCATTCCCGACAAAGACAAAAAAGAGGAATCACCATGCTGGAAGTGCCCCTGCTGATTGGCGGCCAGTCGCTGCCTGCCCGCGACGGTCGGACCTTCGAACGCCGCAACCCGATGACCGGTGAAGTGGTATCGCGGGTGGCCGCCGCCACCCTGGAAGATGCCGATGCCGCGGTGGCTGCGGCCCAGGCAGCGTTTCCGGTCTGGGCCGCGCTTGCGCCCAATGAACGTCGCACCCGTTTGCTCAAGGCCGCCGAGCAGTTGCAGGCGCGTAGCGACGAGTTCATTGCGGCGGCTGGCGAAACCGGGGCCATGGCCAACTGGTACGGATTCAACGTGCGGCTGGCGGCCAACATGCTACGTGAAGCGGCGTCGATGACCACCCAGATTCATGGTGAGGTCATCCCCTCGGATGTGCCGGGCAGTTTTGCCATGGCCCTGCGCCAACCCTGCGGCGTGGTGTTGGGCATTGCCCCGTGGAACGCCCCAGTGATTCTCGCCACCCGCGCCATCGCCATGCCGTTGGCGTGCGGCAATACCGTGGTGCTCAAGGCTTCCGAATTGAGCCCGGCGGTGCATCGCCTGATCGGTCAGGTCTTGCAGGATGCAGGTCTGGGCGATGGCGTGGTCAATGTCATCAGCAATGCCCCGGCGGATGCCCCGGCGATCGTCGAGCGGCTGATCGCCAACCCGGCGGTGCGACGGGTCAACTTCACCGGTTCAACCCATGTCGGGCGCATCGTCGGCGAGCTCTCGGCGCGTCACCTCAAACCGGCGCTGTTGGAGTTGGGCGGCAAGGCACCGTTGCTGGTACTCGACGATGCCGATCTGGATGCGGCGGTCGAAGCTGCCGCTTTCGGTGCGTACTTCAATCAGGGGCAGATTTGCATGTCCACCGAACGGTTGATCGTCGATGCGAAGGTCGCCGACGCTTTTGTTGCCAAGCTGGCGGCCAAGGTCGAGACCCTGCGCGCCGGTGATCCTGCATCGGTGGATTCGGTGCTCGGGTCGCTGATCGATGCCAGTGCTGGCACGCGCATCCAATCGCTGATCGACGACGCCCTCGCCAAGGGTGCGCGGCGAGTGGTGGGCGGACAACTGGACGGCAGCATCTTGCAGCCAACGCTGCTCGAAGGCGTCGACGAGACCATGCGTTTGTATCGCGAGGAATCGTTCGGCCCCGTGGCGGTGTTAATGCGCGCTGACGGTGATGAAGCTTTGCTGCGACTGGCCAATGATTCCGAGTTCGGTTTGTCGGCAGCTATCTTCAGTCGCGATACCGGACGCGCGCTGGCGCTGGCCCAACGGGTCGAGTCGGGCATTTGTCATATCAATGGCCCGACCGTGCACGATGAAGCGCAAATGCCCTTTGGCGGAGTCAAGTCCAGCGGCTACGGTAGTTTTGGCGGCAAGGCGTCTATTGAGCACTTTACCCAGTTGCGTTGGGTCACCTTGCAGCATGGGCCGCGGCATTACCCGATCTGAACCGCACAAACAACAATAAAAAGGCGCCTGCCGCCGCCATGTCCCGTTCGCGTGACTTGGTGGTAGCGTGCCCTGATGGAGAACACGCACGTGAGTCCAGAATTCAGATCGCAACCCCACATCGAGGCCAGCGCGCCGCGCTATCGTCAGGTGTCCATCGGTCGCGCAGCGGTCGAGGTGACGGAGCAGCAGGGCGCACTGCACATGCGTTCCCTAGAACCATTGGACGAGTATCCGCCACGACTGCTCGACCGTCTGGTGCATTGGGCGCAGGTGCGTCCCGAGCAGACTTTCATCGCCGCCCGCCAGGCCGACGGTGAGTGGCGCCGGATCAGTTACGCGCAGATGCTCGACAGTGTCCGGAGCATCGCCCAAAGCCTGTTGAGCTACGGCCTGTCGGCAGACAAACCGCTGGTGCTGCTCTCGGGCAACGACATCGAGCATTTGCAACTCGCCTTTGGCGCCCTGTACGCGGGCATTCCCTACTGCCCGGTGTCGCCGGCCTATTCGTTGCTGTCCCAGGATTTCGCCAAGCTGCGTCACGTTTGCGATCTGCTGCAACCCGGCCTGGTGTTTGTCAGTGATGCCGAGCCTTTCCAGCGTGCAATCGATACCGTGCTGCCGGTCGAAACACCCCTGATCACTGTGCGTGGTCAGGTCACGGGGCGTCGCCAGGTCAGCTTCGCCAGTCTGCTGGAACAGCGGGGCAGTGCCGAGGCCGAAGCCGCGTTCGCCAGCACAGGCCCTGACAGCATCGCCAAGTTCCTGTTCACCTCGGGCTCGACCAAGCTGCCCAAGGCGGTGATCACCACCCAACGCATGCTGTGCGCTAACCAACAGATGCTGCTGCAGACGTTTCCGGTGTTCGGCGAAGAACCGCCGGTGCTGGTGGACTGGCTGCCCTGGAACCACACCTTCGGCGGCAGCCATAACGTCGGCATCGTGCTCTACAACGGTGGCAGCTTTTACCTGGACGACGGCAAGCCCACGGCGCAAGGTTTCGCGCAAACCCTGCGTAACCTTAAGGATGTGTCGCCCACCGCTTATCTGACCGTGCCCAAGGGTTGGGAGGAACTGGCTTCGGCACTGGAGCAGGACCCGGAGCTGCGGGAGGTTTTTTTCAAGCGCATCAGCCTGTTCTTTTTTGCTGCGGCCGGTCTGTCGCAAAGTGTCTGGGACCGCCTCGATCGCGTGGCAGAGCAGCACTGTGGTGAGCGTATCCGAATGATGGCCGGGCTGGGCATGACCGAGGCTTCGCCGTCCTGCACCTTCACTACGGGGCCTTTGTCGATGGCCGGTTATGTCGGCCTGCCGGCGCCGGCTTGCGAGGTGCGACTGGTGCCGGTGGACGGCAAGCTGGAAGCTCGCTTTCGCGGGCCGCACATCATGCCCGGTTACTGGCGGTCGCCGCAGCAGACCCTTGAGGCCTTCGACGCGCAGGGCTTTTACTGTTCCGGTGATGCGCTCAAGCTAGCCGATCCGCGTGAGCCGCAATTGGGGCTGATGTTCGATGGGCGTATCGCTGAAGACTTCAAGTTGTCATCGGGGGTGTTCGTCAGCGTCGGGCCTTTACGCAGCCGTGCAGTGCTCGAAGGTTCGCCTTATGTCCAGGACCTGGTGATCACCGCGCCGGATCGTGAATGCCTGGGCGCGCTGGTCTTTGCGCGGATGTTCGAATGCCGCAAGCTATCAGGGCTGGCGCCTGATGCCAGCGACGCCGAGGTGTTGGCCAGCGCGCCGGTGCGCGAGTGGTTCGCCGACTGGTTGCAGCGACTCAATCGCGAAGCCACTGGCAACGCCAGCCGACTGGAGTGGATCGCCTTGCTCGATAAGCCGGCGTCCATCGACCGGGGGGAAATCACAGACAAGGGCTCGATCAATCAGCGTGCCGTTCTGCAGTGGCGTGCGGAGCAGGTCGAGGCGCTGTATCGCGGGCTCGATCCGACCATACTGCGCGCGGGAACGAAGTCGTGAGGGCGGGCGGGCAGTACTCGGCTTTTGACGATACGGCGATCATCGCTGCGGTGCGTACCCCATGGGTGGACCTCGGCGGGGCATTGGCCGAGGTGTCGCCGATTGACTTGGGCATCAAGGTCGGGCGTGAAGTACTGGCTCGCTCGGGAATCGATCCGCTGGCAGTCGACAGCGTGCTGGCGGGCTCCATGGCCCAGGCCAGCTTCGATGCCTACATGCTGCCACGCCACATCGGTCTCTACAGCGGCGTGGCGCAATCGGTTCCGGCGCTGGGAGTACAGCGTATTTGCGCCACTGGTTTCGAACTGCTGCGCCAGGCCGCCAGCCAACTGGATGACGGCGTGCAATTGGCCCTGTGTGTGGGCACCGAATCGATGTCACGCAATCCGATTGCCGCCTACACCCATCGAGGAGGCTTTCGCCTCGGCGCAGAAGTGCAGTTCAAGGATTTTCTTTGGGAGGCCTTGTATGACCCGGCGCCCGGGGTGGACATGATCACTACCGCCGACAACCTGGCGCGGCGTTATGGGTTAAGTCGCGAAGCGGTGGATACCTACGCCTGCGCCAGCCATCAGCGGGCGTTTGCGGCACACCAATCGGGATGGCTGGCACCCGAGACCGTTGCCGTAGGGCATCAAGCGTTTGAACTGGAAGGCTACCAGCCACGCGGTATTCGCCTGCCACGCGGTATCGATACGGTGAGTGAAGACAGCCATCCACGGCCCGCAGACATCGCGGCGTTGGGCCGGTTGCGTACCGTTCATGAAGGCGGGGTGCAAACCGCCGGCAACAGTTGTGCGGTAGTCGACGGCGCGGCGGCTGCGCTGGTCGGGCGCGTTTCTGACTATCGCGATACACCGTTGGCCTTGCTGCGCGCCAGTGCGGTAGTGGGGGTGGCGCCAGAATTCATGGGTATTGGGCCAGCACCGGCGATTCGCCTGCTGTTGCAGCGCAGTGGCTTGCGTCTGGAGCAGATCGACCGCTTTGAAATCAATGAAGCGCAGGCCGCCCAGGTGCTGGCGGTGGCCAAGGAACTGGAGCTGGATCCGTCGCGCCTGAACAACCTGGGAGGCTCACTGGCGCTCGGTCACCCCTTGGCTGCCAGTGGCTTGCGTCTGGTGTTGACCCTGGCTCGACAACTGCGTGAGCACAATTTGCGTTACGGCATCGCCGCGGCCTGTGTGGGCGGCGGGCAGGGCATGGCGCTTTTGATCGAGAACCCGGCTTGGCAAGCCTGAGATTTCGTCGGCTGACGCGCAAGCTATGTTTCCAGCCAGTCAGACAGCTGCGGAAAACGCTCCTGCAACCACTCAATAAAAACTTGTACCTGAGGAGCCAGATGTGTCCGGCTTGGATACAACAACGACACAGGGCGAGGGGATGGCCGATAGGGCTTTAGAATTTCCACCAAACCGCGACTGTCCAAATGCTCGGCCACGGTTATCCCTGGCGCCTGGATTATTCCGAAGCCCGAAACGCCGCACTGAACGTACGCATTCGACTCGGTGACGGTGATACCGGCGTTGCTCACAAACGCTCGATCGTGACCCTTTACCGAGAAATGCCAAGGCAATGTCCTGTTGCTCTGACCGGATAAGAAGTTGACGCCTCGATGGTAGGCCAGATCGTCGAGTGTTTCGGGTTCACCATGCTCGAGCAGATACTCGGGCGCTGCACACGTCACCATGGTCGCCATCGCAATAGGGCGAGCGATCAAAGTCGAATCCGGTAGATCCCCGATACGCAACGCACAGTCGATGCCTTCACCGATCAGATCGACGACCCGGTCAGTCACGCCCAGTACCAGGTTGATACCAGGGTAGGAGGCGGTGAATTCTTTAAGGCTTTTGATGAATTTCAATTGCGCGAAAGCGGTCGGGATATCGACGCGAAGTCGGCCTGCCAGCGTTGCTCCGGATCGGTCGAACATCGAGGTCGCAGCAGAAATATCCGCCAGGATTTCCTGTACCCGCTCATAGAACCTCTCGCCTTCGGCGGTGAGTGCCACCTTTCTCGTGGTGCGCTGGAACAGGCGCACGCCTAATGACGTCTCCAACTCCTGGATATACCGAGTGACTTGTGGTCGCCCGATGTCCAGCGATTCGGCGGCTTTGGTAAAACTGCCGAGTTCGGCAAGCCTGGCGAACAGGCGCATCGATTGAAGCAATTCCATGACGCTTTCCTATGAACCCCGCCTGAACGACGAAGTTGAACATGATTGTTATCCAAGAATAGAACAATCATGTCTTTTTCCACGCATTTATTGCGCACCCTCGAAGGCGAAAAATGCACCCAAGGCTAAACCGGTTCTGGTTCTAGTTCATTGATGTGTATTTGGAGATTCGCAATGAAAGCTTGGTTATTGAAAGATTTCGGACTCGACAACCTGCAACTGGGAGAGGTTGAGACTCCGCAACCAAAGGCTGGCGAATTGCTGGTCAAGGTCGGTGCTGTCTCGCTCAACTTTCGCGACAAGGCTATCGTAGACGGCATTTATGAGCCGCACATGGTCCCCAAACCATTGATCCCTGTGAGTGATGCAGCTGGCACGGTGGTAGCGGTCGGTGACAACGTAACGCGATTCAAAGTCGGTGATCGCGTCAATTCGCATCTTTACTCACGTTGGCTGGATGGCGAGCCGGGGCCGAACGAGCCCGATTACTGCTTCGGTTCGCCGTTGCCCGGCGGTTTGGCTGAATACATGATCATTCATGAAGAGAGCGCCGTCGGTGCACCCGACAACATGAGTGATGTAGAGGCGGCAACACTGCCTATCGCTGCGCTTACGGCTTGGTATTCGCTGGTCGACTTTGGACAAATTCAGCCGGGCCAGACCGTATTGGTTCAAGGCACTGGAGGCGTATCGATATTTGCCGTGCAGATCGCTACTGCGCTTGGCGCGAAAGTAATCGCAACGTCGAGCAGCGACCAGAATCTGCAAACCGTGAAGACGCTGGGAGCTGTGGCAGGCATCAACTACAGAACGACTCCGAAATGGGCGGACGAAGCGCTGAAGCTGACCGAAGGTAAGGGCGTTGATCTGTTACTCGATGTGGCCGGTGGCAGCGGCATCAATCAATCGGTCGCAGCAACCAAGGCATCGGGGCGTATTGCGCAGATCGGCTTTTTGACAGGGCAAACCGTTGAACTGAATCTGATGCCGCTGATTTTCCGCCAGACGACCATTCGCGGCATCGCCGTGGCGCCGCGCTCATCATTTGATCGGATGAATGCATTCCTCAATGAACACAAGATCCGTCCCGTCATTGATCAGGTTTATCCGTTCGAAAAAGCACGAGAAGCTTACGAGCATCTTGCTAGGGGAGCATTTGGAAAAGTCGTGATCAAAATCGCTTGATAAAGTGAGACGCCATTTTGGCGCCTTTTTTGTCTAGCTCAGTAAATTCGACCTCGGAGTCTGAGCCAATCGGCATTCAGACCCACTAGGTTCATACCCATCGGAATCTAGCGGGTGGGTACTGGCCTGACCGAATATGACGGGAGTTCGGTGTTGCCGAATATTTGCTGGAACTTCGTTAGGGGGGGCTGGCTTTTTGTGATCTACACTCCCGTGGCAAGCGAGTTAGCGCTTCGCCGAGCCGGGCTGTGAGCAGTCACGGTACCAGCTTGCTCAGAACACACGAGGTGAAAATGAACAGGAAGTCTAACCGAAGCTGGACCAAGGCTGCGGCGCTCGTAGTAGTGGGTACAACGCTTTTCACGGGGTGTGCGGGCAAAAACGACCCGATATCACAAGCAGACAAAGCGGATGTGGCCAAGGGCGTGGCCGCGCCGAGTCTTGAGCAGACCAAGGCAATCGCCGAGGAAGGTTTTATCTACGGCTTGCCGCTGGTGATGAACTATGCCGTGATGAACGAGTTCGCGGTGGACCCCAAGTCCAGCCAGTTCAAAGCCCCATTCAATCAACTGCACAACGAGCATCGAGTCGCGACGCCCGCCGATACCGCCGTCATTACGCCAAACAGCGACACACCATATTCGATACTCTGGGCCGACCTGCGCGCGGAGCCGCTGGTGATCACGGTGCCGGCAGTCCCCAAACAGCGTTACTACTCGATTCAACTGATCGACGGCAACACCTATAACTATGGCTACATCGGCAGTCGGGCAACTGCCAGCGCACCCGGCAGCTATCTGGTTGTAGGGCCCGACTGGAAGGGGAAGGCGCCTCCAGGCATCGACAAGGTGTTTACCTCCTCGACCCCCTTCGCGCTCACCTTGATCCGCACCCAGTTGTTCAACCCGGCCGACATGCCCAATGTCGAGAAGGTGCAGGCGGGCTACAAGATCCAGGGGTTGTCTGCTTTCCTTCATCAACCCGCGCCGCCCGCTGCGCCCAAGATCGATTTCTTGCCGGCTACCACGGCAGGTATCAAGGCTAACTTCTTCGAGTACCTGTCCGCCGCGATGCAGTATGTGCCAGCATCGGCTGACGACAAGGCGATCCGTGCCAGGCTGGCGAGCATCGGGGTAGGGCCTGGTCGGAACTTTGAATTCAAGGACCTCTCGCTCGAACACAAGGCCGCGGTCCTGCTTGGTATGAAGGCCGGCGACGAAAAGGTCGACAGGTTTCTCTCAAGCGGAATGAAGAATATCAATGGCTGGAACGTCGGTGCGTTCTTCGGTGATCAGGCGTTCTACCAGTCCAACTGGCTCATGCGTTCCGGTGCCGCGAAGGGTGGCTTGTACGGCAACGACGCCGCCGAGGCGATGTACCCGTTCACGCGCACCGATGGCAGCGGCCAGACGCTCGATACCAGCAAACACAATTACACGCTCACATTCCCGGCTGGCAAGCTGCCGCCTGTTAACGCCTTCTGGTCGGTGACCATGTACGATGGCAAAAGCCAGTTACTGATCAACAATCCGCTCAACCGCTACCTGATCAATTCGCCGATGCTGTCGGCCATGAAAAAGAACGCGGATGGCTCACTGACGCTGCACATCCAGAAGGACTCCCCCGGTAAGGCCAAGGAATCCAACTGGCTGCCGGCACCTGACAACACGGTCTATCTGGTGATGCGCCTCTACTGGCCGAAGACCACACCGCCTTCGATTCTTCCCGCTGGCGAGGGCAGCTGGCAGCCACCGGCGCTGGTGGTTTCGAAGTAGTGTGACCTACTGCTGATACGTGCTGTAGGTCGGTATTGGCAAGTGTGCTTTCGCCAATAGCAGCTGATTATGAAGGGCTGTTATTGGCTGGATCGCGATGGGAGCATCGGCGGCTACCATGGATGGTCAGGCTTCCGTTTGCTCCACCATTTCCAGCGCATCATCGACCTCGATTTCCAGTTTTCTACTTGCATGCTTCTAAGTGAAAACTGCCTTCACCAAACGCCTGAACCGAAAAGCTATCCACAAAAGGAGTGGGTATTCCTGTGGATAATGTGCCAGGAAGCACGGGCCATAAGGTCTGTCGAACGTTGGTCATAATGTGCGCAAACTGACACCTTGGAACTGAGCGCGTATCCCAATGCGCTCAGCCGCTGGCAGCCACAGACAGAAACCTATGCCTGCACGGGGCCAGTCAGTTGGTTGCGGCTATCAATGCTCGTCCGCGACCTTCAAAACCCTCAAAGCAGCCGTTCATGGCAGAATCCCCATAACTTGATGTTTTGGAGACCACAATGCTTCGCGTGTTTGAACGAAGGCTCGACCCTTTTCCTCCTGACGAAGTACCACCGCCACCCGATGGCCTGGCCCGCTTCCTGTGGGCCTGTACGCGGGGAGCTCGCGGTTACGTTCTGGCGCTGGCGCTGCTCAGTGCCGGTGTGTCGATTTACGAAGCCTGGCTGTTTTCCTTTCTCGGGCAGGTCGTGGACCTGCTCTCGACCTGGCAGGCAGGCGGTGAAGCGGCGGCGCAGGAAAGTCGCGTGTTGTGGGGCATGGGTATTGTCATGCTGACCAGTGTCGGGCTGGTGGCGTTGCGCACGATGGTGCAGCACCAGATATTGGCGATTAACCTGCCGTTGCGATTGCGCTGGGACTTCCATCGCCTGATGCTGCGACAAAGCCTTTCTTTTTTTTCCGATGAGTTTTCCGGGCGGGTCACCACCAAGGTGATGCAGACGGCGCTCGCGGTTCGCGACGTGCTCTTCACGCTGATCGAGATTGCACCGGGGATCGGCGTGTATTTCATCGCGATCATCGCCCTGGCCGGCGGCTTCGCCCTTAAGCTGATGCTGCCTTTCATTGCCTGGGCCGTGTTGTTCGGCCTGGCCATGTGGTACTTCGTGCCCCGTCTGGGGAAGGTCGGGCAGGAACAGGCCAATGCGCGCTCGATGATGACCGGGCGTATCTCGGATGCCTACACCAACATCACGACGGTGAAGCTGTTCTCCCACTCCAATCGTGAAGCGCATTTCGCGCGTGCAGCGATGGAAGATTTCAAGCTGACCGGCTTTCGCCAGATGCGCCTGGTCAGCCAGTTCGAGATCGTCAACCAGGCCTTGGTCGTGGCATTGATCATGGGCGCCGGTGGTTACGCCCTGTGGCTCTGGCACCAGGGTGACGTCGGTGCCGGTGCCGTGGCGGCGATCACTGCCATGGCGCTGCGGATCAATGGCATGTCGAACTGGATCATGTGGCAAATGACCTCGCTGTTCGAGAGTATCGGCACCGTGCAGGATGGCATGGCGACGCTGACCCTGGGCACCAAGGTGCAAGACGCGCCCGATGCCGGTGTGCTGGTGACCTCCGGTGGTGCGGTCACCTTCGATAAAGTGAGCTTTAACTACAATGGCGAACGCCAGGTGCTCGATGGCCTGAGCCTGAGCATCCGCCCCGGGGAAAAAATCGGTCTGGTGGGCCGCTCCGGCGCTGGCAAATCCACGCTGATCAACTTGCTGCTGCGCTTCTATGACGTCGACAGCGGGGAGATTCGCATCGACGGCCAAAACATCGCACACGTAACGCAGGACAGCCTGCGTGCCTCCATCGGCATGGTCACGCAAGATACCTCGCTGCTGCACCGTTCGATTCGCGACAACATCGCTTATGGCCGTCCCGACGCGACCGACGCGCAAATCCGCAACGCTGCTGCCAATGCCCAGGCCCATGAGTTCATCAGCCAATTGAGCGACCGCCAAGGTCACACCGGCTACGACACGTTAGTGGGCGAGCGCGGCATCAAGCTGTCGGGCGGCCAACGCCAGCGCGTCGCGATTGCCCGGGTAATGCTCAAGAACGCCCCAATCCTGCTGCTGGACGAGGCCACCAGCGCGCTGGACTCGGAAGTCGAAGTGGCCATCCAGGAAAGCCTCGATGAAATGATGCAAGGCAAGACCGTAATCGCCATCGCCCATCGGCTGTCGACGATTGCGGCCATGGACCGGCTCATCGTCATGGACGACGGGCGCATCGTCGAACAGGGCACCCACTCCGAACTGCTTGAGAAGAACGGCGTGTATGCGCGGCTTTGGCAGCATCAGAGTGGCGGGTTTCTGGGGGAGGACAAGGGCGTGGTCGAGGCAGTGGATCAGGCGTAAACCCGAAGGCGCCCGGGGAGCGAGAGCATGGCAAAAATGGCATGATCCGTATGCCAGTCAAAAGCTCTGCTTGCACGGGCGTCGAAGCGACAACGTTTACAAGTGCCATCATGGAGCAGTCACCCGCGACCTCAAGGCTGCTTGCGGAAGAACAAGGTGATCTGACCGACCTCCACCCCGAATTTGCTCATGAACGAGCGATTGATCATGGTGTTCTTGTCCATCAGGTACATCCAGTCGTCTAAGTGAACCTCGTACTCCTTGCCATCCACCGGAAGGTTGAGCACATATTTCCAGCGCAGTGCATTGCCTGCCACCTCACCAAGCGCCTCGCCCACCACGTCGCCAGCGGTGCCGCGCCATTGGCCAGGGCCGGCAGGGGTTAGCGTCCACACCCGTTTTTGCGTAGTACCATCGCTGTACGTAAACGATTCGTCGAGGATCAGCCTGCGGCCTTCTGAGTGGCCATTGATCACCACATGAAAGCGCTTGGTTACCTCGCCCGAGCGCTTTTGAAACATACCCCACGCTTCGACCCGGCCCTCGAAGAATTCGCGCAATTCAAGCGTGGGCGTCTCCTGGCTGTAGGTATGCACATCCACCCGGCTGCAACTCGCAAGGCCAATGCATAACAGCATTATCCATATTTTGAGCATGTGCATTTCCTCAACGGTCTCAGGGTTTAAGTGGCCCATTTTAGGTCGGCGATTACCGAGCTATTTTCGAGTTGAGTCGTAGCCCAGTTGATTGGTTCAGTGCATTGCAAATGGGGATAGAGTTATTTTTCCCACGATCAGACATCCGCTTCTGGCGCTTTCCGCCTGTCGAGGAGGCAGAAACCCGACGCTGACGGTCTGCAGGACATCTGGGTATCTTCATTGCGAAGTGCAATATTGTATCGGCTGGCTTCTACACTCACTTTCGCCACCCTGACATGCGCTCATCGGCGAAATGCTGAATATCAAACGTTTCGTGGAATGATCTGATTTGAAAGATCGTGCAATATACCTATGATTTCGAGGCCTACACGAACGGCTTCCAACCGGCGAACGCCCATTTTGAGAGAACGATCCTCGTGGAGTCCTTTCCAGCCGAATCGCACGAATCAAACACCACCCATTATGTTTTCGGCCCGTTCTGCGTCGTGCCCGCGAAAAGGTTGCTGGAAAAAAATGGAGCGCCAGTCGAGATCGGTGGGCGAGCACTGGATTTGTTGATTGCCTTGCTGGTACGACCGGGCAGGGTGCTGACCAAGAGCGACCTGATCAAGCAGGTATGGCCCGATATTATTGTCGAGGAAGGCAGTCTGCGCTTTCATATGACGGCCCTGCGGCGGATTCTCGGTGACGGTGACGAGAATGCGCGATACATCAGCACTCAGGTAGGTGTGGGATATGCGTTTGTTGCGCCGCTGGAAATACAATCGCCCGAGCGCCAACCATTAGTTATCGAAGCAGAAGCTAACGACGGCGAGCGTGTGGAGACCCAATGTAATTTACCACCGCGGGCAAAGCTGTTCGGACGCGAAAACGATCTTCAATTAGTTGTCGATCACATGCTGCAGCCCAAACTCTTTACCATTGTCGGCCCCGGTGGCGTTGGCAAAACCAGCCTTGCCATCGAAGTGGCGCACCGCATTTGCGCACAGGGTTACCAGACTGCCCGTTTCGTCGATCTGGCTCAGGTCGAAGACCAATCGCTGGTGCTTTCGGCGCTGGCCAGGTCGCTGGAAATACCGGTTCAGGCCGAAGACTCCATGTTTGTACTGCTTGCGCACTTACGCACGCAAAGGGTGTTGTTGGTCATCGACAATTGTGAACACTTGATCGATGCGGTTTCATCGATCGTTGAGCAAATCAGTGACGCGGCCCCGAATGTCGGGGTTCTGGCCACCAGTCGCGAACCGCTGCGGGCCCGTGGCGAATACGTTCACTGGCTCAATCCTCTCGAATTTCCCCGCGAACCTCAGCACCTTTCTATCGATGAGTTGCTGGGTTTTTCAGCAATCAGACTGTTTGTCGAGCGTGCATCATCGGGTAACACAACACTGGTGCTGGACGATGATGATGCGCAGTTGATTGCCGACATGTGCCAACGTCTGGAGGGTATGGCACTGCCGATTGAGCTGGCGGCAATGCGCGTTGCCAGCCATGGACTGAAATCCACGCACGCATTGCTGGGCGAGCGCTTTTCACTGGGCTGGTCAGGACGCAGGACGGCCCTGCCACGGCATCAAACGCTGCGCGCGATGCTCGATTGGAGCTACGACCTGCTGTCGCCGCTGCAGGGGCTAGCGCTGGAGCGGCTTTCGGTTTTCGTCGGACCGTTTTCTCAGGAGGCGGCGTCCCAAGTCATCGCCGACACCCAGATCGACACTGCCGCCGCGGCGGCGATCCTCGATGAGTTGGTCTGTAAAGGTCTGGTCACCATTGATCACAGCGACTTAAGGTGGACCTACCGCCTGCTGGAGATGACGCGCGCCTACACCCGGGAGAAGCTGGCCACCCGAGGTGATGTCGAGGTCAACGCTCTGGCGTTCAGGCATGCAGCTTTCTATATGGATCTGCTAGGACGCCTAGGCACCTCGCCCAATGAGATTTTCGACAATTCGGAGCGCCTTGCCAGTCAGTTGGGTAACGTCAGGAGTTCGCTGGAGTGGAGCTTCGGGCCGCAGGGTGATCCAGGACTCGCGTTGCCACTGGCAGCGGCGAGCGCACCGTTGTTTTTGCATTTTTCTTTGTTGGTCGAGTGCCGGACCTGGTGCACACGGGCGGCTGAATTACTCGAGCTGGGTTACTTCGGCACGCCGACTGAAATGGAATTGCAAGCCGCGCTCGGTCTGGTGCTTATGTTCACTCGTGGCAACAGCGAGGCGGCGCAGAAGGCTCTGCTCAGGGCACTCGACATCGCCATCTCATTGTCCGATTACTGGTCCCAACTCAGGCTGCTCGGACGGCTACAGATTTTTTATGAGCGCATCGGAGATTTTGCTTCCTCTCTAGCATGGGCTGAGAAGGCCAGCGAGGTAGGCGACATTTTGAACAAGCCCGAAGCGATTGCCATCGCCGCATCGCTTGCCGGTATTTCCCATCATCTGCTTGGCAACCAGCCGCTTGCTCGACAGCAACTGGAAAGTTCATTGCGTAACAGCTTGCCGTCAAAACGCAGCGGTACGATCTACTACGGTTTCGATCATCGTAATCGCACCGGATTGGCGTTAGCTCGAACTCTTTGGCTGCAGGGTTTCCCTGATCAGGCTCGACGCTGGGCAGAGCAGATAGAGGTCGAGGCATCTGCGCTGCAGCATTCGGTCACCTACTGCATTGCTATGGTCTGGATCTTGTGCATTTACATCTGGACCGGAGATTTGCAGAAAGCGGCGGCGAGTCTTGAACGCTTCGCCACAATTGCCGAATCCAACGCACTCGGCCCCTACATTGCCGCAGCTCATGGCTTCCGTGCGTCGATTGCCATTCGCGCCGAGCAGCCCGACAATTCAGTCGCGGTGCTCGAAGAAAGTCTGATGCAGCTGCATGGCATGCGTTATGAACTGCTCACGACCTCTTTCGAAATCTCGCTGGCCGAAGGTTTGATTTTGAGTCACCAATATGAAAAGGCTCGGGTTTTGGTTGACGGTACGATCAGTCATTGCCGCGCCAGCGGTGATGCCTTTGCACTGCCGGAATTGCTGCGAATCAAGTCGAGTCTGATCAACGTCATGCATGGCGATGACGTGAATGCAGCATCGGTCATGCTTGAAGAGGCGCGTACCTTGAGCCGGGAGCAGGGTGCCTGGGCCTGGGAATTGAGGGCATCGATGGATCTGGCCAGGTCATTGCTGGAACAGGGTAATCGGGTGCAGGCGCTGGAATTGCTCGGGGCATGCCGTGAAAGGGTATCGGAAGGCTTCGACACACTTGATGTGCGCCGACTGGAAGCACTCTGGCAGAAAGCCTTGGTCGATACACTGACTTCTTGATGAGATTGCTCGGAGCGAATCGCTTGCTTGAGCTGCGGCAATGTTAATTAACGGGGAGAAATCAGTGCGGCCATTCTTACCAAATCGGCCAGCGAGCGGGCTTTCATTTTGCGCATGACTTTGCCTCGATGAGCTTTGACCGTGATCTCGCTGATGTTGAGGTCGGCTGCGATGATTTTGTTCAATCGTCCGCTGACCACCGATGCCATGATTTCCTGTTCGCGAGGTGTCAGGGTTCGGTAAGCCTCCAACAGTGTGCGCAGGTTTTTGTCTTCGTCGAGTGCGGCATGGCTGCTCTGTAGCGCATCGGCCATGGCTTTTAGCAACACATCGTCGTTGAAAGGTTTGGTCAGAAACTCCACCGCACCCGCTTTCAAGGCCCGAACCGTTAGCGGGATATCGCCATAGCCGGTGATGAATATGATGGGCATGTTGCGCCTGTCGCCGGCGATGGATGTTTGCAGATCGAGGCCATTGAGGTCCGGCAGATTGATGTCCAGCACCAGGCAACTGGGTACAAGCGGCCGAGGCGCATTGAGAAAATCCTGAGCCGACTCGAAAAGTCGTGGCTGCCATCCCGCGAAGCGGATCAACAACTCCAGCGATTCACGCACGGAGATATCGTCATCTACGACGAATACGACGGGCGTTTCATCACGCATCGGTAATTTTCCGTATCCAGGGGCGAGGGCGTTTTTCGGGTTCAAGATGTCAGCTCCTTGTGTATCCGGCTACGGGTTCAATTAAGCGGAAGCGCGGCGCTCAATGCCTTGAGCAGTTGCGCCTCGCTGAAAGGCTTGATCAGACATTCCACCGCGTCACAGTGGCGAAGTCGGGATTGCTCGCTGGCGTCGCCCAGAGCGGTGATGAAAATGACCGGTATACGGTATCCGCGACGCAACAATTCTTTTACTAGATCCGGCCCCGACATGCCCGGCATGGCCACGTCCAAAATCAGGCAGCGTGTGAGGTCGAGACAATCGGACGCCAAGTACTCCTGCGCCGAAGCGAACGCCTGGACTGCGAAGCCGAACTCCTTGATCAGGTCTGGCAACGATTCACGAACCGACTCATCGTCGTCGACGACTGAAACGAGCAGAGGCATGCCCATCAATTACCCTCCATAGCGTGGTCGGAGATGTCATTAGCGTCAGGCTCTGCGGGGGACTCCCCATTTCCTGCGAGGGGTACCGCCCGAAGCGGGATAGTAAACAGGAAGGTTGCCCCCGGCCCGTCGTTGGCGCGAGCCCAAAGGTTGCCAGCGTGGCGCTCGATAATGGAGCGGCTGATGGACAGGCCAACCCCCATTCCGGCACTTTTGGTGGTGTAAAAAGCGTTGAAAATACGTTCCATGTCCTGAGGATCAACACCGTTTCCGCTGTCCTTCACCGCAAGAAAAACACTGTGATCTTCCGTCAGGCCGGTGCTGACAATCATCTGCCGGGAGCGACCGGTAATGGTGTTCATCGCCTCCGCGGCATTCATGATCAGGTTGAGTATCACCTGTTGAAGTTGAACCCTGTCACCTTTGACCAACGGCAATGCATCGGCAAATTGTGGATTGAGCACCACGCGACTGCGTTGCAGTTCACCCAGCAGCAAGGCGATGACTTCCCGGGTCGCGTCGTTAAGGTCCACGTTTTCGATCGTGATGCTTTTTTTCGAGAACAACGCGCGTAATCGGTTGATCACATCGGCGGCGCGATTGCCATCGCGAATGGTGCGCCGCGCGGTTTCCAGGGCTCCGTCGACATTCGGTGGATCGGCCCCGAGCATGCGCAGGCAGGTACTGGCGTTGGTGATGATCCCGGCAAGCGGTTGATTGACCTCGTGGGCGATCGAAGCGGTGACCGCGCCGAGACTCGCTACCCTGGCCAGATGCGTCAGCTCGGAGCGGGCCTTGCTCAATACTTCCTCGGCTTGCCGGCACTGGGTGATGTCCTGCAGCGCGGCAATGTATTCCAGTCCCTCTGCAGGTTCCTTGATCGAGTGCGCGACCAGACGCACATACTTAACCGTGCCATCGGGCATCAGCAATCGATGCTCATGCTCGAAGTCACGTCCACTGCGGCGCTGGCGTCTGATCATTTCCCGGTGGCTGGATATGTCGTCCGGATGAATGCGCCGGTAAATGGCGTCGAAGCCCGGCGTCGTTGCCGAATCCAGTTCGAGGATGCGGTAGATCTCATCGGACCAGGTGATTTCGTCGGTGCTGACTCGCCAGGAAAACGTACCTGTGGCGCTCAGGCGTTGGGCTTTGGCAAGAAAGGCCTCACTCTGCTTGAGCGCAGCTTCGGCGCGCACACGATCAATGGCGATACTGGCAAGGTGAGTGAACTGCGCGATCAGATTCTGCTGCTCCGGTGAAAGCGGTTCGGCTTCCCGGTGCAATACCGAAAGAACGCCCGTGATCGCTCCGCTGTTAGAGGTAATCGGCATTGAACAGAGTCCCCGGAAACCGTGGGAGCGGGCTGTCGTGCACCAACCATTCCAGCGTGATTCGTGCGACAGGTTGTTGGAGATGATCGGCGTGTTGAAGGTGGCCGCCATGACGATAGGGCAGCGCTCGGCGCGAAGCGGCTTGTCGTCCACCCCCGGCAACAAATCGGCCGGCATGTTTGTCCGCGCGCCCTGATGCATTCGCAACGCATGCTCCTGTGCACCTTCAGAGCGCTTCAGATCGACCAGCATCACACTGGCAACACAGCGCTCGAGAAAGACTTCCACCAGTTCGCAAAGTGTCTGCAGGATCACCGGCAGCGAGGAGCCTCCAGCCATCAGGCCAAGCAGGCGTTTTTCGCCATCGAGCAACATTTCCGCCCGTTTGCGGTCTTCGATGTCGGTGTTTTCGCCATACCATCGCAGCACTCGGCCAGCTTCGTCTCGTTGTGGCACGGCCCTGATCAGGAACCAGCGGAAAGTGCCATCAAAGCGTCGCAGGCGCGCCTCGTGTTCACCGGCGTCACCCGATTGCAAAAGGCCTCGCCAATAAACCTCCAGCGCGTCCGCGTCGTCGGGATGAATTGAGGTCGTCCAGCCGCTGCCACACGCTTCGCTGAGCGACATGCCGGTGTAATCGCACCAGCGCTGATTGACGAAACCCACGCTGCCTTCAGGCGAAGCGCTCCAGACAAAGCCGGGCACGGCATCGATGATATTGCGCAGGCGATCCTCTGAAGCGCTGACTTCCGCGAAAGCCCTCGCGATCAGCGCCTTGTCACGTCGGCGTTCGTCAATATCAACCTGCAACACACACCAGCGGGTGATGTTCCCTTCAAGGTCTTTCAGCGGCAGGCCTCGCACATGAAACCAGCGGTATACACCGTCGAAGCGGCGAATGCGGTGCTCGATCATGTACGGTTCACCGGTGGTGACCGAATGCATCCAGGCAGCGATGACTGATGGCAGATCATCCGGGTGCACGGTATCGCCGGCGGCCCAGCTTTTCAGGACATCAAGTGGGGCGCCGATGTAATCCTCGATCTGGCGATTGACCCGCTCCAGCTCACCGGACGGTTTCATGAACGCAACCATGGACGGAATGCTGTCGATGATCGAACTGACGTCGAACAGGTTGGCTGCATCGCGGGTGTCCGGGCGTTGGCACGCGTCAATATCGGTGCCAAGCGCACACCATTTGCGCGCACTCTCGGGATAATCTTCCAATGACGAGAAATGCCAGGCAAACCGACGATAAGTGCCGTCGAAGCGCAATAGACGGGCGTGAGTCGGCCGAGGTGCATCACTGTCCGCCGCGGCGTGTAAACGTTCGAGCAGGTTCGCGCGATCATCGGGGTGTATTGCGGACTGCCAGTTGCTCCCTAGCGCATCGTTGGCATCGCGCCCCGTATAGTCGTGCCATTGCAGATTGACATAATCGACGCAACCGTCTGGCCGTGCGGTAAATACCACACCCGGCAGCGCGTCCATGACGCGCTTGAGGTCATTCGCCATACCGTTTCTCATTGTGCTGTCGCCATTGAAATAAGATGCGCCTTTGTCCCGACGCTCGCCCATCATACTTTGGTGTCGCTTTCGATAAATATCCCCGCCATTGCACTGCGCCGCAACGCGCAGCCTTCTCCTGCAAGCGATCCGGAACAGCCGTTGTAAGCCACTGTATCGACGGCCAGCGCAGTTACATCAGCATGCAGTCATCGCCGATCTCGAAACACCCTGGATACACCCCCCGGTCAGCATTGGCACGGGTTTCATCGTCGCTCGACGATTGAATGATCAGACGTGACGCACCTTTTCCCGCTTTGGTTCGAATCCGGCAGGGGCAGGTCGTCCCTGCAACAGGTTCGAAATTTATGAAAGCGATAGTGATGCATGCCTTTGGCGATCCCGAAGTCATGTCGGTGGAAGTCATCCAACTGGCAGAACCGGGGCCCGGCCAGGCGCTTGTACGGGTCATGGCTGCCGGTATCAACTTTATGGACACCGGCACCCGCCGTGGACTTGGCGCGGCCTGGTCGTTGCCGATGACGCCGGGCGTGGAGGGTGCCGGAATCGTCATGGCGATCGGGCCGGGTGTGGACGAGGTAAGCCCCGGCGATCGCGTGGCATGGCACTACGTGCCCGGCAGTTACGCTGAACAAGTGTTGGCACCAGTCAGCCAATTGGTACCGCTGCCCGACGCAATCGACTTCGACACCGCTGCGAGCCTGATGATGCAAGGCCTGACGGCCAGCAATCTGGTGAACAAGGTTCATGCCATCAGCCCCGGCGACGTTGCTTTCGTGCATGCCGCAGCGGGCGGTGTGGGGCTGATGCTGACTCAGATGATCAAGCTGCGAGGCGCAAAAGTTATCGGCCGCGTGTCGCAGGCCGACAAAGTGGACGCGGTGCTCGCTGCAGGTGCCGACTACGTAGTGATCGGACGCACAAGCAATATCGTCGGCCAGGTGCTGCGTTTGACGGAAGGCCAGCGCGTCAGTGTGGTGTACGACGGAACGGGCGGGGAGGGGTTCGCCGCTTCACTGAGCCTGCTCGATTACTTCGGTACGCTGGCGCTCTATGGCCCATTCATGAGTCCGGTTGCACCGATCGATATCTTTTCCATTCCGCGCAGTATCAAGCTGACTTATCCGTCGGTCCTGCATTACGTGCGTAGCCGCGACGCTTTGCTGGAACGTGCCCGGCAGCTGTTCGCCTGGGTGGCGTCAGGCAAGTTGAAAACCGTGATCGGCCAGCGTTACTCATTGGCGCAAGCCGAACAGGCGCATCGTGATCTCGAATCGCGCCAGACGACGGGGAAACTGCTCATCCTTCCTCAGATAGAGGCTAGTTTGCCCGGATGACACGGGTAGGCAATCGGCTTTATTGGCGAGACAGCCAAGGCTGTCGCACACATCGGACAATGCCGGGAGATAGCGTCATGAACTGGTAACCCTCAGAAACGCCTCATGATGAGCTGCATGCCTTCGAGCCTCTGCAGCTATACCAGACCAGAAGGGCCGCCACTATCTGGCTGCCCGCAAAAAACATGAAAAGGTCTTGTGCGGTCCAGTGGGCGTCAAGGAGCACCCCGGCGACAACAGGCGAGATAATCGCGCCAAGACGCCCTGTTGCCAGCACCACGCCGACGCCAGTCGTGCGGATGGCGGTGTCAAAGGCCTGGGGAGCCAGGGTGAAGAGCCCGGCAATGGCACCATTGAGCAACAGGCCTGTGACGACGCAAACAGTAACGGCCAGACCCGACAAGCCAGCGGCCGGTACGATCAAGGTCATCAATACGCTATTGAGCAGCAAAAAGCCCAGCAGCAATCGCCAGCAGCCGAAACGATTGGCCGCCAGGCCCATCAACAGCGCCCCTGACATGCCGCCAACACAGAGCAACACGCCGCTGACGGCGCCTTCCTTTTCGGAAAAGCCGTTGAGGGTCATGAGTGTCGGCGTCCAGCTCATCACGAAGTAGAAACACGCCATGAGCAGCAACAGTGCCAGCGCCAGCGAGGTTGTTTGCTGCCACTGCGCAGGGGTAAATAACGCTCGGTACTTTGAACGTGGCATCGTTGACGTTGCTGCCGGATGAATCGAAAGCGACTGATGTCGCTGCTGATCCAGTACCAGAAATTGCGCCGACTCGCGCAGAAAAAATGCGCCCGCCACGCCAGCCGCAAGCGTAATCAGACCACCGGCGAGGAATACATAGCGCCAGCCCACGCTGGTATTGAGTGCATGGGCCAGCACGCCGCCCAGGCTTGCGCCTAATGCGAAGGCCATCGATTGCAGGGCGATGGCCAGATTGCGCCGATGCTGACTGGCACGCTCGTATGTCAGCACATTTGCGGCCACGAGAACCGCTCCGGTGCCGATGCCCGTCAGTAAACGCAAGAGCATCAGCAGAGATTGGTTTGGGCTCCAGAAGGACAGCAGCATGCTCAAACCGCTCAGCGAGAGCCCCGCCAGCAATAGCGGCCGACGTCCGTAATGATCCGCTCGGGGGCCGGCAAGCAAAGAGCCGAGTGCCATGCCGACCAGGCTCGCACTCAACAGCATGCCGAGTTGCGCGCCGGTCAATTCCCACTCGGCCGATACGCTGCTCCCGGTAAATGCCATGGCCATGACATCCATGCCGTCGATCACGTTGAAGAGCATGCACAGGCCGATGACCCGCCACTGGGAAGAGGCCATTGCAATGTCATCCACTCCCTTGAGCGTTGTTTCACCGCGCATCCGTGTTCCTTAAACCGTGTTGTTGTTCGAAGGGGCCTTAATGCTGGCTATCCGCAGCGGTGCCGTCGAGCTTTTTTTCCGGGCGTTTTTCTCTTTCGAACAAGCCGGGATTCGCCTGCCAGGGACCCCATACCTAAGTATCGATCGACACCATCGTGTAATCGCCCACAAGGCATCCGGGTGATTTGATCCGTTTGTGTCAGTTGCACCGTCGCAGGTGACCTGGCTCAGATCAGTGCCCAGCCCCGTGAAGGCTACCCCGTCGCCGCGGCTAGAGGCCACCTACCTGAAAGGAGATTCATCATGCGTATGGTTTCGTCCGCTTTTACATGGCGCCACCACGTCAGGAGAGGCGTGTTCGGTTTCGCGGCGCTGGCGGCCAGCTGTGTCGCATGGGCGGCCAGTTCGGCTGCCGACGTTACAGGCGCTCAGTCGCAAGCCATTCGTCCGTACCGGATTCATGTCGATGAAGCGCAACTGGTTGACCTGCGCAAACGCATCGCGGACACGCGTTGGCCCGACAAGGAAACGGTCAACGACGTATCCCAGGGGGTGCAACTGGCTCAGGTCAAGGAGTTGGTGAAGTATTGGGGCAATGGCTATGACTGGCGCAAAGCCGAGTCGAAGCTCAATGCCTTGCCGGAGTTCGTGACCACCATTGATGGAGTCGACATCCAGTTTATCCATGTCCGTTCGCGCAACCCCAATGCCATGCCGCTGATCCTGACCCATGGTTGGCCGGGTTCGCAGTTCGAATTTCTCAGCACTATTGGTCCGTTGACCGATCCGACGGCTTACGGCGGGCGTGCAGAGGATTCTTTCGATGTGGTGATTCCATCGATTCCCGGCCATGGTTTTTCCGGCAAGCCGACCGAGCCTGGCTGGGGACCTGATCGGGTGGCGAAGGCGTGGGATGTGTTGATGAAGCGCTTGGGGTACACCCATTACGTATCGCAGGGTGGTGACCACGGATCGGTGATCTCTGACGCATTGGGCCGCCTGGGCCCGCCCGGTTTACTTGGCATCCACTTGAACATGCCGGCCACTGTGCCGCCGGAACTGGTCAAGCCGATCAACAGCGGCGATCCAGCGCCCGCCGGACTGACCGATCCGGAGCGTAACGCTTACAACGCGCTCAGCACTTTTTTCGGGCGCAATGCCGCCTATGGCGCAATGATGGTGACCCGGCCCCAGACCATCGGCTACCTGCTGGCCGACTCGCCATCGGGCACGGCGGCCTGGATGTACGAAAAATTCGCCGCATGGACTGACAGTGACGGTCATCCCGAGCGCGTGCTCAGCCGCGATGAAATGCTTGATGACATCAGTCTTTATTGGCTGACCGACAGTGGTGCGTCGTCCTCCCGTTTCTACTGGGAGAACAACAACAATAACTTCAGCGCAGCAGCGCAGAAGACCGCCGACATCAAGGTGCCCGTCGCTATCACCGTGTTCCCGCACGAAATCTACCGCGCACCCAAAGTGTGGTCGCAGCGTGCCTACCCATCGCTGTCCTACTTCAACGAGGTCAGCAAGGGTGGCCACTTCGCGGCATGGGAACAACCTCAATTGTTCAGCGAAGAATTGCGCGCGGCATTCCGTCCTCTGCGCACGGCTGCGCAACAAAACGCTACCCGGTAAACCTGTTTTGCACCCACCCCGACATTCCGGAATCGCTATCTGCCTTTCCCAGGGAGACTCAACATGAAAAACACTGCATTGAACCACCGAGCCGTATCACCGCATCGCAGCCTGCTCGCTCGATCCGTTCTGGCGATCGCATTGATGCAAGCGGGTGTCCTGAGCATTGCGTCATCGCCGGTCTACGCCGCTGATGTGCCGGCGGGAAAAATCGACGCCATTGCGCCGGGTAGCAATGTTTCCTTCGGGCCGTTGAAACACGTCAAGGCCGGATTGCTGGATGTTGAGTATGCAGAAGTCGGCCCGGCTGACGGTCCTGTGGTCATCCTGCTGCACGGCTGGCCATACGATATTCACAGCTACATCGACGTCGCACCGGCGCTGGCGCAAAAGGGTTATCGCGTATTGATTCCCTATGCGCGCGGTTATGGCGATACACGCTTCCTTTCTGCCAAGACGATCCGCAATGGTCAGCCCTCCGCGCTGGCGAGCGACCTGATCGACTTCATGGATGCGTTGCACATCAAACAAGCCGTGCTCGGCGGCTATGACTGGGGCGCACGCACCGCTGACATCGTCGCGGCCCTCTGGCCTGAACGCGTCAAGGCACTGGTTGCGGTGAGCGGTTACCTGATCGGCAGCCAGGATGCCGGGAAGGCACCGTTGCCACCGGCCGCCGAATTGCAGTGGTGGTATCAGTTCTACTTCGCGACTGAGCGCGGCCGTCTGGGCTACGAAAAAAACACCCACGACTTCGCCAAACTGATCTGGAAACTGGCCTCGCCGCAGTGGAACTTCGACGACGCCACTTATGACCGAAGCGCCGCCGCTTTGCAGAATCCTGATCACGTCGCTGTGTCCATCTTCAACTATCGGTGGCGCCTGGGACTGGTCAAGGGCGAGGCCAAATACGACGCGCTGGAGAAGAAGCTCGCGGCCTCTCCATCCATCAGTGTGCCAACCATCACTATGGAAGGTGACGCCAACGGCGCACCGCATCCACCTGCCGAAGCGTACGCCAAGCGTTTCACTGGCAAGTATGAGTACCGATTGATCAGCGGTGGTGTAGGCCACAACTTGCCGCAAGAAGCGCCGCAAGCCTTCGCCCAGGCCGTGATCGATGCCGATCACCTCTGAGAACCGGCTGAAAGGATGGCAACCATGAAGCTCAAATATCTGGCAGTGATGTCGGCTGCCATTGCAGCCGCCGCAGTGACCGCCACCGGTGTCGCCCTGGGCGACGCCGGTAATGGCAACGCCTCACCGATCTATGGTGTGACGCTGCCTGAAAACTATCGCTTGTGGCCGATGATTGCCCCGGCGCAGGAAGCGGCACCTTTGGACGAGCTGCGAGCCGTGCTGGGCAATGATTTGGCCATCAAGGCTTATCAGGATTCAACGCTGCCATTTCCTGACGGCACGGTGCTGGTAAAGCTTGCGTGGAAACACGTCCAGTCCCCGGAATTCGAGCCGGCGTCCATTCCGGGCGCGGCCACGACCGTGCAGGTCATGGTCAAGGACTCGAAGAAATATGCAGCAACCGGAGGCTGGGGGTTCGGTCGGTTTATCAACGGTAAACCGGCCGATGAAGCCCAGCATCAAACCTGTTTCGCCTGTCACCAGGCGCGAGTGCGCAATCACGATTTTGTCTTCACTCGTTTCGCCCCTTAATTTCCCGTCAAACCCGGAGTTTGCAATGAAAAAAGTATTGGCCGCGCTGGCCGTCGCCGTCAGCCTGAGTATGGGTACACACGCCTGGGCGCAAACTGAAAAGCCCACGATCGTGCTCGTCCACGGCGCCTTTGCCGATGCGTCGAGTTGGAATGGGGTGGTAAAGATTCTGGAGAAAGACGGTTATCCGGTGGTGGCCGCCGCCAACCCATTGCGCGGCGTAAAAAGCGATGGCGCGGCAATCTCGGCATTGCTGACGAGCATTCATTCGCCTGTGGTACTGGTCGGCCATTCCTATGGCGGCAACGTCATCAGTGATGCGGCCAACGATCATGCCAACGTCAAAGCGCTGGTTTATGTCAGTGCATTTGCACCCGAGGCCGGGGAAACCGTCGCCGGGCTGGCTGGTAAATTCCCGGGCAGCACGCTGGGGCCAACCCTGGCTGCGCCTGTACCGCTGGCCGATGGCGGCAAGGACTTGTACATCCAGCAGGACAAGTTTCACGACCAGTTCGCCGCTGACGTGCCCGCTAAAGAGGCAGCATTGATGGCCGCCACTCAGCGCCCGGTGACGGAAGCGGCACTCAACGAACAGTCGAGCACACCCGCCTGGAAGCATATTCCGTCCTGGTACATCTATGGCGACAAGGACAAAAACATTCCGCCGCAAGCCATGGATTTTATGGCCAAGCGCGCCGCCGCCAAAGGAGTAGAAGTCGTCAAGGGCGCGTCCCATGTCGTGATGGTTTCGAACCCGGGGCCGGTTGCCCGCCTGATCGAAAAAGCTGCCACGGCGAAGTAATGCCCATCGGCGTACGGACGCGCGCTTCGAATGAACCTCAGTGGAAGGTAAGAAAATGAACAGCAACTCACAACGATTTATCGGCAGGACTGCCTTGATCACCGGTGGCTCGCGCGGCATTGGCGCTGCCATTGTGCGCCGACTGGCCCTGGAGGGCGCCGCCGTAGCCTTCACTTATGCGGCATCCGATGCGCAGGCCGAGGCGCTGGTTGCCGATATCCGGGCACACGGCGGTAAGGCGCTTGCTATCAAGGCCGACAGCCGGATTGCAGAGGATATCGAGCGGGCCGTTAGCACTACGGTAGAGCATTTCGGTGCACTGAATGTCCTGGTGAACAATGCCGGAATTCTGGGGCTCGGCTCAGTAGACGAATTCAGTGTCGAGGCGCTCGACAATATGTACGCGGTAAACGTGCGCGCCGCCTATGTGGCGATTCAGGCGTGCTCCAGGGTCATGAGTCGCGGTGACCGAATCATCACCATCGGCAGTGTCGCCGGCGCGCGTAGCGGTTTTCCCGGGTCCAGCGCCTACTCGATGACCAAGGCCGCGCTGGTTGGTTTGGTGCGAGGTCTGGCCCTGGATTTGGCCGCGCGTGGCATCACCGTCAACAACATTCAACCCGGTCCGACGGCGACCGACATGAACCCGGCCGATGCGCCTTATCTGGATCATGTGATCAAACTGGTGCCGCTGGGCCGGCTCGGCACCGCTGACGAGATCGCTGGAATGGCCGCGTACCTTGCCAGTGACGATGCTTCGTTTGTCACTGGCGCGAGCCTGACGGTCGACGGCGGATACCTGGCCTGATCCCGGCTGTCTTGCGGTATTGCCCTGGTCATGCCTGGCATCAGGAGCAATACCGCGAAGAACTGCGCCCCGAGTGCCCGATCAGGTAACCGATGAACAGTGTGAATACGGCAGTAATTCCCGCAGGTCATGCAGGAGGGTTGAGAATGTTAATTTCAGCAATCAATACCGTCGAAGTCGATGCCGCGCCCGGGCGAGTGGGTGAAGTCTGCTCGATACTCCCTCACATTGTTCGTGCGCTCCTCAGCAACTCAGGGTGTATGGGATACGCGATTACCGATAATCGTCGGGCAAAAAACTCCTGGATCGTCAGCGGTTACTGGGAATCGGAAAGTCTGATGCATGCACATTTTGATCATCCGGAGCTGGCCGGGTTTATGGATATGTTGAGGGCTGGCATGGCAAGCCGGATTAAATTCAATACCTTTATTATCAATCCCGCTGAAGATCAGCGTCGCGTTCCTCATGGATGATCAGGATTGCCGGAAGCGAACATCGGCAGGCGCTGCAGCATCCAGTTCAGCAGTTCTTGAGCGGGTGCCGCCAGCGGGCGTGCGGATTTCACCAACAGTTTCGCCTCGACCCTCTGGAACAGTGGATGGTCGACGGCTACGGCCGCGAGACTGCCTTGTGCGATTTCCCGATAGGCCGCCACCTCGCCCAGCAGCGAGGCAAATTCGCCGGATGCAACAAGGCGCTTGAGGGCGGCCAATGAGTTGCTGACCAGCGCCGGACGGATCTCTATCTTCTCGGCGTACTCGAGCATTTTCAGCGCATGACCGATACCGAAGGTGGTCGGCGTCAGCACCAGTTGGCAGTCGAGCAAATCGGCGACGGTTGCCATTGCCCCTTTCAAGGCCAATGGATGGTCCGGCCGAACCAACAGCATCACCGGTTGCCGGGATGTCGCTCGATAGTCGATGTGAGGGTGGGGAGGAGGGTTGTAGGCCAGGCCGATATGCGCGCGATTTTCCGCGATCTCGTTGAGGACATCGTCAACGGGCAGGATGTCCAGCCGGATATCGAGCTTGGGATACTGCTTGCAGAACGGCGCGAGTACGTGGTCGACCAATGTATCGACGTAGCCCTCGCTGATGACGACCCGCACGTGTCCCAACTGGAGGCCTTTGATTGCCTGGAGCTGGTCTTCAAGCTTTTCCTGGTGCGATCGATAGCCCCGCCAGAATTCGAGCAGGTGCGCGGCAGCTTCGGTGGGCTGAACGCCACGGGCCTGGCGTTCAAACAGCCGGGTGCCGAGTTCTTCCTCCAGCAGTTTGATCTGACGCGTGATCACTGACGGGGAAGTGTTGATGCTGTCCGCTGCGCCACGGATCGATCCGTGGGTCAGCACCTCATGAAAATACCGCAAGCGTTGCTGGTTGATTTCGCGCATGAGTGTGTCTCTCGGGATTTGCGTTGCTCACAGGGCAACGGTACACGAACATAGTTGCTCTTGCTGCTGTTTACGCCGTCGGCGCAACATCTTTGGAAACGTCAGACCCAACAAGAAAAACTGGAGACTCGCATGTCGACCATCGTGACGCCCGCAGACAGTGCCGCCCTCGCAACGTTGTACCGCAAACTCAATTGGCGCCTGTTGCCACTCCTGTTCGTTTGCTACGTCTTCGCGTATCTGGATCGCATCAACGTCGGCTTTGCCAAACTGCAGATGCAAAACGACCTCGGACTGTCGGACGCCGCTTATGGTGTCGGTGCAGGTGTGTTTTTTCTGGGGTATGTGCTGTTCGAGATACCCAGCAACCTGATGCTGCCTCGAGTAGGCGCGCGTAAAACCTTCAGTCGCATTCTGGTGTTATGGGGCATCACTTCGGCCTGCATGCTATTCGTGCGCGACGTGCCAACGTTCTACGCCATGCGCTTTCTGCTCGGCGTTTTTGAAGCCGGTTTCGCACCGGGGATGATCTATTACCTGTCGTGCTGGTACGGCCCCAAACGAATGGCCCGGGCCATTGCAATCGTGTTCATCGCAGGTCCGGCGGGCGGGATTATCGGCGGTCCGCTTTCGGCCTGGCTGATTTCTACGTTCGAAGGCATGGGTGGCCTGGCGGGGTGGCAATGGATGTTCCTGATCGAAGGGTTGCCCTGCGTGTTGCTCGGTGTTTTTGCTTATTTTTACCTTTGCAACCATCCCGCCGAGGCGCGCTGGCTGAGCATCGAGGAAAAGCAAATGCTGCAGCGTGAACTGGGTGCTTCCCCTGGAGGGGCTCACTCGTTCAGAGCCGTGCTGCGCGATCGCAGAATCTACATCCTGGCGTGCGCCTATTTCTGCATCATTTTTTCGATCTACGCCATGAGCTTCTGGCTCCCGGCGATCCTTAAAGCGCAAGGCATTCACGACATGATGCAGCTGGGTTGGTGCGCCGCGATTCCCTACGTGGCAGCGGCAGCCGGCATGTACTGGATCGGGCGCCGCTCCGACCGTTTCGGCGAGCGTCGCTACCACTGTGCGGTCCCGGCAGGCATCGGGGCACTACTGATACTTTTGTATCCTGTTGCCGATGGGAACCTGATGTTATCAATGGTTCTGCTGACGCTGGCAATCGCCATGATGTTCATGGCCTACACGGTCTTGTGGGCGATGCCCTCTGAACTCATCAAGGGCGAAGCGGCAGCGGGCGGCATCGCTCTGATCAACACCATCGGTCTGTGCGGCGGCTTCTGGGGCCCGGCAGTGATCGGTTGGGCAAAGACATCAACAGCAAGCATGAACCCTGGCATCGTCGCTGTCGGCTGCGTGTTTCTGTGCGCCGCGTTCGTGATCATCGCGAGCAAACCGCTGGCGCATCGCGACCGGGTCTTGAATGCAGCGCAGATTGATCGGGCGCTTTGAACTTCACACCCACCGTGTTCCGCAAGGAACCTTTCCAAAGAGAGAACGCAGATGCTTTTACATCTATCGACTTGGGCCGAAATCGCAAAATTTCTCGAGCGCAGCCGTACCATCGTCATCCCGATCGGTTCCAACGAGCAGCACGGGCCTACCGGGCTTCTAGGGACGGATTGGATGTGCCCCGAAATCATCGCCCATCAGGCGCAGGAGGCAGCGGATATCCTGATTGCCCCGACCTTCAATATCGGCATGGCGCAGCATCATCTTGGTTTCCCTGGAACGATCACGCTCAGGCCTTCGACATTCATCGCCGCCATCGGTGACTGGACTCGCTCGCTGGCTGCCCACGGCTTTGAGAAAATCTTTTTCCTCAATGGCCATGGTGGCAACATCGCGTCGATCGAAGCGGCGTTTTCGGAACTCTACGCCGAAGCGAGTTTCGCACGTCGCCCGGCGGGTTTTGCCTTGAAGCTGTGCAACTGGTGGGATCTGGAAGGGATCAACGACCTGGCGAAGGATCAGTTCCCGACAGGACACGGCATTCATGCTACGCCTTCGGAAATTGCCGTGACCCAGTGGGCCTATCCGCACGCCATCAAGTCGGCTGACTACTCGCCACAGATCGCCAACTGGGGGCCCATTCGAGAGGCTGCCGATTTCCGTGCCCGTCATCCGGATGGCCGCATGGGATCGGACCCCGCGCAAGCGTCACCGGAAAAAGGCCGTCAACTGGTGATGATGGCAGCTCAAGGCCTGGTGCAGGAGGTGCAGGCCTTCAGCCGCGAGCCGATGCCAGGCTGAACCGCGGGAGTTTATTCGACCTGGCCAACGCCTGGGCATACCGGGCGTTGGTGCTCATCGCGAGCAAACCGAAATCGGTCAGGTACAGGAATAGCCAATGATTGCGAGGCAGAAGCAGGCGGTTTCATTTGCTTCCGCTTCTGCAGAGGGTGTTGAGCATAGAGCGGAGAATCAGGCGAGTGTGATGCTCACAGGAATGTTGGCGCGCGTGGCTTTTGAGTAGGGGCAGTTCTGGTTTGCCGCTTCGATAAGTTGCAAAGCGGTATCCGACTCGATGTCAGGTAACGATACGACCAGTCGTGCCTGCAAAGTAAAACCCTGTTCGCCATGGATCAGGTCGACTTGGGCATCGACACCGGCCATCACGGGAAAGGCGATCCTGCGAGCATTACAGGCATGGCGCAGAGAACCGAGAAAGCAGGCTGACCAGCAGACTGCGAACAATTGCTCCGGGTTGGTGCCTGTTCCGGGTGCGCCGGGTGGAGAAAGCTTGAGGTCAAGTCGTCCATCATGGCTGCGGCCGGTGCCCTCTCGACCTCCTGTTGTGTAGGTATGACCGGTGTAGAGGGTTTTTTCGATATTGATCATGAGTACTTCCTGGCTTTGATAACGCGGTATCGAAAGATGGAGTCATGTGACTTGCATGGCTTGCTGGCAGTTGCGCACCGCCACACCTGCAAGAGCGTCGAAAACGGCTTCTGAGCCCGAGTTGCCCAGTAGGGTTGATCGTGCGATATCGAGAACCCACGCCCGGAACGGTAGGTTCGGGTCATAACCTGGCTGTCCAAGGTAGAGCGCCTTGAAAGCTTCCTGAACCAGGCCCGCTGTGGCTCCACGCTTGATTCGCCCGGCCTGCACTTGGCCTTCATAGAAGGCGATGAGTAAGGGGGTCACTGCCGCAAAGAGTTGTTGTGACTCACGCCTGTCACGCCTGACGACACCTGCCATTAAAGCGTGCAATTCGTCGTTCCCAAGCCGCTCAGCAGTGCTAAGGCAACTCACGCGATAACTTTCGGCCATGATCGGATCCCTCTACGTCATCTGTTCAACGGATCAAGCAACCGGGGAATAGGGGGTTGCCAAAGTTTAAGTGGTGCGACTCGAGCATGACGTCACAGGAAGTGATTTACCAGTTATGCGGTGTTAGCGCTTAATAGTTGACACGTTGGCTGGGCATAGTTGTGAGGGCGGGGGACAACAACATCGTATCTGCTATGTCCGCTCATCATCGCAATGCACTCTTTACACAAGCGTCAACGCTTTTTCTACCTATAGATAATTGGACGCGATTTAGACAAGGCGAGGGTGGGAATCCTTACCTTTTTGTATGTAGATGCCATGAGGCTGAACGGCAAAAAATTCAGATGCAGCGGCAACCTATTGCCGCCTTAATTAAAGATGTGTATCGGCGCCTCCGTTGCTCATGAAAAGAAGTGAGCTGGAAGTGTTTGAAACTGAGGCTTAACGAATTTTGCGTTTGTATGGCACATTTTTTTGCTCTTTTCGAGATGCAGTATTTATATTTTTCTATATCAGGAGTTCCCCATGATAATCGGAAGTCGCGACCTCTCTGTGGCGTCTTGGAACAAGGCCGCCATTCATACGAGTGTGGTACAAAAGGATTCGCTTTTTAACTTGCCTTCACCCGTCCAATTCTCTCAGTCTGGAATTTCTGGAGTCAGCACCACCGAGACTTCTACGACGGGCTCGGATGATAAGAAGGATTTCGCCGAGGCGTTTGCGAAGATGATGGTCAATTTGAGGAAGGCATCATCCAAATCCGAGGGCGCTGAGGGTACAGACGCAGCCCTGTTGCCCATTGCAACAGCTCAAAACCATGACACCACATTTTCCACAAACAGTCATGAAGCAGCAGGCAATGAACTGGCTACGAGCCCTTACCAATCCCCACCCTCATCCGAAAAAGCCGCATCGGAATTATTCAAGGATTACATGAACCAAACCGATGCCGAAAAGGTTAGAGAGCAATTGACGGGTGTGAGTAAGGAAGAATATGAAAAAATGTCTCCCGAAGAGCAAGCTTCCCTCGACAAAAGAGTCGAGGAGTTGACCAAGGCAAAAGCCAGGGAGGAGCAACAAGCGGTCAAGGCGAAGATTGATATGGTAAAGGCTGAACTCGCTTAAAAGTTGAAAGCCAGTAATGAGGGCAGGAAGAACCTGCCCTCATTCTGCGAAGTTGAAGGGAGTTTTGTTTACTCTTGCAAGTACTGCTCGAACAGGGGGCGGCGTAACTATGCGTTGTTGCCGCATGCGCATAACGTGAAGTTTCAACGTGTTAAAAATATTCCCACCGAAGTCACTTAGCGTTAGGACTGTGATGGGATTAACAATAACTTTCCTGTGGTGCTCCTGCTTTCCATATCCAAATGTGCCTTTGCCGCATCCGCTAATGGGTACTGTGCACCGATCCTGATATCGAGTTGTCCGGCCAGGATCATGTCGAAGAGTTTGGCAGAATGCTTACGCAATAACTCTGGCGTGCGTACGTGATCCATAAAGGTGGCGTAACCGATCTTTATGCTCTTGGGAAGGCTCATAAGTTCTAGCGGGCCCGGTGCACCAAGGACTGGGCCGAACCAACAGAACGTCCCTGATATCCGGAGCGAATCAAGAGACCCTTGGAAAGTTTTCGGACCAGAGCCGTCGTAAACCACATGTACGCCTTGACCGCCCGAAAGCCGGATAACTTCCTCGGCAAAATTGCCCTCAGTGTCGACGATCACATGGTCGGCACCCGATTGTTTTGCAATTGCAATTTTGTCGGGTGAAGAGACCCGCCCAATGACATGCCCACCTTTAAGCTTGATCATTTGAGTCAGCAGCAAACCGAGGCCACCGGACGCTGCATGCACCAACGCAATGTCACCTGGTTGGACCGAATAGAAATCTGACGTGAAGTGGCTGGCTGTCAGACCCTGCATCATCACCGAAGCGGCGGTTCGATCATCTATTCCTTCAGGGATGGTCACAAGCGAGGAAGCCGCGCAAACGATCTTCTCTGAATAACTACCGGGTACGTAAACCCATGCGACGCGCTGTCCGGGTGAAATCCCTTTTACTCCTTCTCCGACAGATAAAACCCTGCCGGCTCCTTCGACTCCAAGGCGCTTGGGGTTTGGTACGTCCCGCCAGACACTTCCTTGTCTGGCGCCAATGTCCATGAAGTTGACCCCGGCTGCACTGACCTCTACGAGTACCTGGCCAGCATCGGGAGTAGGCGTCGGAAAGCTGACATATTCAATTACTTCGGAGCCACCCGGTTGGGCCATGACAATAGCTTTCATATTTGCACCTGTTTTGTTGAACGATCATTCCAGAATTGGGTAAAAAAAGGCTCATTGCAGAGCCTTGAGCGTGAGGTGAGAAAGAGCGATCAATTCATCCTGGCTCGCTCCACCTCGTGCAGCGATTCGAATCGCCGCCACGTTTGCCAGCAGGAAACCGGCTGCATAGTCCGGATCAAGATCAATTGACAGATCGCCAACAGTCTTCGCCTCGCGGATCCTTTTCACTAATTCGGTACGTAAAGCTCGACCAGATGGCTCGCGTATTTGATTCAGATCTTCTTCCTGACTGCCGAACTCAACAATCGAACCGATGCCAAGGCAAGGGCGATTGGCTTGCGCTACTACTCGTTCGAGCATTTTCTCCAGGCCTTCCATAGCCCTGGGGCTCCCTCGCAACAACGCGATATGAGCCGCCGTTTCTGATGCGCCGTACTTTTTTAGCGCAGAGCAGTACAGCTGCCATTTGCCGTCGAACGTATCGTAAAGACTCTGTTTACCGATCTTCATTGAAGTCGTCAGCATCTGCGTGGATGAGCCCGCATAGCCATGCTCGCGGAATACCTCGACTGCCGCGTCAAGCGCTACTTCTATATCGAATTCTTTAGATCTGGCCATGACGAAACCTTAAATATATTGGAATGATCAGTCAATAATAATTTTTAGGGTGTGGCAACCGTGGCGAACGGGTAGAGCGACACAAATTCCTCAAGTTTTGTATCGATGTGTATTTCCAGGCAGCTCTGATACGGAGCGATTTGAACACCCCTGTTTTCGACACAGACCAGATACCTCTCGGGCTTCTAATAGGCTCCATCGAGGCAAACCCAACCGCCTCGGCTCAATTGAACGACCTAGCCATTGAAGCCTTTAGGAGATGACCATGAACACCAAAGCAATCTACGCCGCTTGCCTGTTTGCCGCCCTGAACATCTGCACTTTATCTGCCCGCGCCGAAGCAGACGTTTCGCCTAAAACCTACACCTATGGCGCGCACCTGGACATCAAGAAAGTGGTGTCACTGACACAGGACGCCGCACCTACCTGCGGGATTGTGAATGCCCAGATGACCTACCTGGATTCCCAGAGCAAAACGCAGGTCCTGGACTACCGCAAGTTCGCCGACGGCTGCATTGGGGACAACTGAGTTCTTCACCTACCGATCGCTAATTCCTTTTGAAACTGGAGAAAAACCATGAACAACGTGACTCGCTTTTTGACCGCCGCTGCTTTCTCCCTGGCTGGTGCCGCCGCTCATGCCAATGCCGCTGTTGAACAAACCTCCTGCGGCAGCAGCACCTGCTTCCAGTTGACCCCTGTGAGCGCGCAGGGCGGCGGTGACTTCCTGGTACAGGACGGCTCGAGCCGTACGCCGCAAGGTCAGTTGCTGGATAGCCAGACGGTTTGAATGATGTCTCATAAACACCTCCACCCCTTGTAGGAGTTGCTCGCCAACTCCTACAAGTGCCCATCTCAATAAAATGATACCCGATCAACTATCTGCGCTCGCTGCCGGACGAACCACGCTGACAGCCCACGCGTGTTCCGTTGCTGCCGTGTAATCCAGCCGACCCAAGGGGACAGTGAAATTAAAGAACTGCCGCGTGCGATTAAGGACGCAATAGGCACGCTTGGGGGTGAACGATACTTTTGTGCAATCGAGAGGTTGCCAAGGGTCTGCTCTGATTCACCAACGCAGCTGGCATGCGTCTTCCCATAAAATAAGGAGCTTCAATATGACATCCAAGAAAATCCTCTATACCGCTAAAGTACACACCACAGGTGCTCGCGATGGCGGTACCTCACGAAGCGACGACGGAAAGTTGGATATTCGCCATTCGCTACCGGGTATCAAAGGCAACGGTACCAACCCCGAACAACTCTTCGCGGCTGGCTGGTCGGCATGCTTTGACGGAGCGCTGGGGCTTGCGGCGCGCAAGTTTAATGTCGAACTTCCGGACGACGTCGCCATTGATGCCGAAGTCGATCTTTGCCTGGAAGGTGATGCCTATTTTCTGCGTGCTCGGCTTAACGTTAGCCTGCCGGGGGTAGAGCGCGATACAGCCCTGCGCCTGATTGATACTGCACACCAGACTTGTCCATATTCGAAAGCTGTTCGCGGAAATATAGACGTTGTTCTCAATCTCGTCTGAACTCACCCTGACGTAACCCCAAATATGCGCATGACTGCCTGAGGTCGTCAGGTGGTTGTGTGTGTTTCTGCTTTTGAGTCAAGGGGAGTTAAGCGGTCAATAGCCCGCATATTTTATTACGTTTCCCTTTAAGAGACCTTTGACACATCCGGTCTCTTTTTCAGGCTCGTTTGTAGGCGTCGGCATTAAATCGTTGCGATGTCAGGTCGCGGGCACCTGTAATCCCGTTTCGGATGCCGGCTTCAGAATTGGCGTCAGGCACAGCATAAAAAGAAGGACCGCAAACAGCATGTCATAAGCAAGATCGTAGCTACCGGTATAGTCACGCAGCGCGCCGAAGCAGACGGGGCCCAACGCTGCAATCAGGTAGCCTATGAAAAGCATGAAGACGGTCCAAGCCCCGGCTTCTGCGGGCGTTTTGGAATTGTCCAGTGGCAACGTCATCCCAACTGTGAAGGACATGCCTAGACCGGTTGCCACAAGCAATACGTAAAGAATCGGCGAAGTTTCTGGAGCAAACGCCATGCCCGCCGTACCAATGAGTGCAAGTACGGTGGTGATACCCAAAAGACCACGACGGTCATGGGCTCTTCCAGGGATCAGGCCAGCACCGACACTTGCGATTGCAAACACCGCTGTGAATAGTCCAAGCAACACTCCGGCGGGCAGGGTCGTTAGAGCGGTTTCGGTAGATGCGGGTGCTAACCAGGCGAAGAGGGCATAGACCACGAATTGACTTGAGCCGAAATACAACGCTACGAGCCACGCTTGAGGATTGCTCCACGGCATCCTGATCACGGCAGACCGGTTATCAACGGTGTTGACCTTCAGTGCGGAAGTTGCGAACCGGCGGGCCATCCACAGCCAGCTTATTACAGCTGTGACGCACAGTAAGCTCCAGATCCCGGCACCCACCCGCCAGTTTTGAGCGAACTCAGTAATGGGTGCAGTGAATAACGCAGAAAGGGTTGCTCCTACGCTAAGGCCAGCGGCATAGATTCCCATGAAGAATGCTGGCCGATGTGGAAAGTGGGCTTTTATCCAACCGCCGATGAGAGCACCAGCAATTGCGATTCCGATGCTGACCAGAAATGTACTGAGCAATAGAAAAACGGCATCCGGAGATACTGCCCGCAACAAGCAGGCTGCGCCAAGCAAAACCAGCGCTGCAATTACGCAACGGTCGGTACCAAAGCGCCGACTTAAATTGGGTGCGACTAAGGCGAAGATGCCCATGCATACATCGGGAATGGAGGTCAGCAACGCCGCTTGGGTAAAAGTCAAACCATATTGGTTTTGAATCAGCAGCAAGATGGGTCCAATAGAAACAATCGCCGGACGTAATGCAATGGAAAGAACCAATAAACCGATGACTGCAGGCACGCTATGTTTATCGGATGCATTTGGCGAAGTGTTGATGGGGGCCATTTTCTACGTACCCTTATTTTCGAAAATTTGATTAAGGGCGATCGTAGCAATACCGAAGAATCGGCAAGTGCCAGCTTATGTCTTCAAAGTGACAATGTCAGAAGCTTCGGCATTGCAACCCAATTGATGAGTGTGATTGATGAAGCAAAAGGGACGGATAGTCAGCAAAGCCGAGGATTTGAACGGACGCAGTGAGGATTACCTGGACTATCAGGACGTACCGCGGCTGATGACGGCGTTGGCTCGCAACCAAATGGCCGGGGAATACAATCCCCCGCATACGCATCGCCATGGCCAGTTGTTGTATGCCATCAGCGGTGTCATGCGTGTTGCGACGCGCGGTGGTCTGTGGTTTCTCCCGCCTAAACGGGCTCTGTGGATACCCGCCGGAGAAGTACATGACCAATTGATGCTCAGCCCGGTCAAGATGCGTTCCATCTACATAGACGCCGACGTCGCCGCAAGTTATGGAGACAGCTGCCGAGTCGTGGATGTTTCTTTGCTATTACGCGAACTGATACTGGTGCTGGCCAGCGAACCCATCGAATATTCACTCGAGGGCCGCAACAGTCACGTTGTAGCTCTGATTCTTAGTGAACTGGAGTCTGCACGAACATTGCCACTTCAGATTCCTTGGCCAGTAGACCGCCGGCTGTTGGTGGTGTGCAACGCTATTCTCGACACGCCAGGGCAAGCTCGCAACGTAGATTATTGGGCAGACAAAGTCGGTGCCAGTTCGCGCACGTTAATCCGCCTGTTTCTCAAGGAAACAGGCCTGACTTTTCGCCATTGGGTGCAACAGGTGCGATTGGCCAGCGCCTTGAATCGGCTCGAGAAGGGGGAGTCAATCGGCTTGATTGCCCGGGATCTGGGCTATGTTAGTGCAAGTGCGTTTAGCGCAATGTTTCGCCGGGCGATGGGAGAGTCCCCGCGGGCGTTTCTGATTCGCGAATAAAATAGTCGATGCAGCCAATGGGCTGGCGCAGGAGGGGAATGGCACCGCTTTATCCGACGGTGCCATTTATCCTCGAAGGATCAGATTAGCTAGTGGGTAGTGTCAGTTGAGCGCACAGCCCGCCACCTTCTCGGTTGTACAGTGTTAAAGTACCCTGAAGTTTTAGCGTTAGTTGTTGGGAAATTGCCAGGCCCAGCCCTGTACCGCCCGTGTCACGGTTGCGTGAGCTTTCCACGCGATAGAACGGTTTAATCACTTCTGGCAATTGGTCCTCGGGAATGCCTGGACCACGATCCAGGATCTTGATCACCAAGCGCTTGTCCGTTTGCGGCTCAACGGTGATTTGGACCTCTGTGCCAAACTTCAGCGCATTGTCCACAAGATTCACCAGCACTCGTCGCAGTGCATGCGGCCGTGTATCGATAACGGTGCCGATTTCCGCGTTTAGAACCACACTTTTTCCAGTATCCAGATAATCGAATACCAGGCTGTCGAGGAACGAGTGCAGATCGAGCCGGCGGCTGGTCTCAGTGGAACCATCCATGCTGCGCGCGTATGCCACCCCTTCCTGAACCAGATGCTGCATCTCGCTCAGATCCCTACAGAGTTTGTCTTTCTCTACCGAGTCTTCCATGAACTCTGCGCGCAGTTTCATACGCGTGATGGGGGTCTGCAAATCGTGAGAAATGGCAGCCAATAGTTGCATGCGCTCTTTTATGTGAGTCGCGATGCGCTCCTGCAGGGTATTAAACGCAACGGCTGCATAGGCCACTTCTATAGGGCCTGCCTCATCAAGACGAGTTCCTCCCCCGTTCGGATCAAGCGTATCGACTGCCTTTGATAGACGAGTCAGGGGGCGTATTGCAGTTCGTACTGCGAACCACGTACAGCCCAATAGTAGCAACAGTTGCACGATTAACAGCAACGGTAGCCATGGCGAGAGCGGAGATATTTTGGGCCGAACATCAATCGTCAGCGGGCTTCCGTCGCTCAGGCGAAGGTGCGCTTGATAATGCGGACGCAGGTCGGAAATATCTGTAAAGGTTAGGTCGTAATCTTGCCCCAGTGTCGCTTTCATGGAGTGAACAGACGCTGGGGCGGAGGCCATGTTCATCGGCGTACCAGGTTGGCCCTCGTCCAGTTGATAGCGATAGTTGGGATGCTCAAAGCGCGGTAGCCAGCCTTGACGTTCAGCAGCGGGCAGGCGCTCAAGCATTGCCACAGTGGTCGTCAAGTCTTGCTCCAGATTGCCCAGCATCAGTGTCATCGCGCTTTGGTATCGCTCATAAAACTGCAGCCCAAAAGACAGTCCATGAGCTGCTACAAGGCTGACGAGAAAGATCAACGACAGTCGCGAGGCCAATGATCTTGGCCACCGCAGCGTCATGACTGCTCTCCTAGAATTTCCACCGGATAGGTGAAAACATACCCCTCGCTACGCACGGTCTTGACGTAGGCTGGGGCGCGGGCGTCGTCCAGCAAGCGTTGACGCAGACGGCTTACCAACAAATCGATGGAGCGATCGAAGAGATCTGCGTCGCGCCCCTGCGTCAGATTGAGCAATTGATCGCGGCTCAGGACGCGTTGGGGGTGATCGACAAATACCCTTAGCAAACGGTATTCCGCACCGCTTAAGGTGACGATGGTGCCTTCGCCATCGAGCAAATGACGTGCCGTGGTATCTAACCGCCACTTACCAAACGCAAGCAGGCGACTAGCCTCGCTGACAATCAAGTTGGGTGGCAGCATGCGCGTGCGGCGCAGCACGGCATTGATACGTGCAAGCAGCTCACGGGCTGCGAAGGGTTTAACCAGGTAATCATCTGCTCCCATTTCCAGGCCGATGATGCGGTCGGTTTCTTCGTTGCGTGCGGTCAGCATCAGGACCGGTGTACTTTTATGTTTGCCTGAACGAAGCTCTCGACATAAGAGCAGTCCATCGTCCCCCGGCATCATGATATCCATCACGATGAGGTCTACGGTGGAAGACTCAAGAAAGGAGCGCATCTGTCGGCCGTCCGCTACGACTGTGGTTCGCAAACCGTTCTTTTTCAGGTAATTACCTACGAGCTCTCGGATCTCGCGATCGTCGTCGACTATCAGGATGTGATCAACGTGTTCCATCTGACTCACCATAGATCCTCAGCATTTCGCCATGTCCCGTAACGAGCGACGTTTTTAGCGATTGGGTGCGCGGTCGTCTATTACATCAAGGTGTAAGTGCTGAAACCCATTAACGCGGACAATAACTGGAGCGGGCTTGTATTACGCTACGAGATTCTGACTTTCACGCCGCCTCGCCTGATCTGGAGCGGCTTCTGATGGCTGAGCCTTTGGCAGGATTGTATTGAATCGCATTGGAATCACTATCAATGTTGAGGATGGCGAGGAGTGGCAAGAGCAAATGGCGCGAGCAGCCTTTTTGCTCTTGCTGATAACGCCTCGATCAAGCTAGTTGTTCAATTGCCTGGGCGACGCCTGATCCGTATTCCGGATCAGCTTGTGTGCAGTGATTGATGTGGCGTTGCTTCGCCTGTGTGCTAGCTCCGTGGATCGATCGCGCAGTGTTATCGAACAGCGCCTGTCTCTGAGCCGTGTCCATCAGCCGGAATAGGGCGCCAGGTTGGGAGAAATAATCTTCGTCTTCCCTGTGGTTCCAGTGCCAGGCACTTCCCTGCAGTGATAGAGGCGGCTCGCGGAAGTCGGGTTGCTCCACCCATTGTTCATGGCTGTTGGGCTCATATCCGATGGCGCTTCCGGCGTTTGCGTTGGTACGCATTTGCCCGTCCCGGTGATAGTTGTTGACTGGGCATCGGGGGGCATTTACCGGAATCTGATGATGATTCACGCCCACGCGATAACGTTGCGCATCGCCATAGGAAAACAACCGAGCCTGAAGCATCTTGTCTGGTGAGAAGCTGATGCCAGGTACAACGTTGGCAGGGTTGAAGGCGGCTTGTTCGACGTCGACAAAGTAGTTGTCCGGGTTGCGGTTGAGCTCAAGGACACCGACCTCGATCAGGGGATGATCTTTATGCGGCCAGACCTTGGTCAAATCGAAAGGATTGATCGGATAAGACCCAGCCTCCGCTTCTGGCATTATTTGAACATAGAGTTTCCATTGGGGAAAACGACCTTCCTCAATGCAGGTGTACAAATCCCGTTGTGCGCTTTCGCGATCATCGCCGACCAGTTCGCAGGCTTGCTGATCAGTCAGGTTTTGGATGCCTTGTTGGGTTTTCCAGGTGAACTTCACCCAAAAACGTTCATTCGCCGGACTAATGAAACTGAACGTATGGCTGCCGAATCCGTGCATGTGTCGATATGAGTGCGGTAGTCCGCGGTCGCTCATAACGATCGTGACTTGATGCAAAGCCTCGGGCAGTAGTGTCCAGAAATCCCAGTTGTTTCTGGCACTACGCATATTTGTACGTGGATCCCGTTTGACTGCGTGATTGAGGTCTGGAAACTTCAACGGATCGCGCAGAAAAAACACTGGTGTGTTGTTGCCCACCAGATCCCAGTTGCCTTGGCCGGTATAAAATTTGATGGCAAACCCGCGAATGTCACGCTCGGCATCGGCGGCGCCACGTTCGCCGGCCACGGTAGAAAATCGGACGAATACATCCGTGGTCTTGCCAATGCTCGAAAATAAATCTGCTTTTGTGTAGCGGGTGATGTCGTGAGTAACCGTAAACGTGCCGAATGCGCCTGAGCCCTTTGCGTGCATGCGGCGTTCAGGAATAACTTCACGATCAAAGTGCGCCAACTTCTCTAGCAGCCAAACGTCCTGCAATAACACAGGTCCTCTAGGACCAGCCGTTTGAGAGTTGTTGTTATCGCCCACCGGTGCGCCGGCTGCTGTCGTCAATTTTTTCATTAGCGGACCCTTACTTTTATGGTTGTTGAAAAAGGCATCAGATGTACTGGTCAGGGAAAACGCGCGACACCAGACGTTGCGGCCGCCATGGTTTGTCATTCCGCGCTTCTAACGTTCCTTGCACGTGTATCTGAAGTGGGGAAAATGATTCGCTCTGAGCTCAGAGGAGACTGAGCTGAACCTCGACATTGCCGCGGACGGCTTTGGAGTAAGGGCATGTCTGGTGGGCGGTGTAGATCAGTTTGTGCGCTACCTCGCGGTCCAGTCCCGGCAAGCTGACAGTCAACCGAGCGCATAAAAAGTACGCCTCTCCACTGAGACAGAGATCGACCTCGGCATCGATAGAGACGTCAACCGGTAGTGACACCTTCTGCTTCAGTGCCGCCAGGCCCAGCGCCGCGTCGAAGCAGGCAGACCAACTAGCTGCAAAAAGCTGTTCCGAGTTCGTTCCGCTGCTATCGAAACCCGGTAGTGAGTGCCTGATGTTCAAGCAGCCGTCATCACTTCGAGAGTAACCACCGTCGCGAAACCCTTTTGTGTGAACCCTGACGGTATACAACGCTCTTCCGGCCCCCATCTCTGTCTCCTGATCTTCGAACGCATGGGCATTTTTCCAGTGTCCCTGTCACTTAGGTCTGGATCAAAGTCAGGAGTAATCAGAACAGAGCATTCAAAGGGGGGCGATTACACGATGGTATCGGGCTTGGTTTCGGATACACGCGCCATGCGATAACAAGGTGCGATAGGGGTACTATCTGGGGTGGGCAACCCGTCTGCGCCGGAGGTGAATCCATGGCGCGGCAATTGTTATGGTAGTGGGACTGCAAGGGGCAGCTTCAATGCCCGTGTGTGTCCAACGTTAAAGGATGTCCATGTTATGAGCGATGAGCTGGATCGAAAAATAAGAAATTTCCTCTGCATTTCCATGCATGGGTCGATATCGGCCGCTTCTGAACAGCTGGATATTTCTCAACCAAGTCTGAGCCGACAGCTCGCTAGTTTGGAAAGTTATCTCGGAAATCCGCTTTTCAGGCGAACGGGTCGAGGGCTCATTTTAACTGATGCCGGAAAGCATTTGGCGTCTATGACTAGCCCCGCGTTCATGGCAATTGATGCGGCCATCGTTCAAATCAGAGATGAATTCGGCATCACGCAAGGCAGTCTGCGCCTGGCAACGGTGCATACGCTTACCTACTATTTCCTTGGAGATCTAGTCTCTCGATTCGTGCACCAAAACCAGGACGTAAACGTCTCGTTCATGGCCCGCAGTTCGACCGAGGTCGTAAAGCTCGTGGAGTCCGGCAGAGCGGATCTGGGTTTCGTATACGACAGCGAAGTGGCGTCAAAGGAGTTGCTGTCGAGCGGCCTTTTTACCGAATCGATGGCCATCATAATCAAGGCCGAACTGGAGCCAGCGCCGCTGAGCATCGACATGGGAGAGCAGCCATTAAGGCTTGTGGTGTTTCCGAGTGGATATGCGCTAAGAAGAATGCTGGACACATGTGGAGTGCCTTATGTCGTGGCTGCAGAGGTTGAAACCGTTGACGCCATGCTCGAACTGGTCGCTTCAGGTGTGGGGGCCTGCGTCCTTCCCGCACACATTCCGAATAGGGTACTGGAGCAGTACAGCCTCACTCGTGTGACCGACGTAAAACCGTTGCTAAAACGCAAGGTAGTCGCCATCTACCGCTCCGACTCACCCCCGACAGCCATTACCAGATCGATACTGGGATTTGCCATGGATGCGGCGAAGTCGCTCAAGTGAATACCTGATATAGCCCTGGCCTCATCGCCATCGATGATTGAGCTTCATAAGCTTGAGCCACCGTTGATGGTTAGATTGAGGATTGCCAAATGAATCAGGAAGTACGCAGTAAAGAATATTTTGATCTGCGGGCCACAAGCGAGATGGCCCAACACCTTAAATCAAAAGAGTTGCCTCTGAAGGAGCGGCTTGCTTACGCAGCCAGAATCCTTGCGATGACCGGACAAGAGGCTGGTCTCGCCGGGCAGCTCACCGCGCGCTCCGATAGGGAAGATACCTATTGGACCTTACGTTTCGGCCTGGGATTTGAAGAAGCGACAGCGCAAGACTTTATCGAGGTCGACAAGGATCTTAATACTGTAACTGGCGAAGGGATGGCGAATCCTGCCACTCGTTTTCATTTGTGGGTTTACAAAAATCGCCCAGACGTCACTTCGATCATCCACACGCATTCTCCCTGGGCATCTGCGCTAGCCGCCGCGCGGCAGCCACTTGTGATTTCGCAGATGGATATGACTCCGCTGTTCAACGATTGTGCTTTCTTGGGTGAATGGCCTGGGGTACCTATCGCCGACCACGAGGGAACTTTGATTTCCGAAGCACTGGGTGGGATGAAGTCCATCATTCTGGCCCACCACGGATATCTCACCGCCGGCGTATCGGTAGAGGAAGCCACCTACCTTTCGGTATACCTGGAGAGGGCGGCGAGGATGCAGATCCGGGCCAAGGCGTTCGGTGATCTGACACCAGTCGACCCGGTCTTGGCGCAGGAAGCTCACGACTATCTTTTGAAACCTTCCATTGTGCGAGCGACGTTCGATTACTGGTGTCGTCAGACGCACCGATTGCCCGGCATGCCGCCGATCTAAAAATCTCATCTCACAAGCCCGTACTGCATCTTCGTATGGGCCCGGGTTTGCCTGCTTATAAGAAAGACTCCCACACACAACCACTGCCAGATAAAGGACTGAAAAATGTCGAGAATAACGAAGGCAGGTGCGGCTCCTTCAGCCGTGAAACGTCAGACAGTGATAGCCGGTATTGCGAGCATGATGGGTACCACGATTGAGTGGTATGACTACTTCCTCTATGGCACCGCAGCTGCGCTCATTTTCAATAAAATATTCTTCCCTGATTTTGACCCGGTCACTGGCACACTGGCAGCGTTCGCGACCTATGCCGTCGGGTTCTTTGCGCGTCCGTTTGGTGGCATTGTATTCGGCCATTTCGGAGACCGTTTAGGCCGAAAGTCGATGCTCATTATCACGCTGTTCATGATGGGGGTGCCGACGATCATCATAGGGTTGATCCCTTCCTACGATTCCATCGGTTATTGGGCGGCAGTGCTACTCGTTCTGATGCGAGTGCTACAAGGCATTGCGGTCGGCGGTGAATGGGGAGGGGCGATTCTATTGGCCGTCGAGCATGCGCCTGAGGGTAAGAAGGGCTTTTTCGGCAGTCTGCCCCAAACTGGCGTTGCCACTGGATTGATTCTTTCATCACTGGCGATGGGGGCTGTCGCCCAATTGCCTGAGGAGGACATGCTCAGCTGGGGCTGGAGAATTCCTTTCCTCGCCAGTGCTGCGTTGCTTCTAGTGGGCTGGTACATACGCGAAAAAGTGGCCGAATCCCCCGACTTTATCTCAGTGAAAAGAGATGTGCCTCGCGAGATGCCGTTCAAAACCGTTCTACGTGCACATCCCCGAGCGTTGCTTGCTGTTGCCGGCGCTCGTTTGGCTGAAGTGACATGGTTCTACACGATTGCAACCTTTTCCTTGGCTTATGCAACAAAGACGCTTGCGATACCGAAGGACTTGATGCTGGATGCGGTCGTCTGGGGCGCTACCGTTGCCATGTTCACCATGCCCTTTTGCGGTTGGTTAGGTGACAAAGTCGGTCAGAGAAAGATGTTTGCTGCTGGTATTGCAGGCGTCATTTTATTTTCCTCTGTCTTCTTCCAATTGCTTCAAACCCAGGAACAGTTCTGGATCATTTTTGCGATGGTAGTTGCCATTGGGATTATTTACTCGATGCTGTACGGCCCCGAAGGTGCGCTTTTCTCCGGCCAATTTACTCCCGAGGTGCGGTACACAGGAATTTCCGTTGCAGTGCAAGTATCCGGGGCTATCGGTGGCGGGCTAGCGCCAATCATTGCTACATCGTTGCTTGCATATGGAGGCGGTGACCCGTTTTACATCAATGGCTATTTGATGGGGTTGGGGGCGATCGCCTTGATTGCCCTTACCCAGATGAGATCCGTCACAGCCGATTCAGCGAAATGTTTGGCCTCCATCACGGTGCCGGCAAAACCTTAACCTGCTTGAGGGCGACTACGTTCGCCCTAATCATTCCATGCAGGATTGCAGGACGATCGAAGAGTGCAGCGGCGCAGGCTTGGCACGCCAGCGCCTAAAAAGAACGATGGTGTTTATGAAACATAATTCAGACCACCTGGTTGTCCTCCAAACGACTTTATGAAGTCCGACGCCCTCCGTTTTCTGCAATCGGTAGGTGAAGGACTCAGTTGTCCCCAATGCAGCCGTCAGCGAACTTGCGGTAGTCCAGGACCTGCGTTTTGCTCTGGGAATCCAGGTAGGTCATCTGGGCATTCACAATCCCGCAGGTGGGTGCGGCGTCCTGTGTCAGCGACACCACTTTCTTGATGTCCAGGTGCGTGCCATAGGTGTAGGTCTTAGGCGAAACGTCTGCTTCGGCGCGGGCAGATAAAGTGCAGACGTTCAGGGCGGCAAACAGGCAAGCGGCGTAGATTGCTTTGGTGTTCATGATGATCTCCTCAAGGCTTCAATGGCTAGGTCGTTCAATTGAGCCGAGGCGGTTGGTTTGCCTCGATGGAGCCTATTAGAAGCCTGAGAGGTATCTGGTCTGTGTCGAAAACAGGGTGTGTTCAAATCGATCTGAATCGCCCCGGATTCTCTAGACACCTTGCAAGCTCATTGCGTAACGCTTTTCAAACTCTACCGGTGACAGCTGATTGTTGAAACCATGACGGCGTTTTGCGTTGTAGAACATCTCGATGTAGTC
>Ga0247818_10000088_pt1 | contig 50542 bp, 48 predicted proteins | sample 13C_Glucose_Day1_FD_192424 | JGI IMG/M metagenome (GOLD analysis project Ga0247818, IMG submission 192424) | Soil microbial communities from agricultural site in Penn Yan, New York, United States - 13C_Glucose_Day1 | ecosystem: Environmental > Terrestrial > Soil > Agricultural land | place...
CGCACGCCCTGCCCCGGATAGCGCCAGCGCTGCTCATCGCAGACCGATTCAAACAAACGGGTCGGGACTTTGAGGATGAATTTTTCGCAATCGTCGGAGTACGTCAGGTCCACCGGATCGTCGGGATTGATCAACAGCAATTCGCCCGGGGCGAAGTAATGTTCCTGGCCGTGGCCACGCCACAGGCAATTGCCGCGCAACAGCACTTGCAGGTGATAAATGCTGTCCAGCGAACCGGACGTCACGCGCACACTGGCACCGTAGCTGATGCGACACAGATCGAGGCTGGCGAACTTGCGATGATCGAGACTGGCCAGCGGGCTGCCGGCTCGGGGCATGAGAATGCAGTGGTTACCGACATGCTGATTGACGTAGCCCGACACCGCGTAAGGGTCGGCATGGTCGAATACTCTGCTGCGCTGACTCAACAGTTGAGCTTGCATCATCGGGTCACTCTCATTGTTGTTATGGATTGCGTCGGGTCATTCTAAGGCAGTCCTTGCAGCGGTGTATCAATGCACTGACCTGTGGGGGTCATCGAACAACGTCAATCCCCTGTAGGAGCTGCCGCAGGCTGCGATCTTTTGATTTTGAAAGATCGCAGCCTCGTTGCACTCGACAGCTCCTACAGTAGAGCGCGGTTATCAGTCTTCCAGGGCGCGAACCCGCTCGTGACGCTCCTGCTCTTCAGGCTGTGCAGACGATTGCAGGGTGAAATCGAAATCGATCTCGGCAAAACGACCGCTCACACCGTGAGCCGCTGCGCGCTGCTGGTCATCGCTGAAGGTGATCTTGGCGATCAGCTCGTCGCGGGTAGCGTAGGCGAAGTCGTCATGCAGGTACTTCTCGCCATCCAGGTTGATCTGGGTGGTCAGGTGGCGATGATCCGGCGCGGAAATGAAGAAGTGCACGTGCGCCGGACGCTGGCCATGACGGCCCAGTTGGTCGAGCAGTTGCTGGGTCGGACCGTCCGGTGGGCAGCCATAGCCCGACGGCACGATGCTGCGGAAACGGTAGCGGCCTTCGGCGTCGGTGACGATGCGGCGACGCAGGTTGAATTCCGATTGGGTCGGGTCGAAGTACGAATAGGTACCGCCCGTGTTGGCGTGCCACACGTCTACCACGGCGCCGGCTAGAGGTTCGCCAGCGGTGTTGAACACGCGACCTTGCATGAACAGGGTCACACCCGGATCAACGCCGTCGTCCAGACGCGCTTCGCCTTGCGACAGCGGCGCGCCGGCCACGTACAGCGGGCCTTCGATGGTGCGCGGGGTGCCACCGGATTTGCCGGCCTGTTCGTCTTCGGCGTCCATCAGCAGGTCAAGGTAATGTTCCAGGCCCAGACCGGCCACCACCAGACCCGCTTCCTGACGCGCGCCCAGCACGTTCAGGTAGTTGACCGCTTTCCAGAACTCTTCCGGGGTCACGGCGAGGTCTTCGATGATGTTCACCGAGTCACGCAGGATGCGGTAGATCAGCGCCTTGGTCCGTGGATTGCCGGCGTCGTTATGCAGGCCGCTGGCCTCTTCGAGAAATTTCTGGACTTCGGCAGTGTGGGAAATCTTGACGTTCATTTTGGTGGGTTCCTCATCTTGTAATTATTAGGCTAGCGCGCTGAACAGGCTGGGCTCAGCGGTCATCGTCACGGATGGAAGAAGGATGCCGGCACATCGCGTCGATTTCGATGGCCATGTACGGGAACAGTGGCAGTTGCATCAAAAGGTCATGCAATTCCTGGACGCTGTCGACATCGAACACGCTGTAGTTGGCGTAGTGTCCGGCGATACGCCACAGGTGACGCCACTTGCCTTGATCTTGCAGGCGCAGCGCCAGGGCTTTCTCGTCAGCCTTCAATTTGGCCGCCGCTTCGGGATTCATGTCGACCGGCAGGTTCACGGTCATTTTTACGTGGAACAGCATAATGCTCTCCTCAGGCTTGATGAATGGCGGTGGATGTTTTGTCGCGACGGAAAAACGCCAGGCGTTCTTCATCCAGGCTCAGGCCCAGACCCGGAGTGTTCGGCACATGCAGTTCGAAATCGCGATAGACCAGCGGCTCGCTGAGAATGTCTTCGGTCAGCAGCAACGGGCCGAACAGCTCAGTGTCCCATGCCAGTTTATTCAGGGTGACGAAGGCGTGAGCCGATGCCATGGTGCCCAGGCCGCCTTCGAGCATGGTGCCGCCGTACAGGGCAATACCGGCTGCTTCGGCGATGGAGGCGGTGCGCAATACGGCGCGCGGGCCGCCGTTCTTGGCGATTTTCAGGGCGAACACCGAAGCCGCGCCTTCGCGGGCCAGGTTGAACGCATCTTCTACACATTCAATGGATTCGTCGGCCATGATCGGCGCCGGGCTCATGGCGTTCAGGCGGGCCATACCGGCGCGGTTGTTGCGCGAGATGGGTTGTTCGATCAGGTCGATGCCATTGGTCCCGAGGATCCGGCAGGCACGCAGCGCGACGGCTTCGTCCCAGGCCTGATTGACGTCGACCCGCACGCTGGCGCGGTCGCCGAGGGCTTTCTTGATGGCGATGACGTGGGCCAGATCGCGGTTGACCTCGCCGGCGCCGATCTTCAGTTTGAAGATGCGGTGGCGACGCAGGTCGAGCATTCCTTCCGCTTCGGCGATGTCTTTTTCGGTATCGCCACTGGCCAGCGTCCAGGCCACCGGCAGCGCATCACGCACGCGGCCACCGAGCAGTTCGCTGACCGGCAGGCCCAGGCGTTTGCCCTGAGCGTCGAGCAGCGCGGTTTCGATACCGGATTTGGCGAAGGTGTTGCCACGGATGCTGCGATCAAGGCGCAACATGGCGGCATTCACGTTGCCGCTGTCCTGGCCGATCAACAGGGGCGCGAAGTGCTTGTCGATGTTGGTCTTGATGCTGTCCGGGCTTTCGTTGCCGTAGGCCAGGCCACCGATGGTGGTGGATTCACCGATGCCTTCGATGCCGTCGGCGCACCGCACACGAATGATCACCAGGGTCTGGTTCTGCATGGTGTGCATCGCCAGCTTGTGCGGGCGGATGGTCGGCAGGTCGACGATGATCGTCTCGATCGACTCAATGGCGGTAGCTAGCATTTCAATACCCGTCAGGTTCTTGGAGTTCTTGAATCGATTCTCGTACGGCTTTTTTCTCGATGCCAATATAGAATTGGTCTGACTTGATACCTTTAAGGTATGCAATCGACTGACCTCTGGAGGCTCCATGGAACTGCGGCACCTGCGTTATTTCCAGGTTTTGGCGCAAACCCTCAACTTCACCCGCGCCGCCGAGTTGCTGCACATCGCGCAGCCGCCCTTGAGCCGTCAAATCCAGCAATTGGAGGATGAACTCGGGGTGATCCTGCTGGAGCGCGGGCGGCCGCTGAAGTTGACCGACGCCGGGCGGTTTTTCCACGAACACTCCACCGCCCTGCTCGAACAACTGAACAAGATTTGCGACAACACGCGACGCATCGGGCTGGGAGAAAAGACCTGGCTGGGCATCGGCTTTGCGCCGTCGACGTTGTACGGCGTGCTGCCGGAGCTGATCCGTCGGCTGCGCAGTGGCGAGCCGTTGGAGCTGGAGTTGGGGTTGTCGGAAATGACCACCCTGCAACAGGTGCAGGCGCTGAAGGCCGGGCGCATCGATATCGGCTTCGGGCGTATCCGCATCGACGATCCGGCCATCATCCAGACCGTATTAACCGAGGACCGCCTGGTTGCCGCCCTGCCCGCCGGCCACCCGCTGCTCGCTGGCCCCATCAGCCTGCGCGATCTAGCCAAAGAACCCTTTGTGCTGTACCCCGGCAATCCGCGACCGAGCTATGCCGACCACGTCATCGCACTGTTCGAATCCTATGGGGTGAGCATTCACGTGGCGCAATGGACCAACGAGCTGCAAACGGCGATCGGGCTGGTCGGGGCCGGAATTGGGGTCACGCTGGTGCCGGCCTCGGTGCAACTGCTGCACCGCGACGACATCGGCTTCACGCCCTTACTGGAAGACAACGCGACCTCGCCGATCATTCTCAGTCGGCGGGTGGGTGATGTATCACCGGGTTTGAACCATTGTTTGCGGATGATCGATGAGCTGCTGCCGCATGGCTAAACCACATTTAACTGGGACGTTTCAGCCGGCAAACGCCCGGCGACCGGCACTCATCTCGGTGCGCAATTCGCCGATCAGGTCGGAGATGGCGCGCACGCTGGTCAGTTGCTCGGTCGAAACACCGTCGAGCAACAACTTGACGTCCCCGGAAACAGGTTCAAAAACTTCAATGCGCAGCAACCCCAAGGTTTCCGTGCACTCGCAGGACAAGGGCTCAAAACCAGACTCGACGATGTTGCAAAGAACCGAAATGGGAAGCATGGCTGACGCCTCCGGCGACAGTTGATCGGTTTGGATCCGTTTCAGCATAGATCGGCTTTTCAGAGTTTGCGCCAGCAAACAATGTTAAATACTTCTCACTTTGAGCAGATTGTTCAGTGAGGATTGTCCTTCCAGATCCAGTTCCACACGCCCGGCAGCTCAACAGGCTGCGAACTGTCACGCAACGTGCGCGCCATCGCCGCCCGTTGCAGTTCGGCGGTGTCGATGTAAAACGGCTGGTCTGCGGTCTTCACGCCCGTGGCCTGCGCACTGTCGAGCAGGATTTGCAGGTACTCGCGGGTATGCCGGGCGGTGTAGCGATTGAGGTCGTGGAAGGTCACCACCACCGGAATCACCCCGTCCACCACTGGCAGTTCACCCCGGGCGATGCGCTCGCGCACTTCAGACATCGAACGCAGCATGTGCGAGCGACGGCGCGGGCTGGCATTGAAGCCCCAGATCTTGCCGTCATTGGCGCTCAGGTCGGTCAGCAAGACGTGCAAGCCATGCTGTTGATAGGCGGCGAAGGTGCGCTTGTCGTAGCTCCAGAATGGCGGACGCACCAGGGTTGGCGGCGCACCGCTGATCGCGGCGATATCGGCACTGCCATCGGTGAGCGCTTGCTGCAGTGCTTGCGCGTCCAGAGAACGGTGGTTGGTGTGTGAAGGCGTGGCCGTATGAAAGGCCAGAATGTGCCCGGCATCGCGCTCGCGGTGCATGACCGCGCGGCCGATCTCACTGTTGCCGGCCCGAGTGGCGCGGGTCTGCACGAAGAACACGGCTTTGATATCCGGTTGCAGCGGATTCACCGCGAGGCTGTCGAGCACCGTTTCAGTCGGATTCCAGAAACTCGACGCACTGGGACCGTCATCGAATGTCAGCAGAAAGCGGATTGGCGGTTGCGCGCGCAGCCGTTGTTCGGTCTGCGGCGTCATTTCGATGGGGGCAGCGATGCAGCCCAGCAGACCGGCCGCCATGGCCAACACCGATAGAACCTTGAACATCTGTTTCATTTTTTGCCTTGGGCCGGACCGTTTCGGTCAACACGTCAAACGGCAAAATTCCTTCGCCCGTTCATCCTTCTTCGGCCCGCAGAGTGCTGCGAGCCGAGGTTGGATAAGGGTACACAGTGTTTGGTTCCGAGGCTCGTTTACTGCGCCAGCGCCTGCTGGAATGAGCCATCGATGATCGGCGCGGTGGCCAGTTCCGCCGGCAGAGCCTTGACCTTGAACAGGAAGTCCGCGGTGCTCTGCAAATCCTTGGCAGCCTGCGCATCGACCGGGCCGACCGTCATGTGCGCCTGGCGCAGCCAGTGGCGGGATACGTTCTGGTCGAGATTGGCCTTCTTCGCCCACAGGTCGGCGTATTCGTCAGTGTTGTTATCGACCCAGGCCCGGGCCTTTTTCAGGCGCCCGAGAAAGTCGGCAATGGCTTCACGCTTGCTGTCGATCGATGGCGTCGATGCGGCAATGGCACTCAGGCCCGGCATCAGATTCTTGGCGGTAAGAATGGGCCGCGCGCCGGAGAACAGGATTTGCTGGGAAATGTACGGTTCCCACACCGGAAACGCATCAATGCTGCCCTGGGGCAATGCCGCAGCGGCATCGATTGGCATCAGCTTGATGAAGTCGACGTAGTCTTCCGGCAGGTCGGCTTTTTCCAGGGCGCGCAAGGTCAGCTGCTGGCTCCAGGCACCGGGCCAATAGGCGACTTTCTTGCCTTTGAGGTCCGCAATGGTTTTCACCGGCGAGTCCTTGGGCACCAGCAAGGCGATGGTGTCGGGGTTCTGCCGTGACACGCCGATCAACTTGACCGGTGCCTGCTTGGCCGCCAGAAACAGAAAGCCCGAATCACCGAGAAAGCCCAGGTCCAGCGCGCCGGTGTTAAGCGCCTCGGCCAACGGGGCGGCGGCCTGGAAGTGTTTCCAGTCGACGGTGTACGGCGCGTCTTTCAACACCCCCGAAGCTTCCACCGAGGCGCGAATGTTGTAGTAGTTCTGGTCCCCGACATGCAGGACGACAGGCTCGGCCGCGTAGGCCAAAGGCGCGGTAAATAAAGCGCTGGTCAACAGACCGCGCACGAATCGGGACAGGTTCATCGGGGACTCCTTGAAGGCGAATGCGATAGACCATAACGCTCTTACAAGAAGCAGTTGAAATTCGATTAATGCATAAGCTCATGACTCGCCCGACCAAGTGTTCGCCCACCAACAGTGACTCAACAGACTGTGTTCTGCGGTGCAGCCCTGTGTCGCTTGAATCGTCCTGTAAGCCTTGAAAACCGCTGCATCCGCGAACATGGCACAGAGCCTGCAATATTCCTTTTATGCAGGAAGCAGCTGTGAAAAATAATTTTTTGGACATAAGAATCTCGCCGCCTTGCCCGGAGCCCCCCATGAAACCCGCCTTCCGTTTTCCATTGATCAAGTCCCTGCTCGGCGCGTGCGCCCTGGCCCTGAGCTTGCAATCCGTCGCCCAAGCGGCGGAAGCGCCACCGGCCGAAGTGCACCTGGATTACGCCTATTACTCACCGGTCAGCCTGGTGCTCAAGCATTTCGGTTTTCTGGAAAAGGCCCTGCCCCAGACCAAAGTCGGCTGGGTGCTGAGCCAGGGCAGCAACCGTTCGCTGGAATACCTCAACAGCGGCGGTGTCGACTTCGCCTCGTCCGCCAGTCTCGCGGCGGTTTTGAGCCGCGCCAACGGCAGCCCGATCAAATCGGTTTACGTTTATAGCCGCGCTGAATGGACGGCGTTGGTGGTGCGCAAAGATTCACCGTACAAAACCGTGGCCGACCTCAAGGGCAAGAAAATCGCCGCCACCAAAGGCACCGATCCGTACCTGTTCACCCTGCGCAGCCTGCAACAGGCCGGTCTAAGCAAAGACGATGTGGAGCTGGTGCATTTGCAGCACCCGGACGGTCGCACGGCGCTGGAAAAAGGAGACGTCGACGCGTGGGCCGGTCTCGATCCGCACATGGCCGCCAGCCAGGTCCAGGCCGGTTCGCGCCTGCTGTACCGCAACACCGGTTTCAACAGCTATGGCGTGGTCAGCGTCACGGACAGCTACGCCAAAGAACATCCGCAAACCATCGACACCGTACTGAAAGCCTACGAACAGGCCCGGGAATGGGCGGTAAAAAATCCTGAAGAACTGGCCAAACTGCTCGCCACCGAATCCGGCTTGCCACTGGAAGTGGCCAAGCTGCAACTGTCACGTACCGACCTGAGCAGCCCGCAGTTGACCGCCAAGGATGTGATCGCCTCAAAAGCCGCCGCACCGATTCTGGTTTCCGAGGAACTGGTACGTCGTGGTGTGAACGTCGATCAGGTCATTGATCAATTGATCGACACCGGTTTCAAGGAAACCGTCGCTCGTCAGTAACAGCAAAAGATCGCAGCCTGCGGCAGCGCCTACATTGGGTCCCTATAGGAGTTGCCGCAGGCTGCGATTTTTTGCTCTTGTCGTGACTGGAGAACCTCATGACCAGTAAAAGCAAAACCCTCCCCGCGCCTCTGGCTTTATCGGTGCCGCGTCGTCTGAACACGTCTTGGCGCCTGCGCCTCAAGGCTCTGGCGCTGCCGGTGCTGATTTTGCTGGTGCTGGAGTTTGTCGTGCGCATCGGCTGGCTGCCGTCCTACCAAATGCCTGCCCCCAGCGAAATCGCCCTGACCCTCAAGGAGCTGGCCGAAGGTGCGCTGTGGAAACACATTGGCGCCAGCCTGTTGCGCGTATTGCTGGGGTTCGTCATCGGCGCAAGCCTGGCCCTGGTGTTTGCCGCGTGGGTGGGGTTGAGCCGTGAAGCCGAAGCCTGGCTGGAACCGACGTTCGCCGGCCTGCGCTCGATCCCGAGCCTGGCCTGGGTGCCTTTGTTACTGTTGTGGCTGGGCATCGACGAGACCTCGAAAATCGTCCTGATCGCCATTGGCGCGTTTTTCCCGGTGTACCTCAACGGCGTCGCGGCCATCCGCAACATCGACCGCAAACTGGTAGAGGTCGGGCAAATGTACGGTTTCAGCCGTCGTCGCCTGGTGCAGCGGATTCTGCTGCCCGCCGCCCTGCCCGGCCTGTTCACCGGTTTGCGCAGCGGCTTGAGCCTGGCCTGGATGTTTCTGGTGGCTGCCGAGCTGATCGCTGCCACCAAAGGCCTGGGTTATCTGCTCAGCGACGGGCGCGAGACGTCACGCCCGGACATCGTGCTGGCAGCGATCATCGTTTTGGCGCTGCTGGGCAAACTCAGCGACGGCCTGCTTGCCAGCCTGGAAAAACGTTTCCTGGCCTGGCGCGATACGTTCAACGGCCAAAGCGCGGAGGGTTGAGCCATGACCGGACACTTGCTGGATATCCACGTCGAGCGCAAATCCTTCGCCGCGACGACCGTTCTCAACAACGTCCATTTACAGTTGAAGGCCCGGGAAGCCGTCAGCCTGCTCGGCCCCAGCGGTTGCGGCAAAAGTACTTTGCTGCGGATCGTCGCCGGGCTGGAAAAAGACTTCCAGGGCACCCTGCGCAGCAGCGCGGGTGAAGTGGCTTTCGTGTTTCAGGAACCGCGGCTGATGCCTTGGCTGACGGTCGAGCAAAACATCGGTTTCAGCGCCGACAAGCATTACGACAAAGTCTGGGTCGCGCAATTGATCAAGGAAGTCGGCCTCGATGGTTTTGCCCAGGCGTTGCCCAAGGCACTTTCCGGTGGCATGGCGCAGCGTGTGGCGATCGCCCGCGGGCTCTATTCGCGACCGCAAGTGCTGTTGCTCGATGAACCCTTCAGCGCGGTGGATGCGTTTACCCGGATGAAACTCCAGGACCTGCTGCTGCAACTGGCCGAACGCCACGCCATCGCCCTGCTGCTGGTGACCCACGATGTCGACGAGGCGTTGTACCTCAGTGATCGCGTGCTGGTGATGGACAATCGCCCCAGCAGTATTCGTCAGGAACTGGCGGTGCAACTGGCGCATCCCCGTGATCGGCGCGACCCGCTGCTGGCGCAACTGAAAGCGTTGTCGTTGACCGAGTTGCAACGGGCGCATGTGATTTGAGGCAACTAGACTGAAAATCCCGAGCGGAGGATTCAGTCGATGTGCGGACGCTTGTCGCAATACCGGGGCATCCACGACTTTGTGGCGGCGCTGAGCATTCCCGATGCGCTGATCAATCACGTCGGGGACCAGCCTTTGGTGCGTTACAACGCCGCGCCGACCACACAACTGGCGCTGTTGCATCTGGAGGAGGACGGCCTGCATGCCGACGCTCAGCGCTGGGGCTGGCGCCCGCACTGGGCCAAGGATCGCGCCGCACCGATCAATGCCCGGGTCGAGAAAGTGGCCCACGGGCCGTTTTTCCGGGCGATCTGGCCCCACCGCGCGATCTGCCCGGTCGACAACTGGTTTGAATGGGTCGATGCCGGGGACGGTACGCGGCAACCCTGGCTGATTCGACGTCGTGACCAAGGGCCGGTGTTCTGTGCCGCGATCGGCCAGTTCCCGACAGGCAATGCCGCGCCCAGGGAAGACGACGGTTTTGTCATCATCACTGCCGACAGCGCCGGCGGCATGCTGGACATTCATGACCGTCGCCCCGTGGTGTTTTCGGCGGAACTGGCACGGGAATGGCTGGACCCGGCCACGCCCAGGGAGCGCGCCGAGCAAATGGTACTTTTGCAAGGTGAGAACAGCGACGCCTTCCACTGGCACAAGGTCGGCAAAGCGGTTGGCAATACCAGACACCAAGGGCCGGAATTAATTGTTGAAGTGAACTGAAACTGTCAATAACGACAGTGATACAGACATAATTAACAGCATTGCCTGAAATATTAAGTTACTAACTTTACAACCACTGTTTCAATCATTTAACGCTTGCGTTGAAGCGTTAACCGCTGGTCTGACCACTGAGTCGCATTGCATACATTTTATGTCGCTAACGCTAGTATTCGCGCCGTATTTCCAGTTGCCTCACCAGTTGACCAAAGAGTCAATAACTTAGGAAATCCCATACACCAAGCCTTGCAGAGAACTAAATTGCGCGACGATTTTACAAATGATCAAGTCGTGAGTCTGGCGTGCGTTTATCTTACAAAGACAGAGCACTATCAACTCGACTGTTTCATCGGGCAATACATACAGACCCGTAACTTGCGTTCTATCCCCAATATCAATGAAGTCCTGGGTTCAACCCTCGAAAACTACCCTGGCAAACCGCCGGTAATGGTCAACGAGCTGAACGCCTGGATCGACAAGACATTGGGTTTTCGAGCCGCTCATCCGGACTTTCCGACCACTCTGGAATAATCCAGGTAACGGTCCGCAGACACGACAAAGCCCCGCTGAAAAACGGGGCTTTGTCGTGTCTGGAACCCGGTCAGGGTTTCAACGGACGCTCAATATCGCGATCCGACAGCTCGCGGCTGTCGTCATGCTTCCAGGTCTTCTCCGCTTTTCTCTGCTGCTCCAGCTCTTCTTCTGTCGGCTCATCCATGTCGTCTTCCGGTTCCGCACGCGTGGGGTCGTTTGCCATGTTCACCTCTCTTCCTGAAGGGATCAGCCATCCGTTTTAAGCGTAGAACAGATTCCCGTGCCCGGCTTACAGCCACCAGCGCAGCAAAAAGAAGAAGCCCATGCTCAACAACATGCTGAGCAACGTGTTGCGGGTATAAAGGACCAGGCCAACCGCCACCAGCGAGCTGATCAGGTACGGGTTGTCCCATTGCAGGTTCAATTGCTTGTCCGGCATGAACACAATCGGCCCGCAAATCGCCGTCAACATCCCCGGCACGGCGAAACCGAGAAACTGCCGCGCGTTGCTGCTCAGGCGTACCGGTAGCCGTGGCTCTAGAAACACATAGCGATTGAGAAACACCAACACGCCCATGCCGATAATCACTGCCCAGACCATCATGTGCGCGCTCCCTGGAATTTGTTGCAGATAAAGCCGGCGGTCATCCCTGCCAGCCCCGACAACACCAGCGCCGAGCCCCATTGCCAGTAGCTGAACAGCACCGAGCAGAACAACGAAACCGCGACGCAAACCACTGTCGGTACGTTGCGCACCACCGGGGTGATCAACGCAATGAACGTGGCAGCGATGGAGAAATCCAGCCCAATGTGTTCAAGACCGGGAATGCTGCTGCCCAGCACGATGCCGGCCAGGGTGAAGAGGTTCCAGGCGATGTAAAACGTCAGACCGACGCCCAGCGCATACCAGCGATCAAACTGTTGTTTGTCGTGCTGGCTGGTCAAGGCAAACAACTCGTCGGTCAGCAGAAACCCCAACCCGACCCGCCAGCGACCCGGCAACGGCGAAATGACCGAACGCATGCTCATTCCATAGAGCAAATGCTGGGAAGTCAGCAACAGCGTGGTCAACAGGATTGAAAAAATCCCGGCACCGCCCTTCAGCATGCCGATGGCCACAAGTTGCGCGGCGCCGGCAAATACGATGCTCGACAAACCCTGGCCTTGCAGGGGTGTGAGATTGGCCTCGATGGCCATGGAACCTGCCAGCAAGCCCCAAGGCGCGGTGGCCAAAGACAACGGCATGATCGCTGCGGCACCGCGAAGAAACGCACTGCGCGGCAAGTGTGAATTGGACATAACACTCTACAACCAAAGAAAGTCGCCAGACTGTGCCAGCAGTCGCCGCCAATGGCTTGAACAATCTTGCGCACATTGCCGCTCATCGGCTGACCGCTTGCGCAGGCCCGGTAGTAGCAACATGATGGCGCTGCATTTTTTCCCACCCGGTGCAGCCCCATGAGTTCAGTCGATACCGACAGCGATGTCTACAAAACCCTGCTTGAATCGACCAAGGCGATTCCTTGGCGCATCGACTGGAAAACCATGACGTTCAGCTACATTGGCCCGCAGATCGAGAGCCTGCTGGGCTGGAAGCAGGACAGCTGGGTCGGCGTCAACGACTGGGTCGAACGCATGCACCCGGATGATCGCGATTACGTGGTGGGCTTCTGCGTCTCTCAGTCGCGGGCCGGCGTGGACCATGAGGCGGACTACCGCGCGTTGACCCTCAGCGGCGATTACGTGTGGATCCGCGATGTGGTGCACGTGGTGCGCAAGGACGGTGAAGTCGAAGCGCTGGTGGGGTTCATGTTCGACATCAGCGAGCGCAAGAAAACCGAAGAACACCTGCTGCGCCTGCAAAAGCAACTCGAAGAGTATTCCTTCCAGGACGGCCTGACCGGCATCGCCAACCGGCGTATGTTCGATACCGTGCTGGAACGCGAATGGAGCACCGCGCAACGCACCGGCTCGCCGTTGTCGCTGATCATTCTGGATATCGACTACTTCAAGCAGTACAACGACCACTACGGCCACATCAAGGGCGACGAATGCCTGCGCGAGGTGGCCCGCACGCTGTCGAAGGCCGCCAACCGCCCTCGGGACTTCATTGCCCGCATCGGCGGTGAAGAGTTCGTCTGGCTGTTGCCCGACACCGATGCCGAATCGGCCGGGCTGGTGGCGCACAAATGCCTGCACCTGATTCGCCAGCAGCGGATCACCCACGCGTTTTCCGCCGTTTCACCGTTGTTGAGCGTGAGCCTGGGTGTCGGCGTCACCCACGCGTCGTTGCACAATACGGCACTGGAATTCGTCGAACAGGTCGACAAGTTGCTGTATCAGGCCAAGCACAACGGACGCGCGCGCGCGCAGATCACCGATTTTCGCGATTGACAAACAGCGCGCCGACTTTTAAAACTGGGCGCCTCAATTAGGGTGTAAGCAAAGATGTCCGCAACCTTCAATCTCGACTCTTCCGTCATTGGCTTGATTGCCAAGGCGCAAGGTTGCGTTGCGCACGCCCTCAAATCGAAGAAACAGTCGCTCATGTGACCGGGGCGCGCTGTCCCGTCAGATGAGCTGACAGGACATTGAGCGCGACGGACCACCCTCCCCTTGCTTACTCTCCTTCCACGCTCCTGACGGTGACGAATTCGGTCAACCATCAGGAGAAAGTGCATGTCATCGTTTCAAGGTATCTGGGTTCCACTCGTCACACCGTTCCACAATGGCGCCATCGATTTCGTCGGGTTGCGGCGGCTCGTCAACCATTTGCTGGAAAAAGGCGTCGACGGCGTGATTGTCTGCGGCACCACCGGAGAGCCGGCGGCCATGGGCAAGCACGAACAACTGGCGGTACTCGATGCCGTGCTGGAGCAAGTGCCCCCCCATCGCGTTGTCATGGGCCTGGCCGGCAACAACCTGACCGAACTGCTGCAATTTCAGAGTGAAATTCTCAAGCGCCCGGTCGCGGGCTTGCTGGTTCCGGCGCCGTATTACATTCGCCCGTCCCAGGCCGGGCTTGAAGGGTTTTTCAAGACCGTTGCCGATGCGTCCAGCGTACCGCTGATTCTCTATGACATTCCCTATCGCACCGGCGCGACCTTCGAACAGGCGACCCTGCTCAACATCGTTGCCCATGAGCGCATCGTCGCGATCAAGGACTGCGGCGGCAACCTGACCAACACGCTGGCGCTGATCGCTTCGGGGCATGTCGATGTGCTGTGTGGTGAAGACAACCAGATTTTCAGTGCCTTGTGCCTGGGCGCCAAAGGCGCGATTGCGGCGTCGGCCCATGTGCATCCCGAGCGCTTCGTGACGTTGTTCCAACAGCTGCGCGACCACCAATTAGCGCAAGGCCGCGCAACATTTTTCGAACTGCTGCCGCTGATTCAAAGCCTGTTCATCGAGCCCAATCCCGCCCCGGTGAAAACCGCCCTGGCCCTCCAAGGCTTGATCGGCGATGAACTGCGCGCCCCGATGCAACGCAGCAGCGAGGCCATGGTGGCGCGGTTGAAGGTTGTGCTGGCGGCGTTGAACAATCGATAGGGTGGCGGCCATCCGCCCGAGTACCATGGTGCGATCGCCTGACGCCTGCGGGAGTCAACATGTTCTACCGAATCGCCGCCGATGGGCTGGTGCTGTTTCACCTGGTGTTCATTGTCTTCGTTTTGTTCGGCGGGTTGCTGGTGCTCAAATGGCGCCACCTGATTTGGTGGCACCTGCCCGCCGCCGCGTGGGGTGTGGCGGTGGAGCTTTTTCACCTGCCCTGCCCGTTGACACGCTGGGAAAACCTGATGCGCCACGCCGCCGGACAAAGCGGTTATGGCGCCGGGTTCATCGAACATTATGTGTGGCCGGTGATTTACCCGGCCGGCCTGACCCCGGCCATTCAACTGTGGCTGGGCGCTCTGGTGTTGTTGGTCAACGGGCTGGTCTATCTTCGATTGATCAAACAGTGGTCAGCCTGAAAAGATCGCAGCCTTCGTCAGCTCCTAGACTCGATCACCGTAGGAGCTGCCGAAGGCTGCGATCTTTTGATCTACCCCTCAAGGAACTTGAACATGCTGTCGACTGAAGACCTGACGCTGCTGCAAGCCATCCGCGAAACCGGCAGCCTGTCGCGGGCCGCGGCCGCACTGGGCAAGGCGCCGTCGACCGTGTCTTATGCCGCGCGGCAACTGGAGGAGCGTTTCGATGCCCTGTTATTTGACCGTCGCCGCTACCGCCTGCAACTGACCCCGGCGGGCGAACTGCTGGTCAACGAAGCAGCGCGGTTGATGCAGGACGTCTCGCGCCTGACCCAACGGGTGCAGCAAGTGGCCAATGGCTGGGAGAGCCGCTTGTGGATCGTCACCGACGAACTGCTGGAGTTCGAAACGCTGATCCCGGTGATTCACGAATTCGATGCCCTGGGCTCCGGCGTTCCGCTGCGCATCACCCAGGAAGTGCTCAGGGGTGTCTGGGAAGCCCTGCGAGAAGGTCGCGCGGATCTGATCATCGGCGCCACCAACGAACCTCCGCCGATCCCGTCCCTGCGCTGGATGCAACTGGGCGAAATGGAATGGGTCTTCGCCGTCTCGCCCAAGCACGCGCTGGCCAAGGCCGCGGAACCGCTCTCCCGTGCCGTGGTGGCGCAGCACCGGGCGATTGTCGTGGCCGATTCCTCCCGCGCCACCGAGGGCAGCACGTATGGCGTTTCCGGTGGGCAAGCGGTGTTGGCGGTGCCGACCATGCGCGCAAAAATCCTCGCCCAATGCGATGGATTGGGCGTGGGCTGGCTGCCAAGGCATCGCGTCGGCTCGTTGCTGAAAAACGGTACGCTGGTTGAAAAACAGATGGCCGACCCGCGTGAACCGAACATTCTGTATGCCGGCTGGCGCGGTGATCACGATGGCCGAGCCTTGGGCTGGTGGCTGGAAAAGCTCAAGCAATCGTACCTGTCCAGCAAACTGGTGCAGGGCAGTGACCGTTTTGTCTGAACCTCAGTTGGCGATCACGCTCATGTTGCGACCGCTGGCCTTGGCCACGTACAACGCCTTGTCGGCCGCCCCGATCAAGTCGTCGGTAGCAAACTGCGAAGCCGGGTCGTAACCGCAGACGCCCACGCTCACCGTCACCACGCCTTCGGGACTTTCACTGTGCTGCAGGCCGCTGGCGAGTACCGCGTTACGGATTTTCTCCGCCAGCAGAAATGCCCCCACGTAATCGGTAGCGGGCAGCACCACGGCAAACTCTTCCCCGCCAAAACGTGAAGCCAGATCACCGGGACGCTTGATGTTGTCGACGATGATCGCGCCGATCTTGCGCAAGCAATCGTCGCCAGCCAGGTGACCGTAGCGATCGTTGAACGCTTTGAAATAGTCGACATCGATCATCAACAGCGCCAGACCGGTCATGTTGCGCCGGGCACGCCCCGCTTCGGCCTGGATAAACAGATCGAACTGACGCCGGTTGGCCAACCCGGTGAGCGCGTCTTCCAGCGCCAGCAGCTCCAGGTTGCGATTGACCTCCAGCAGTTTGTCCTGGGCACCGAGCAATTCCACTTGAATGCGGTTCTGCTGCTGCATCAACTTGATCAGGCGATAACCCAGTACACCCAGAAATCCCAGCAGCAACGAGACGATGGCCGCACTGAGCAACGACTCCTTGCGCCAGCTGGCCAACACTTCGTCCTGGTTCAGCGCGGCAAAAACCACCAGCGGATAACCTTCGACCCGTCGATAGCCCGTAACACGCTCAACGCCGTCGATGATCGATTTGAGTCTGGCTGTTCCCGAACTACTGGTGGGCAGCAGTTGGGTGAACAACGGGCTCTTGGCCAAACTGCTGCCGATGTCCGCTTCATGGAACGGCCGACGGACGACAATGCGGGCATCGTCGGCAATCAGGTTGATCACACCGTTGTTGCCGATGTCGATGCTGTCGTAGAGCTGCAGGAAGTGGCTGAGATAGATTGTCGCCAGCGCAACGCCGGCAAAGCTGCCGTCGGGGTGATTGATCCGTCGCGACACGGTCATGATCCATTCGCCGCTGGAGCGGCTTTTGATCGATGGCCCGATGTGCGGGCCGCGATCAGGGTGATCGCGGTGGAAGATGAAGTACTCACGGTCGGAATTGTTGGCGACGCCCACTTCGGCGCCGTTTGAATTGGCAATCCACTGCCCGGTTTCGTCATACACGAACAGCCCGTGAATCTGGCTCAGTTCACTACGCTGGGCACTGAGCAGGCGTTGCAAGCGATTGATCCGGCCTTCGTCGATGCCCTCGTTTTCCAGGCGGTCGACCAGGGTAAACAGCAAGGTATCCGCCTGTTTGATCGACGCCTGCGCTTGCGAGGCCAATGTCTGCGCAAGGTTGGACATCGCCACTTCCTTGTCATGCAGATGATATTGGCGCGAACTCCAGGCTTCCCAGATGACAATCACCGCCATCGACAGGCACACCGCGACCATCAGCGTTACCGCAGAGCGGATCTTGAGCCGGGCCACGCCGGGGCGGCTTTTTTCGATTCGGTCGTAAATGGATGGATGGCCCATGAAGCTCGCTCCTTGAAGCTTACAAAAAACAGGCTTCCTGTCAGTCAGTCAAGCCATGACAACAATCCGTAGCAGCGGAACAGGATCAGCGCTTCACCGCCTCCAGCCACGCCGGGTCCAGTTGTGTCTGTTCGGTGTCCAGGCCCAGTGCCTCCATTCGCACCTTGTGCTGCTCCATTTCCCGGGCCAGTTGCCCATGATCGCTGGAATTACCGTCCAGTTGATGCATCTGGTTCAACCCCAGATGATAGAACCGTAGCAGCTTGATCGCCGTCGGATCTCCCGCCTCTACCGCCGCAGTGACGTGGTGCATCACATTGGTGACGCTCATCAGGCTGCGCTTGAGCTGCCAACTATAGACCGCGGGCGCCATCCATTCCTGGGTCCAGAACACCTTGCGCATCAGGGCCGCCATCAGCAACACCGCGGCGAACACACCGCCGATGTTGAACCGCAGGTTGTCGCCGCCAGGCTCGCCGAACATGGCCACCGCCGCCGTGGAGAGCACCATTGCCAGCGCCACGAAAGTCAGCGCAATGATCAGCGTGCTGCGCCGCGTCTGCTGCCGGTAGGTTTGCGCGTCCATTGGCTGGATTTCGAACATTGCGTCGGGGTTCCTTGGCTTCAGTGGTAAAAAACAATCCGAGTCGAAAAAGACTGCGGGCCATTATCGCCTCTGCGAAGGATTTAGCTATGCTGGGGCTCCTTTTCATCTTTTCATCGTCAAACGGGGACATGGCGAGACCGCGCAGTTCGTGCCATCTTCTTTCATGGATACACACTATTCGGATGCCATTCGTTGTTTTTGTAGGAATGACATCGTTTTAAGGATCATTGAATGACCCAACGACAAGTAATCAACGCTTCGGTCAGCCCGAAAGGCAGCCTGGAAACACTCTCCCAGCGGGAAGTCCAGCAACTGAGCGAAGCCGGATCCGGCAGCACCTACAACATCTTCCGCCAATGCGCCCTGGCCATCCTCAACACCGGCGCCCATGTCGATAACGCCAAGACCATCCTCGAAGCCTACAAGGACTTCGAAATCCGCATTCACCAACAAGACCGCGGCGTGCGCCTGGAACTGCTGAACGCCCCGGCCGACGCTTTCGTCGACGGCGAAATGATCGCCAGCACCCGCGAAATGCTGTTCAGCGCCCTGCGCGACATTGTCTATACCGAAAACGAACTCGACAGCCAACGCATCGACCTGAGCACCTCCCAGGGCATCAGCGACTACGTGTTCCACCTGCTGCGCAACGCCCGCACCCTGCGCCCCGGCGTCGAGCCGAGGATCGTGGTGTGCTGGGGTGGCCACTCGATCAACACCGAAGAATACAAATACACCAAGAAAGTCGGCCACGAACTGGGCCTGCGCAGCCTCGACGTGTGCACCGGTTGCGGCCCCGGCGTGATGAAAGGCCCGATGAAAGGCGCCACCATCGCCCACGCCAAGCAGCGCATCCACGGCGGCCGATATCTGGGCCTGACCGAACCCGGCATCATCGCTGCCGAAGCGCCGAACCCGATCGTCAACGAACTGGTGATCCTGCCGGACATCGAGAAGCGCCTGGAAGCCTTCGTGCGCGTTGGCCACGGCATCATCATTTTCCCGGGCGGCGCCGGTACGGCCGAAGAGTTCCTGTACCTGCTCGGCATCCTGATGCACCCGGACAACGAAGGCCTGCCCTTCCCGGTCATCCTCACCGGTCCTAAACATGCCGCGCCGTATCTGGAGCAACTCGACGCCTTCGTCGGCGCCACGCTGGGTGAAGCCGCCAAACAGCATTACCAGATCATCATCGACGACCCGGCCGAAGTCGCCCGGCAGATGACCGCGGGTCTCAAAGCGGTGAAACAGTTCCGCCGCGAGCGCAACGACGCGTTCCACTTCAACTGGTTGCTGAAAATCGACGAGGGCTTCCAGCGCCCGTTCGACCCGACCCACGAAAACATGGCCAACCTCAAACTGAGCCGCGACCTGCCGGCCCACGAACTGGCCGCCAACCTGCGCCGCGCGTTCTCTGGCATCGTCGCCGGCAACGTCAAGGACAAGGGCATCCGCCTGATCGAGGAACACGGTCCGTACCAGATCCGCGGTGACGCGGCGATCATGCAGCCGCTGGACCAACTGCTCAAAGCCTTCGTCGCCCAGCACCGGATGAAGTTGCCCGGTGGCGCCGCGTATGTGCCGTGTTATCGCGTGGTTGCCTGACAACCGACGCGACTCGACTGTAGACGCTGTCGAGTGCAACGAGGCTGCGATCTTTTGATTTTGTTTTTCTAGAACAAGATCAACCGGTCGCAGCCTTCGGCAGCGCCTGCGAAGTCGTGATTTACCCCTATTTGCGCGCCAACTTGTACTTCACACAATCATCATAAAAACTCTGTCGGACCGCCGCCGGCTTCATCCGTGTCGGGCTGTCATAAGTTTGTTCAGTAATGCCCATCGCCATCATCCGCATCCACGATTTAGCGAACTTATAAGTCTGGAGTTTCTGCCGCGCGGCATACAGCGAAACCCCGGACAACTTGAGTTCCTGCGCTCTGGCAGCCGTTCCCGCCCCCCAACTGCACATATAAGTATCACCGGACTTCAGTTCCTTGGCCTGGGCAGAAACTGCAAGGCCCGCAACGCTGAGCGAGATCAGCCCGATCCACACATTCCGCATGTAAAAGCCACCCTAACCGCTTGAAAATACGGCGATTCTGGCGACATTCAACAGCCGTGGGGGCCAGCATATTGCCTTCCGTCAACAAACTGATCTGTGTCATTAAACAAAAGTCATTTTCTTGCGACATTTCAATCCTTTGCTATAGCTAAGACTCTCTCCGCCAACTAATGAGGCAACGGAATGTCAGTCGCAAAAAAAATGAGTGTGGGGCAACTGACAATGTTGACCGCCGTCAACATGTTGGGCTCAGGCATCGTGTTACTCCCTACAAAACTGGCGGAAGTGGGCGCCATTTCCATACTTTCCTGGCTGGTGACAGCCACCGGCTCACTCGCCTTGGCCTATGCCTTTGCGCGTTGCGGGATGCTCAGTCGAAAGACCGGCGGCATGGGCGGTTATGCCGAATACACCTTCGGCAAGGCCGGTAACTACATCACCAACTACACCTATGGCCTGTCGCTGTTGATTGCCAACGTGGCGATCAGCATCACCGCCGTGGGTTACATCCAGGTGCTGTTCAACATCAAGCTCGACTCACTGCAAGTGGGCCTGGCGACCATCGCGCTGTTGTGGCTCACCACCTTCGCCAACTTCGGCGGTGCGCGGATCACTGGCCGGATCGGCGCTATCACCGTCTGGGGTGTGATCGCTCCCGTGGTGCTGGTGTCGACCGTGGGCTGGTTCTGGTTCGACAGCAGCGTCTACGCCGCTGGCTGGAACCCTCACGACAAGTCCTGGTTCGAAGCGGCCGGCGCCTCGGTGGCGATCACCCTGTGGGCGTTCCTCGGCCTGGAGTCGGCTTGCGCCAACACCGATGCGGTGGAAAACCCCGAGAAGAACGTGCCGATTGCGGTCCTTGGCGGCACGCTGGGGGCGGCGGTGATCTACATCGTCTCCACCAACGTCATCTTCGGCATCGTCGGCAACGCGGAGCTGGTTTCATCCACGGCGCCGTTCGGCCTGGTGTTCGCCAAAATGTTCACCCCGCTGATCGGCGACATCGTGATGGCCGCGATGGTGCTCGCCTGCATCGGCTCGTTGCTCGGTTGGCAGTTCACCATCGCTCAGGTGTACAAAAGCTCGGCCGACACCGGTTACTTCCTGTCGATCTTCGCCAAGGCCAATAAGGCGGGCACGCCGATTGTCGGCATGCTGGTGCTCTTGGCGGCGCAGACTGCGCTGGCGCTGCTCACCATCAGTCCCGACCTGAGCAAACAGTTCGACACCCTGGTCAACCTCGCAGTGGTCACCAACCTGGTGCCGTACATCCTGTCGATGGCCGCGTTGATGACCATGCAAAAGGTCTCCAACGTTCCTGCGAGCAAGGCCCTGGCCACCAATATCATCGCCTGGGTCGCGGCGGCCTACAGCTACCTGGCGCTGTACAGCTCCGGTGAACAGGCACTGATGCTCGGCGGCGTGGCGACCATCTTCGGCTACACGCTGTTCGGTTTCGTCAACAACCGCCTGATTCGTCTTGAAGCGCTCAACAACAGCGTACCGACACAGACCGTGAGTGCGCAGCACCTCACCGCTGAACCGGTACCGGTCAACAATCTGAAATCTGTCGCACTGGAGACTCAATCATGACGGAATATCGACACTCGCTCGGCATGCTGACCCTGCTGGTCAGCAGCCCGCCGGACAAACGCACCGTCTTCGGCCGCGCCCTGCAACAACTGGTCAACGACGTGGAAGAGCGAGCGATCCATGTGCTGGCCTCCGAATCCTTGAGCGACGCCACCTCGATCCTGCGTTCGGACCCGGCCATTCAATGCGTGCTGCTGAGCTGGGAAATGGACGACAGCGAGGACCACGAAGAATGCATCAAACTGCTGGTCAGCCTGCGTGAACGCAACACTCGCGTGCCGGTGTTCCTGATCAGTGACCGCAGCACCGCGTCGAACATTCCGCTGGTGGTCATGCAGCACGCCGATGACTTCATCTGGCTGCCGGAAGACACCAGCCGTTTCCTCAGCGGACGCATTTTGGCGGCCATCGAGCGCTATCGTCAGGCCGCCCTGCCGCCGATGTTCGGCGCGCTGGTGAAGTTCGCAAGGTCCTATGAATACTCTTGGCACACGCCGGGTCATGCCGGTGGCACCGCGTTTCTGAAAAGCACCGCAGGCCGGGCGTTCTACGAGTTCTTCGGGGAAAACCTGTTGCGTTCCGACCTGTCGATTTCCGTCGGTGAGCTCGGTTCGCTGCTCGATCACAGCGGCCCCATCGGCCAGGGCGAGCGGTATGCCGCCAAGGTGTTCGGCGCCCACCGCACCTACTACGTAACCAACGGTTCGTCGATGTCCAACCGCGTGATCCTGATGGCCAGCGTCACGCGCAACCAGATTGCCTTGTGCGACCGAAACTGCCATAAGTCCGCCGAGCATGCGATGACCCTCTCCGGGGCGCTGCCGACCTACCTGGTGCCGACCCGCAACCGCTACGGCATCATCGGTCCGATCCTCCCGCAGACCCTGAGCGCCGAAGGCGTGAAAGCGGCCATCGCCAACAACCCGATGGTCAAGGACGGCATCGACCCGACGCCGGTGCACGCGATCATTACCAACTCGACCTACGACGGCCTGACCTACAACGTCACGCGCGTTGAAGAGCTGCTGGGCCAGAGTGTCGACCGCCTGCACTTCGACGAGGCCTGGTACGGATACGCGCGCTTCAACCCGCTGTACCGCGACCGCCACGCCATGCACGGCAGCCCGGACGATCACGATGATTCGAAGCCCACCGTGTTCGCCACCCAATCAACCCACAAGCTGCTCGCGGCGCTGTCCCAGGCCTCGATGATTCACGTGCGCAACGGCCGTAACCCGATCGAGCACGGGCGTTTCAACGAGTCGTACATGATGCACGCCTCGACCTCGCCCAACTACGCGATCATGGCCTCCTGCGATGTCAGTTCGGCGATGATGGAAGCGCCCAGCGGGCAGATCCTCACCAACGAATCCATCGAGGAAGCCGTGTCTTTCCGGCAGGTCATCTCGCGCATGCACAACGAGATGCTGAGCAAGAACGACTGGTTCTTCACCTGCTGGCAGCCGCCGACCGTGCAAGTCGGTAATGCCACGGTGCCGTTCCATGAAGTCGACCCGGTGCTGCTCAAAACCGAACCGAACTGCTGGGTCCTGCACCCGAACGAGGTGTGGCACGGTTTCGGCGACATCGAAGAAGGCTACTGCATGCTGGACCCGATCAAGGTCTCGGTGCTCAGCCCTGGCATGGGCGACGACGGCAACCTGCTCCCGACCGGCATCCCGGCGTGCGTGTTGACTGCATACCTTGGGCGCCAGGGCATCGTCGTCGAGAAAACCACCGACTTCACCATCCTGTTCCTGTTCTCCATCGGCATAACCAAAGGCAAGTGGGGCACACTGGTCAACGCCCTCCTCGACTTCAAGCGCGACTATGACGACAACGTCGAACTGGAGCTGTGCCTGCCGGACCTGCTGGCCGGCAACCAGACCCGTTACGCCGGCATGGGCCTCAAAGACCTGGCCGACGAAATCTTCGCCGCCATGAAGCAACACAAGACCACCTCGGCTATGGCCAATGCATTCGGCACCTTGCCGCAAGCGATCTTCAGCCCGGTGGAGGCGTACGAGAAACTGGTGCGCAACGACATCGAACTGGTCACCCTGGAGGAAGCCGCCGGACGCATCGCCGCCACCGGCATCGTGCCGTATCCACCGGGTATTCCACTGCTGATGCCGGGCGAAAACGCCGGCCCTGCGGACGGGCCGTTGCTGGCCTATCTCAAGGCGCTGGAAGCCTTCGACAAATCCTTCCCCGGCTTCACCCATGACACCCACGGGATTGAGGCCGAGAACGGGGTCTATCGGATGTTGGTACTCAAGTAATAGGTCTGCAACAACCCCATGTGGGAGCTAGCCTGCTAGCGATGGAGTGTCAGTCGACATCAATGTGGCTGATCCACCATCGCCAGCAGGCTAGCTCCCACAGGGGATCTCCTGCAAATGCTCGATCCGTTCAATCCCTATGGGCAAACTCAATCACAGCGCTCTATGATTGAACCCCATGACCACCTCTGCTCCGATCCGCCAACCCTGCCCACCCGGCGCCTGCGATTGCGGGCGTGACCCGTTGCTTGAAACACCGGGCGCGGACGTGCGCATCCTGTTCCTGACGCGCACGGAAGAAAAGCGCCTGATCGAACGTCTGGAAAACCTCTCCAGCCTCCAGGACCTGGAGCACCTGCAACGCCGAATGCTCGAGCAACTGGGCATCCGCGTCGACATCGTCCCAAGCTTCAATGAAGTGCGAACCATGCGCGGCATCGGCATCCACGTCGGCGACCTGCCGGGGCTGTGCAGAAAGACCCGCGCAGCCATCCCGGCCGCCATCCGCCGCGCCATGGAAAAACGCCCGGAGATCGCCTACGAAGTCCTCAACGCCAATGACCTGTTGCGCGATGCATGATGTTCCGCTTCTGAGCGTGACTTATTGCTAAAAGCCCACCGGCGTCATGCAGCGATCGCCATCATGGGCAATTAATACTGGCGATTTCCCAATTAAAACCTACTCTTTTCGCGGAGAGCTCAATGCATTGGAAGCATCGCCAGGGGAATGCTTTATGGGTGTCAAAAGACCACTGAGAACAACGACCCTTCCCACCTTTACATTACTTACCTTGTGCTGCCAGAACGCTTTGGCCGGCGGCATCATGCTGTACGAAGTCGGCACCGATAACGTCGGCCTGGCCAACGCTGGTGCCGCCGCCAGGGCACAAGGACCGTCGACCATTGCCAGCAATCCGGCGGGCATGAGTTATCTGCCGGGCACGCAAATCACTGGCGGCTTGCAGGTGCTTTACGGCAACCTCAAATTCAATCGCGACGACGACACCAATGTGCCCGGTACCGGCAGTGGCGCCTCGCTCGATCCAATGCCCGGCGCCAGCTTTTTCGTCAGCCATGAACTGGACGATCACTGGAGCGTCGGCTTCGGCCAGTACGGCGACTTTGGCCTGGCCGTCAACTACGACAACGATTGGTCCGGGCGCTACTTCGCCCAGAATTCCAGCCTGCTCGGTTTGTCGATGGTGCCCAGCGTGGCGTATCGCTTCAATGAGCAATGGTCAGTGGGCGTTGGCGTCAGAGCGATGTACGGCATGCTGCAAGCACAAACGGCCATCGATCGCTCGCCGTTCGGCTTCACCGACCGCAGTGACGGGCAGTACAAATACAAGGACAACGACTGGGGATTCGGTGCCAATGTGGGGGTGATCTATGCCCCGCAACCCGGCACCCGCATCGGCCTGACCTATACCAGCAAAGTCGATCTGGAGTTCGAGGACGGCCTCGACATCAAGGGTGACGGACCCTTGCTACGCCGTCTGGACGGCGCCAAGACCGAACTGGACATGACCGTCCCCCAAACACTCACCTTGAGCCTGTTCCAGCAACTGGACCCGCGGTGGGCGCTGCTCGCGTCCGTTAATTGGCAAGACTGGTCAGAATTCGGCGAGATCGCCGCGCAAATCGATACCTCGGCCGCCGACGCCCGATCGACAACGGTCGATGCCAACTTCAAGGACACCTGGCACCTCTCGCTCGGTGCGCAGTACCAGGCCACCCCGCAACTGCTGTGGAACGTCGGCATGGCTTACGACAGCAGCGCTGTGTCGGATGGCGATCGCAGCGTGACCATCCCCATGGCTGAATCCTGGCGCTTGGCGACCGGGGCCACTTATGCGCTCAACAAGGACACCGACGTCAACGTCAGTTGGGCGATGATCTGGATGGGCGACATGTCCGTGGACCAGACAAAATCCCTGACAGGAAGCCGAATTTCCGGACAGTTCGACAATGCCTGGATTCAAACAGTGACCGGCAACATGACCTGGCGTTTCTGATTTTTGCGATAAAAAAACGACTTTACTCAAGGAGCACACCGCACTATGAACCTGTCCAGAAAATTGCTGATCGGCGTCGCACTGTCCGGGCTTCTGCTCGGTGGTTGCACCTCGAAAGTCACCGAGAAAGAGCAATACTCCGGCTACCTGTCCAACTACAACAACCTGCAGGAAGTCGAAACGCCCAGCGGCGGCACGGCCATGCGTTGGGTAAGCCCGTCGTGGAACCCGCATGCCTATGACACCGTGGCGTTTACCCGTCTGGAAATGTATCCGGCGCCCAAGCCCAACGAGCGGGTCAACCAGCAGACGCTGACTGACATTCAGAACTACATGTCCAACAAAGCCAAATCCACGCTGGGGCAAAAGTACCGGGTCGTTTCAAGCCCGAGCGCTGCCCCGGCCGGCGCCAAAACCCTGGTCATGCGTGCCGCGATCACCGGGGTAAGCGCTTCGCCGGAAGGCATGCACTGGTATGAAGTGGTGCCTATCGCAGCGGTCGTGGGCGGTGTTTCCGCCGCCACCGGCATCAGGGACGAAAACACCGAGTTGTATATCGAGGCCGAGTTCATCGACGCCAAAAACAACCAGACCGTAGCCAAAGTGGTGCGCAAGGTCTTCGGTACCACGCTGGAAAATGACAAACAGAAAATCACTGCCCAAGACTTCAAGGCAGCGATCGACAAACTGGGTTCCGACTTCCAGGCATTCATCAAATAACATCTGTGCTCTGTAGGAGCTGCCGCAGGCTGCGATCTTCTGATTTTAAAAAGCAAGATCAGAAGATCGCAGCCTGCGGCAGCTCCTACAAAATCACGTTTTCTTCATCCCCACCCGCCGTCGCATCTCGGCCGTGATCGTCTGCCGGGTTTTCTTCAGGTCTGCCCAAGGCTCGTCCCCCACCTCCGCCAGCCGTTCATGAACATTGTGAATATTCCACTGGTTGCCGCCCTTGAGCGTTTCAACCTCTTCACGAAAAATCGGCACCGACACCGGCAACCCTTCACGGGTGCGCGCGGCGTAGGCGCAAATGGTGGTCGCACCCAGACCGTTGCGCAGGTAATCGATGAAGATGCGCCCTACCCGATTCTTCGGCCCTGATACCGCGGAAAAGCGCTCCGGTAATAATTTGGCCATATGGCTGACGATGGCGTGGCTGAAGTCCTTGACCTCATCCCAACCCAGCTTGCGGGTCAGCGGTACCACCAGGTGAATGCCCTTGCCGCCGCTGGTCTTGAGAAACGCCTTGAGCCCCAGTTCATCGAGCACTGAAAGGGTGAGCTGCGTCGCCTCGACCATGCGCTTCCACGGCAATGCCGGGTCCGGATCGAGGTCGAGGACGAAACGGTCGGGCTTGTCGAGGTTGTCTGACGTGGCATTCCAGGTGTGCAATTCCACAGTGCTCATCTGCACCGCACCGATCAGCGCCTCAGCGTTGTTGATGACCATCATCGGCTGGCCCGTGAGTTTCTGATCCAGTGTGGTAATGCCCGGAATGGCCAGGCGCTCGGCGTTCTTCTGGAAAAACAGTTCACCGGCAATCCCGTCCGGCGCGCGCACCAGCGCCACCGGACGATCCTTGAGCTGCGGCAAAATCCACTCGGCGACGCTGGCGTAATACTGCGCCAGTTGCACTTTGGTGGTACCGCTGCTGGCATCGATGACCCGATCGGGATGGGTGATGCGCACCTTGCCCTCATCCAGACCGACCTGTGAGGGTGCCGGCTCGGCTTTTTTCCTGGACGCGGCAGATGGCTTGGCAGCAGGTTTTTTCGCGGAGGCAGTTTTCACGGCAGTCGCACGCTCCTCAGTGATGTCCTGGGCGGGTTTGTCGTCACGCAGACCATGGAACACCGCGTGACGGACCGAACCGTCCTTGGTCATTTCAGCGAAGGCCACTTCGGCCAACAGTTCAGGCTTGAGCCAGTGCACACCCTTGAGTTCGACACCCGTGGGCGGGTTGACCACCGGCACCTTTTTCACCTGCAAGGGCTTGAGCTGTTGATGAATGCTGTTGAGCGTCGCTTCAGTGAATCCGGTGCCAACCTTGCCGGCATAACGCAGTTCGCCACTGTCACGGTCGTGCAGCCCCAGCAACAGGGCACCGAAGGCATTACGCGAGCCTTTGGGGTCGGTGAAGCCGACAATCACGAATTCCTGGCGATGTTTGCACTTGAGTTTGATCCAGTCGCTGCTGCGCCGGCAGACATAAGGTGACCCGAGGCGTTTGCCGATCAGGCCTTCCATGCGCATCTGGCAAGCGCTGTTGAGCAACGCTTGTGGGTCCTCGCCGAACGCGTCGGAGAAACGCAGCAGCGGATTTTTGCTGGCATTGAGCACCGTCGCGAGTGCGGCCCTGCGTTCTTCGACCGGCACCTCGCGCAGGTCCACGCCGTTGAGGTAAGGCAAGTCGAACAGGTAATAAAGGATGCCGGCGCTGCGCCCGGCCTCGAAAGCATTCTGCAGCGCCTGAAAGTCCGGCACGCCCTGCTCGTCGGCCACGACCATTTCGCCATCGAGCCATGCCGATTCCAGGCCCATGCCGGCCAAGGCCTTGGCTTGTTCAGGTAGCTTGTGGGTCCAGTCGTGGCCGTTGCGGGTGAAGAGTCTGACCTCATCGTGGTCGATGCGCGCCATGATACGGTAACCGTCGAACTTGACCTCATAACTCCACGGCCCGTCTGGGGCCTTTTCCACCAGGGTCGCCAGTTCGGGTTTTAACGTGTCGGGCAGTTTGGCCTTGCGGGCGCCGGTGAGTGGCGCTGACGCTGGCTTGCGCGCCGCAGCCGCCAGTTTCTTGATGGGTTTGGGTTTGCCGGCCTTGGGCGCCTTGCCGACGATGGTGCGTTCGCTGAGCACGCTGTCGGGTTCGGCGCTGACCACGTCGTAATCACTTTCGGGACGCGCCGCGCCATCCTGATGCTTGATCAGGAACCATTGCTCCTGCTTGCCCGGCATGTGCGTGCGCACCAGGTTCCACAGGCCTTCGAGCTTCTCGCCTTGCAACTCGAACTTGAGACGGCCCTTGGCGTAAGCCTTCGCCGGATCATCCTGAGGAATCCACACACCGCGGTCCCAAACAATCACATCACCCGCGCCATAGTGCCCTTCGGGAATGCTGCCCTCGAACGTGGCGTAGTCCAGCGGATGGTCTTCGACGTGCACTGCCAGGCGCTTGACCTTGGGGTCCAGCGACGGCCCCTTGGGCACCGCCCAGCTTTTGAGCGCGCCGTCCAGTTCCAGGCGAAAGTCGTAATGCAGGCGCGAGGCGTCGTGCTTCTGAATGCAGAACTGCAGCGCGTGGTTTTTGGCGTTTTTTCTACCCGTGCGTTTGACGGCAGCCGGTTCCGACGTCGCCGAAAAATCGCGCATGCGGTTGTAGTCGTCCAGGTTCTTGTTCATGGCTCACCTGCGGATCGCTGCAGGGCGCTGAATCAGCGTGTCCCTTCACTCAGCAGAGCGAACGCCCGGGGCAAAAATTCCATCGGCGTTCAAAATGCCCGGACAAACGGGCCTGAATGCCGCATCGGGCCTGGGGTTGAGGGAATATTGCCCAGACCGCCGAGCACCTGATCCCCAACACCCTCCATGAAATCGACTGATCTCTGTAGGAGCTGCCGCAGGCTGCGATCTTTTGATTTTTTGCGTTTGAAAATTGCTGAAGATCAAAAGATCGCAGCCTGCGGCAGCTCCTACACAACCCCGCCCTTGGCCTGCTGTTCCAGATGCACCTGCAAATCCGGATCTATCTGTAAAGCCGCAGCCAGTTCATCCAAATAATTGCGCTCAGCATCTTGCTGATCATCCACCAGCATCACGCTGGCCAGGTACATTTCCGCCGCTATACCAGGGTCGGTAGCCGACTGAGCCACTTCATTGGGGTTCAACGGCTTGGCCACTTCGTCGTCCAGCCATTGCTGCAAATCGGGATCATCGGTGTGCTTACCGATTTCAGTGCTGATCATGTGTTTCTCGGCCTCATCAATCCGGCCATCGGCCTTGGCCGCCGCAATCAACGCACGCAGGATCGCATGGCTGTGCTCTTCGACTTCCGGCCCGGCGAGCATGTCCACGGTGCGCATCGCCTGTTGCGGCGCTTGTTGCTGCTGGGTGGCCTGACTGCGCTGCCAGGCTTGATAGGCCTGGAATGCCATCATGCCCAAGGAGGCGAGCGCCGCGTAGTTGGTACCGCCGCCAGAACGCGATTGCGGCGCACCGCCCATCGGCGACCCTCCACCGAGCAAGCCGCCCAGCAAGCCACCCAGCCCGCCCATTCCACCGGCTCCGGCCCCGCCGCTGCTGGCCCCTCCACCCAACAGGCCTCCGAGCAATCCGCCCAGATCGCCGAGGCCGCCCTGAGCCGAAGCCCCGGCGCCGCCCTGTCGCGACATCGAGCCTTGGCCGGCCCGCAGTAATTGTTCGAGCAGATCGCTGGTATTCATGACGACGTCCTCAACGAAGGGAGTGATCCGTCAGGCAACGATAGACCTCGCCGGTAAATGCGCCACCACCGTTTGGCTGACGCCCGGTCGTCAAGGCGCAGACTTGCCCAAGGTGTTTTCTGGCGCCTTGGCTAAGATTCATAGGTGGTGAACCTTATTCGCGCAAACCCGGTCGATACCTGCAACCCGACCCGGTTTGCCGCCGCCCGCTCAATGAAGGCAATGACTGGCTTGCTTCACTTTCTGGAGAACGCCCCCGTGATATCGACCCTACACATCGCCAGACTCAAAGCATGGGGAGCCCATGGATTCACCGCCACTGGCGTGGTCACCGCTTTTCTCGCCACGCTGGCCCTGCTCGATAACCAGCCGACCAATTGCCTGCTGTGGCTCGGCGTGGCCCTGATCGTCGACGGTCTGGATGGCGCGCTGGCGCGCAAGGTCAATGTGCAGTCGGTGCTGCCCAGTTTCGACGGTTCGATTCTCGATCTGGTGATCGACTATCTGACGTATGTGTTCATCCCGGCCCTGTTCATCTATCGCTACATTCCGCTGCCGGACTACACACTGTTGCTGACTGTGTCGCTGATCCTGGTGTCGTCGCTGTTCTGTTTCTGCAACGTCAACATGAAAAGCAAAGACAACTACTTCCAGGGTTTTCCCGCCGCATGGAACGTGGTCGCCCTGTGCCTGTACATCATTGCCCCGTCGCCGTGGATCACCTTCCTCACCGTCATCGGCCTGGCCCTGCTGACGTTGACCCGGATGAAGTTCCTGCACCCGTTCCGCGTGCGCCGCTTCATGCCGATCAACATCGCCGTGACTGCAATATGGTTGCTGTGCAGCTTGTCGCTGGTGATCAACCACCCGGTGATCAACCCGCTGGTGATGGGCCTGTGGCTGCTGATGTCGGCGTACTTCCTGGGGATCTGCTTGTGGCGTACGGCGCTGGAGTGGTTCGATGGATCGCGGCATTGAACTTCAATCACCTACACCCCCCTGTAGCAGTGAGCCTGTTCGCGATGGCGATGTGTCAGTCACTTCATTTGAATTGAAAGACCGCTATCGCGAGCAGGCTCGCTCCTACAGGGAAGCTGTGTTTTAGCGCCGGGTGATCACCACCTCCAGGTATTCACTCGGCACCACCAGTGACTTGTCCCCCGCCCGGTTAGAACGGTTGATCAGATCTGCCAGGTCATTTTCCAGGGCCAAACCGCTTTCCGGTGGCAGTGCCGCGAACGCCTTGTGCACCGGGCCGTACCACGCGCGGAAGGTGTCGATGAAATGCGCGGCGCTGCGATAGCGGAAATTGAAGGTCTTGCGCGTCACCTGCACCAGGAAATTGCGTTCATCGAAGTGCGTGTGCAGCCAGGCTTCAGTGCCCCACTGCGAAGGCGGTTGCGCGCCGGGGGGTGGCGGTAAATGTCGGCCGAGGGTCTTGAACATCTGGCCGACGAAACCTTCAGGCGTCCAGTTGGCCAGGCCAATCCGGCCACCGGGCCGACAAACCCGCGCCAGCTCCGCGGCCGCTTTGGCCTGATCCGGGGTAAACATCACGCCGAAGGTCGATAGCACGGCATCGAAACTGGCATCGTCGAATGGCAACGCTTCGGCATCGGCCACCTGGAACGTCACGTTCAGGCGTTCCGCCCTGGCGCGATCTTCGCCGCGTTCGAGCAAGGCGGCCACGTAGTCAGTGGAGATGACCCGGCAACCGCGACGCGCCGCCGCCAGTGTCGCGTTGCCATTGCCGGCCGCGACGTCCAGCACTTGCTCGTCGCACAGCAGGTCACAGGCTTCGGCCAGTTGCTCGCCGACAATCTGCAGGGTGGTGCCGATTACGGCGTAGTCACCGCTGGCCCAAGCGGCCATTTGACGGTTTTTCAAGGCAGTAAGATCAATGGGTGTACTCATGGAGACAATCTCTGGTTGGAGCACTGCTCAGTGTCCGACGGGGGTTATTCCGCCGTGGTGGGATCGATGATGTTCATGACCTGGGAAACACGATTGGCCGGGAAACCACTCAGCCGGGCGTGCTCCTGGATCTGTTCTTCATTCGGCGCGATGTACACGCAATAGAGCTTGTCACCGGTGACATAACTCTGCAGCCACTGCACTTGCGGCAAATCGCGCAAGGTCCGGCAGGACTTTTGCGAAGCAGCTTTCAAATCCCTTTCTGACAGTGTTCCAGCACCTGGTATCTCGCGTTCTATAACGAACTTAGGCATGGCAACCTCTCATTCTTGTTATTGAAGACAGGGTCGGCAGACCCTGTGCAGCCACTATCGCGCTGCCGGCTGCCGGCGTCCTGCCCGATCGTCGGCCAACCCTGCCCGATCGTCCGGCGGTTTCACGCACGGCTGCGACAGGCTCACAATCGAGAACATTCGCCCGCACGGGAAACCCACCATGGATGCCCTGTCACAGACCCTGCGCGTCGTCCGCCTGGTCGGCGCGATTTTCATCAATGCCAGGTTCACCGCGCCTTGGTGCTATCAATCGCCAAGTGCCGACACGGCCGCACCGTTTCTGGAGCCAAATGCCGAGCGGGTGGTGATCTTTCATCTGATCACCGAGGGCGAGTGTTACGTCGAACTGGGGGACGATCCGCCCCTGCTGCTGAGTGCTGGCGATGTCGTGGTTTTCCCCCAGGGCCATGCCCATTGCATGAGCTCCCAACCCGGATTGCCCCCGGCCAGCGGCGGACGACTGGACAAGGTGCTGGCCCGCAGGCCCAGGCAATTAAGCTATGGCGGTGGCGGTGCGGTGACGCGTCTGGTGTGCGGTTATCTGGCGTGCGATACGCGATTGGCGGGGATGTTGTTGACCGGACTGCCACCGGTGGTGCGGGTCAATGTGCGCGGTTCGAATGCCGGGATCTGGCTGGAATCCTCGGTGCGCTATGCCTTGGCCGAAGCCCGTTCGCCAAGGCCTGGCGGTGAAGGGGTTTTGGCCAAGCTGGCCGAAGTGTTGTTCATTGAAGTGCTGCGCCTGTACATGCACGAACACGGCAAGGGCCGCACCGGCTGGTTGGCGGGTGTGAGCGACCGGATCGTCGGCTCCGCCCTCAATGCCTTGCACAAAAAGCCCTGTCATACCTGGACCCTGGAAGAGCTGGCTCGCACTGCCGGCACCTCTCGATCGGTTCTGGCAGAGCGCTTTCAGCAATTAGTGGGCGTGTCGCCGATGCAGTACCTGACGCAATGGCGCATGTTGCTGGCGGCCAACCTGTTACGCAGCAGCAACAGTTCGTTGATGCGCATCGCCGAGGAAGTCGGTTACCAGACTGACACGGCGTTCAGCCGTGCTTTTCGTCGCGAGTACGGAGCGCCGCCAGCGGCGTGGCGGCGCAGTCAGGAGAATCGTTCAATGGCCCACGGTGAAGCGAGCCATTGATACCTCAAAAAGATCGCAGCCTGCGACAGGTCCTACGGGAAACGCGTTCCACCTGTAGGAGCTGCCGCAGGCTGCGATCTTTTGACTTCAAGCTGCCGGAGCAGCGGCCTTGGCCTCTTCCAGCAACTGCTGGATCATCTTTTCCTGAGTGTCGTACTGGCCTTCACCAAAGTGGGTGAAACGCACCTGGCCCTTGGCGTCGATCAGGTAATGCGCAGGCCAGTACTGGTTGTCGAAGTTGCGCCAGATTGCGTAGTTGTTGTCGATCGCCACCGGGTAGGTGATGCCGTATTCCTTCACCTTGTCCTTGACGTTGTCGATGATGCGTTCGAAACCGTACTCAGGGGTGTGCACGCCGATTACCACCAGGCCGTCCTTCTCGTATTTCTTCGCCCAGTCCTTCACGTACGGCAGAGTGTGCTTGCAGTTGATGCAGTCGAAGGTCCAGAAGTCCACCAGCACCACTTTACCCTTGAGCGATTCGTTGGTCAGGGCCGGCGAATTCAACCATTGCACGGCACCGTCCAGCGAAGGCATGGCGCCCTGGGCGTTGTCCATGGACTCGGCCTTGACCTTGCTGACGAAGTAGTCGACGACCTTCGGCACCGTTTCCAGCACGCCTTTTTCGACGCTGCTGACACCTTGCGACGAGGTGCCGGCGAGCAACACACTGTCGGCACCGGTGGAGATCACCGCCGCACCTGCCAACACCGCGACACCGGCGCCACGACGCAACCAGCCCGTCACCGGAATCGAGGGTTTCAAGCGATTGACCAGGCCGCGACCGGCAAAGATCAGGATGCCCAGCGACAACGCACTGCCCGCACCATAAGCCACCAGCAACAGGCTGGTCCCGGCGTTTGCGCCCTGCAACATGGCGCTGGTCAGGATGACGCCAAGGATCGGCCCGGCGCACGGCGCCCACAGCAAGCCGGTGGCGACGCCGATCATCAGCGACTTCAGCGGGCCGGAGGCTTTGCGGCTGTTGGGGTCCAGGCGATTGCCCAGCAACACGAACGGACGCGCCAGCCAGTCGCCGACCCGGGCGGAAATCAGCGACAAGGCGAACAACACCATCACGATCAACGCCACATGACGCCCGGCGTTGCTGGCTTGAATCACCCACTCGCTGCTGACCACCGCCAGGCTGGCGACCAGGGCAAAGGTCACGGCCATGCCGCCGAGGGTCAGCAGGATCGATGAACGTGTACGGTCGGCACCGGCGAACAGGAACGGCACAACCGGCAGGATGCACGGGCTGAGGACGGTCAATATGCCGCCCAGAAAAGCGATGAGAAACATGGGATCACCTGTTTAGATTTTGAGGGCGACATACATCTCCTGTTAGAGCGAGCCTGCTCGCTCCAACAGGGGTTCGGTGGTTATCAGTTGTCCGAATTGCAGCTATCGGAAAGCTTGCGGTAGTCCAGGACCTGGGTTTTGCTCTGGGAATCGAGGTAGGTCAGTTGGGCATCCACCACGCCGCAGGAAGGCGTGGCGTCCTGTTTCAGCGACACCACTTTCTTGATGTCCAGTTGGGTACCGTAGGTGTAGGGCTTGGCGCTGACATCGGATTCGGCACGGGCCGACAAGGTGCAGATGTTCAGGGCGGCAAACAGGCAAGCGGCGTAGATGGCTTTGGTGTTCATGGTGTTTTCCTCAAGGTTTCAATAGGTAGTCGTTCGTTGGCTAGAGGCAGCTGGGCTTGCCTCGATGGAACCTATTTAAAACTCGCGAGGTATCTCGTATGTGTCGGGAACAAGCCCGTGTAAATCGGTACGTATCTGAGCCGGCCCGGGATACAGAGCGATACAAAACCCCGGAAAATTCGCTTTTTTACCTCCGTGTGTATCCACCCACAAGCCAGATACACTGCAATACAAACCCCTGCGGGCGAGCAGGAAAAGGCTCGGTAGACTGCGCGACATCCCCCATTGATAGAGGCAAGCCCCATGGAACACGTCGATCACATTCTCATCGTTGACGATGACCGCGAAATCCGCGAACTGGTCGGCAACTACCTGAAGAAGAACGGTCTGCGCACCACCGTCGTCGCCGATGGCCGGCAGATGCGCACCTTCCTCGAATCCACGCCGGTGGACCTGATCGTGCTGGACATCATGATGCCGGGGGACGATGGCCTGATGCTTTGCCGCGAACTGCGCTCGGGCAAACACAAGGCAACGCCGGTATTGATGCTCACCGCACGCAACGATGAAACAGACCGCATCATCGGCCTGGAAATGGGCGCTGACGATTACCTGGTCAAACCGTTCGCCGCCCGCGAATTGCTGGCGCGAATCAACGCCGTGTTGCGCCGCACGCGAATGCTGCCGCCCAACCTGGTGGTCACCGAAAGCAGCCGGCTGCTGGCCTTCGGGCGCTGGAAGCTGGACACGTCCGCCCGCCATCTGCTCGACGGTGACGGCACCATGGTCGCCCTCAGCGGCGCTGAATACCGCCTGCTGCGGGTGTTTCTCGATCATCCGCAGCGGGTGCTCAACCGCGATCAGTTGCTCAACCTGACCCAAGGCCGTGACGCCGATTTGTTCGACCGTTCCATCGACCTGTTGGTCAGCCGCCTGCGCCAGCGCCTGCTGGACGATGCCCGTGAACCGGCCTACATCAAGACCGTGCGCAGCGAGGGCTATGTGTTCTCGCTGCCGGTGGAAATCGTTGGTGCGCCAGCATGAACCTGTCGCTACGCTGGCCCCGCACCCTGGCCTCACGGCTGTCGCTGATCTTCCTGATCGGTCTGATCCTCGCTCAGGCGCTGTCCTTCGGTGCGCAGTATTACGAGCGCTACGAAAGCGCGAAAAACACCATGCTCGGCAACCTGGAAACCGACGTCTCGACCTCCATCGCCATCCTCGACCGCTTGCCGGCCGATGAGCGCATGGGCTGGCTGCGCCAATTGCAGCGCAACAATTACGGCTACTTGTTGAGTGAAGGCGCTAGCGGCAAGCCCATGGACACGGACATGCCCGAAGCGCCCATCGCGATGGCTTCGATCAAGGACGCCATCGGCAAGGATTACCCGATGACGTTCACCGACATTCCGGGGCCGAGAAAGCACTTTCAGGTGCACCTGAAACTGTCCGACGGCAGCCCGCTGACCATCGACGTGCGGCCTTCGATGGTGCCACTGTCACCGTGGTTGCCCATCGTCCTGTTCGGGCAACTGGCGTTGATGATCGCCTGCACCTGGCTGGCGGTGCGCATCGCCATCCGCCCCCTCACCCGCCTCGCCGAAGCCGTGGACACCCTCGACCCCAACACCCACCCGGTGCTGCTGGACGAAAAAGGCCCGACCGAAGTGGCCCACGCCGCCAAGGCCTTCAACGCCATGCAAGCACGCATCGCTGCCTACCTCAAAGAGCGCATGCAACTGCTGGCGGCGATTTCCCATGACCTGCAAACGCCGATCACCCGCATGAAATTGCGCGCCGAGTTCATGGAAGACTGCATCGAAAAAGACAAACTGTGGAACGACCTTGGCGAAATGGAACACCTGGTGCGCGAAGGCGTGGCCTATGCCCGCAGCGTCCATGGCGCCACCGAAGAAAGTCGCCGCACCGATCTGGATTCATTCCTCGACAGCCTGGTGTTCGACTATCAGGACGTGGGCAAGGACGTGCAGTTGAACGGCAAGAGCACCACGGTCATCGACACCCGCCCCCACGCCTTGCGCCGGGTGCTGGTGAACCTGACCGACAACGCCCTTAAATTCGCCGGCGCCGCCGAGTTGCAGGTAGCAAAGAAAACCGATGGCAGCGTCTCGGTCAAAGTCATGGACCGCGGCCCGGGCATTGCCGAAGCGGAACTGGCCCAGGTCATGGAACCGTTCTACCGCGTGGAGAACTCGCGCAACCGCAGCACCGGCGGCACCGGGCTGGGGTTGGCAATCGCGCAGCAGCTGGCGTTGGCGATCGGGGGATCGCTGACGTTGAGCAACCGCGAAGGCGGAGGTTTGTGCGCCGAACTCATCCTGAAGAAAACATGATTACCCGACCACGCTTGTAGCAGCTGGCGAAGCCTGCGTTCGGTTCGGGCCGCGTTCGGACGCAGCAGGCGTGAAACCTGCGCACGGGATCTGCCTGACACACCGCGACGCCTGAATTTACGACTGCTGCGCAGTCGGACGCAGGCTGCGCCAGCTGCTACAGGTGATCGAACCGGAAAATCCGGTAAAGCCGCTGATTGCATATGCGCTTAGTGAAACCCCGCGACAGGGACAGGATTCGATCTGCTGCGCCGCGCCGATCTTCTTTCACCTGACGCGGTACTTCTTTTGCGCGCAGTAAAGGATTGAAACGCCGACCGTTCGTCACTACTGGCATATCTGACAGTAGCTGGAACCCCCGACATCCTGTGGGATAGGCCACTCTTCAGGATGACGGAAAACCGCCATGGAGCTGCTCCAACAGGTTACCAAGCTCTGCGCACGGTTGGCCCCCGGCGGCTGGCACTCACTGCTATTGGCCCATGGCCTGGACATCACGGCAGTACCACTTGGCGCCGAGCTGATCAAACCGCTGACCATCGACCGCAGCCTGCACGGATTCGAGGATTTCGCCAGCACCGGCAACCGCGCGATTGAACCGGGCCAACCGGCGTATAGCTTGCTCTATCACGCGCTGGCCTCACCCGAAGTAACCCACGACCAGACCGGGCAACCGTTGCGCCTGCTCCCCACGCCGGCCGAAATCGAAACCGTGCTCAATTTTGTTTATGCCACCAAGCGTTCCTCGCTTCAGCGCCTGCGCAAGCAGGCTGGTGACAACCCCATGGCTGTGGTGGTGTTTGCCAGTGAATACCGCAACGCCGCCCAAACCGTGCACAGCGAACACGCCGACCTGTGCTTCTCGCGCACTGGCATCGCTCGGGTAGGCACAGCTCCCTGCCGCTACGACGCGCCACTGCGTAGCTTTCTGCCTTTTGTCGACGACGACCCCTACGGTATTCGGGTCATGCCGGTGCGGTACAGCGCCTACATCGCCATGCAACTCAAGGGCGATCCCAAACGCTTTGGGCCGATGGACGCGCAGCCAGGGGATGCAGAACTGGATTTCTGGGTGCCGATGCACAAATTGTTCAACGGCTCGCAGTGCCTGGTCGGGTTGAACCTGACACTCGATCTGGACAACCATCAAATCAACGAAAAATTGCGCCACATCCACCGCAGTTACACCGGAACCGGTTGGCAGGAGCCACAGATCAGTCAGCCGCCCTTTGTCGTCACCGACAATCTTGCGCACTGGGCCACCCCGCAGGACATGGGGCTGGGCCTGCTGCTGCCCAACGCCACACCGAAACTGGTGGAAGCGGCCAGCCTTGAGGGCCAGCCTTTGTCCTTCTGGATGCCGAGGGGCACCGGCGGCATGGTGCACGGCCGACACACACTGGATGAGGAAGGTCGCTTCGAGGATCTGAATGATCGAGAGGGAGTGGCTGAACTGGTCAAACAAGGCGGTTATCGCGCCCTGCACTATCACGACAATACGGCCGACGGCTGGGTCCGCGCACGCTGTCCGGCCTTGCAGAAGTTGTTGCCTTCGATAGCGGCATACTCGGTGATTGGCGCCCCGGATTTCTTTCCGCTGTGCAACCAGCGACAACTCTTGCGCTGGGCAAGTACGGAACCTGATCCGAACATCTGGCATGCCCGACTGGAGGCGTTGTCGAACGTTCGCTACTGCGCAAATCTGAGCTTGAAGCAACAGCCATTTTCGGCAAACGACCTTGGAGTGACGGCCATTGTGGGGTTGCCGCACCGGGCCAAATCCAAGTCATCGCCCTCAAAAAACCATCCCGTCGTTGACCGCCCTTCTTCGTTACCGGACGCCGCCGCCGGGATCTTTGGCCCCGGCTGGGAAGTCGGTCGGTATCCGCCCTTCGGGAGCGGACCTTTTTCCCTGTCCGGCTACCAGATGGCCAGCCCGTTTACCGAAGACGTGCGCATTTGCGCGGCGCTGGGTTCTTACTGGCCAGGTGTGGCGCCGGACTCTGCCCGAACCTTTGAGCCGCGATCTAACCTGCACAGCATCATCCCGCTGACCGATGAAGAAATCGGACAACACGGAGCAACGGCCTGGGACAATCAACAAGGGCCACAACTGATAGCGCACGAAGGCCGCATGATCGCTCGCTACCGCGCCTACGAATACACCGACTACACCCGGGTGGCCCTCGATGGGCGTTTTTCCTTGCATCTGACCGGGCGCATCACCCAGCGGCAATATCAGGACCGAGTGCGTTCGATGCGCCGTGTGTACAACGTGCTCGAGGCAGGCTCTGACCCTGTATTGCGTAAAGACTGGCCGTTGTTGTCCTTTCGCCTGATACATCGACCGGATGCCGAACTCGCAACCGCCGAGCAAGAGTCGGGGCTGACGCTCGCTGGCTGGATCCATCGTTTTCACGTGTACAAACGCGGAGCCGACTGGACGCCACAGAATGATTTCAAACTGCGCTACGTGGACATCGAACGCCAGGTAACACTGCTGATCAGTGAACAGGCGATGCTGATCAGATATGGGCAATTGCCTTGGCAGATCGCGCTTGAAGCCCTTTGATGCACTGGTGATCGGCGGCGGCCCGGCGGGCTCTGCAGCGGCGATCAGTTGTGCGCAGCGCGGCTTGCGCGTGGCACTGGTGGAGCGCCAGAGATTTCCGCGGTTTCGTCCTGGCGAAAGCCTGCATCCGGCCATCGAACCGTTGCTGGAGCAGCTCGGCGTTGCGCATTTATGTGCGTCAGGTGCGGTACGCTTTTCCGGTCAATGGGTGCATTGGGACGGCCCCTCACGCTTCATTGGATTTGGCGGTGACGACGCCGGCCCGTGGCAGGGATTCCAGATCGCCAGAAGCTCACTGGACAGCGCGTTGTTGCAGCGGGCCGCAGCGCTTGGCGTCAGCGTCATGCAGCCGTGTCAGGCGCAACACCTGCTCACCCACGACCGCCGGGTAGTTGGCGTGGAAACCGACAAAGGCCCGATGTTGAGCGCCTATGTGATCGATGCCAGCGGCGTCGCGGGCTGGTTGAGCCGCCAGCACCAGTTGACGGTCCGGCGTTGTTCGCCGCTGCTGGTGGCTCGGTACGGTTATCTCTTTGGCAACCTTGAGGCTTATGCGCACGCTCCGCACCTGCAGGCGGATGCCGATGGCTGGACGTGGGTGGCACAAGTCGAGAATCACCGACTGCACTGGACTCGCCTGTGTTTCAGCGAAGGCACGTCCACGGCTCGAACCGTGCCTGAAGCTTTGCGCGGCTTGCCTCAGTCAGACCCGGTGCTGGGCGCCGACGTGTCCTGGCGCCTCTGCACCGAAGCGGCCGGTGCTGGCTATTTCATGGTGGGTGATGCGGCGAGCCTGCTCGACCCGGCCGCGTCCCACGGGGTACTCAAGGCGTTGATGAGTGGCATGCAGGCTGCGCAAGCCGTGTTCGACTGCCTGCAACAACCTTCGATCCAATACTCCGCACACGTGCAATACAACCGCTGGGTCAACGATTGGTTTGAGCGCGATCTGACGCAGATGCGTCATTTCTACGCCACTCATCCAAGCCCGCCAGGCTGGCTCAAGTCATGGACCTGAAACCGGCCGGGCCTACACACATCGCTTAAACGACGAACCGCGCCACCAGTGCGTTCAGATCCACTGCCAGACGTGACAGCTCATGGGTGGCGGTGCTGGTCTGGTTGGCGCCCGCGGCGGACTGCGTGGCCAGATCGCGAATGTTCACCAGGTTGCGATCGACTTCGCGGGACACTTGCGCCTGTTCTTCCGAGGCACTGGCGATCACCAGGTTTCGCTCGTTGATCAAATGGATCGACTGGGTGATCTGCTCCAGCGCCACACCGGCGGCGCGGGCCATTTCCAGGGTGCTTTGGGTGCGTTGATTGCTTTGTTGCATCGACGCCACCGCTTCACCGGTGCCGTTCTGGATGCCGGCGACCATCTTCTCGATTTCCTGGGTCGATTGCGCCGTGCGATGGGCCAGCGCCCGCACCTCGTCCGCCACCACGGCAAAACCGCGCCCTGCTTCACCGGCACGGGCCGCTTCGATGGCCGCGTTCAGCGCCAACAGGTTGGTTTGCTCGGCGATGGCGCGAATCACGTCCAACACCTTGCCGATGTCACGTCCCTGCGCCGCCAGGCCTTCGATCATCAGCGACGTGTTGTGCACATCGTGAGTCATGGTCTGGATCGCATCGACAGTTTGCACTACCCGGTCACGCCCCTCGCGGGCCGCCTGGGTCGACTGGTTCGAGGCTTCGGAAGTCGACACGGCATTGCGTGCCACTTCTTCCACGGCGGCGGTCATTTCGTTGACGGCAGTGGCGGCCTGTTCAATTTCGTTGTTCTGCTGTTGCAGGCCACGGGACGCGTCCTGCGTCACCGCACTGAGCTCTTCGGCGGCGGTGCCCAATTGGGTGGCAGAGCCGGCGATCTGTTCGATGGTCTTGCGCAGACTGGCCTGCATGGAGGCCAAGGCTCCGAGCAACCGCGCCGGTTCATCCTTGCCATCGACCTCGATGGTTTTGCTCAGATTGCCTTCGGCGATGGTCTGCGCGGCCCGCACGGCGCGGTTCAACGGGGTGACGATGCTGCGGGTCAGCAACCAGGCCAACAGCACGGTCAGTAATGCCGCGATCACGGCGACCAAGATGATGCCGGTGATGGCGCTGTCGTAGTTGTCACCCGCAGCGGTCGAGGCAGCCTTGGCATCGGCGTTATTGAGCGCCACCAGCTTGTTCAGTTGCTCGCCCATCTGATCGGTGCCGTCCTTGATCCGCTTGTTGATCAGCGAGCGCATTTCATCGAGTTTGTTCTGCCGCGACAGTTCCATCATCTGGTTCTGCGCCTGCATGTAGTTTTCCAGCGTGGTCTCGAATGTTTTATACAACTGCGCTTCTTCGGTGCCGGCCGGCAGCGCGGCATAACTGGCTTGCGCACTGCGCAGCTTGTCGACCAACACACCGATACGCGTCTGGGCTTCCTGCAAGGCTGCGGGATCACGGTTGACCAGTACCCGAAACGACAGAATGCGCATGCGCAGGACGTTTTCGGTCATATTGCCGAGAAACCCGACGCTGGGCAGTTGTGTGGTTCCCATGTCGATGGAGGCCTGGCGGATAACGGACATGCGGTTCACGGCGAACACACCCAGCACGATGACCAGCAAGGCAATGAAGGCAAAACCCAGGAAAGCTCGAGGCGCGATGTTCAGATTACGCAATGACATAGGACGATACTCGGGTGGTGTGGCTGCGAGCATCCTTGCCGTTTTTTCTGAAAGGCGGGCATTGGCGCACCACCCTTCAGGCCGGCGCCATTGTTGGAATCAATTTGTCTGCGCCTGAGGGTTGTATCGGCCAGGCTTGAGGTTTATTGCGGGGATTTAGCAAATAATTTTCAAAGAGTTAGCGTTGTTTCACAGGCGAGACATTTGGGACGGATGTACCCATATTCCACCGACACCCACATGCCCTGTAGGAGCGAGCCTGCTCGCGATTAGCGGACTATCAGCCGATATAGTTGCTGGACGGGCGGGCCTCCTCGCGAGCAGGCTCGCTCCTACAAGGGAAGTGCGTTCCGTCAATGAGCCATGCCCACCACACCTTGACCATGCAACTGCTGCAACAACGCCAAACCGTTATCGAAGAACTCGACTGAACCGGTCATTCCCGCCTCTTGGGCCAGTGCTTGCAACTGCGCTTGCCCATCCAGCCCGGGAAGCTCATCGATGCGCTGCAACAACCGAAACGCCAACGGGCTCAACCCGGAAAACTTCACGCTGAAATCCAGGTCCCTACGCACCAGTAATAGCGTCGGCTGGTCCGGTGCCGCGTCCGGTTGATAATCGGCCCCCAACAATTGCACCGGCCAGGCATACGCCAACGGCCAGGCCAGCGGCGAAACCCTTAACGGACGTTCCAGCAACAACTCGGCATGATCCGTTGGCAAAGGCTCGGCTTCGGATTGTTGCAGGGCCATTTCCACCCATTCGTAATGCGCCAGTTCCACCATGAACGGCGGCCATTTGCCGTCAGCCAACGCCGCAGGTTCGGAGGCGAGAAACTCGACAAACTCCTCAGCGATCTCACCGAATTTTGGCGTGTGGGCGCGATAGTCGCGCAAGAAAATCCGCACCAGCGCCCGCCACTGTTGGTCACCCAGAATCTTCACCAGCACCGGAAAAGTGCCGCTGATCAACGCCGACAGATTGGCAAACACCAGGTCGCGATACACCTGCGCCCGTGCCGGGTCCATCTCGGGCGGTGGTGCGCACTGGTCGGGGTTGCGCAGGTACAGGCCCATACTGTTTTGCTGATCGAGCAGCGAGCGCTTAGCCACGGTTCACCTCCTCGCCCTGCAAGCGGCGGATGGTCTGCAATTCTGCAACCAGTTCGGAAAACGCCGGGAAGTTGAAATCGCGCTCCAGCAAGGTCGGCTGGGCGCCGAACCGGGCGTAGGCCTGAGCGAGCAACGACCACACCGCCGGTTTGACCGAGGCGCCGTGAGTGTCGATTTTCAAAGTGTCGGACTCATCGAAGTGCCCGGCGATGTGCATCGCCACCACGCGATCCGCATCGATGCCCGCCAGGAACGTGCGTGGGTCGAAGCCATGGTTGATCGAGTTGACGTACACGTTGTTGACGTCCAGCAGCAGGTCACAATCGGCCTCGCGCAGCACGGCGTTGGTGAACGTCACCTCGTCCATGTCCTGCTGCGGTGCGGCGTAGTACGAGACGTTTTCCACGGCCAGGCGCCGGCCGAGAATGTCCTGGGCCTGACGAATGCGCGCGGCAACGTGATGCACCGCTTCTTCGGTGAAGGGCAGCGGCAACAGGTCATAGAGATGACCGTCATCGCTGCAATAACTGAGGTGTTCGCTGTACAGCGGCACGTTGTAGTGATCGAGGAAAACCCGCACCTCCTGCAGAAATCCGACATCCAGCGGCGACGGCCCGCCCAGCGACAGTGACAAGCCGTGGCAGGACAACGGATAACGCTCGGCCAGACCTCGCAACGCCGCGCCATGGGCGCCGCCGATGCCGATCCAGTTTTCCGGTGCGACTTCGAGAAAATCGAAATGGCCGGCCGGGGCTGCTTGCAGGTCTTTCATTAAACCGCGACGCAAGCCGAGCCCGGCGCTGACTTTGTCTGAAGTGGAGGTTTGCATGATGTCGATCTCAAGGTTGTCAGGACGTAAGCACAGTTAACCGGGTCGATGTATCGGGCCTGTGTTGCGGGCCGACTGAAAACGGCAGAACTTGTATCGGCAGCGGGTCTGTACTCACTCTGGTACAGACCCGCTGCCCGGCCTTACACCAGGGCGTATTTCTCGCGTACCAGATGGCCGATGCCCATGCGATCGAGCACATGCATCGGGCACAGGAACGTCACGCGGATGGTGCCCGGCAGGCGGCTGATATCGATCGAACCGGTGATGGTGGCGCGGTTGAGCACTTCGTCATACGGCAGGCCGGTGACGGAGGCCGCACGCTGCAAGCCGTTTTCCACCGCGAGGTTGAGGTTTTCGCCGCTGCCGATGAAGGTGATCGGGCCACTCTGCTCAATCTCGTGCTGACCCCACCGCTCGCCCAGCTCACGGACTTTGGCCCGCTGTTCGGCGCTCATCGGCCGGGCCATCGGTGGCAGGTCATCAAGGTTTTGCAGGAGGATCGGCCCCTCCAGCGTGAGGTTTTTCACCACTTGCACCACCACTTCGGTTTCCCCGGAGCAGTCGGTGGCGTGCCCGGCAATTTCGCCGTTGCCCTGCTGGGCATGCATGTCGCCCATGTACACCCCGGCGCCTGGTACTTTCACCGGGCAAATCAACACGCAGCCTTCGCGGATCGAGTTGGTGTCCATGTGGCCGTCGGTCTTGGCCGCGTGCAGTTCTTCGCGGGACATGCCGAACCGGTGCGGCGCGTTGATCAGGTACTGGCCGAAGTCGGCGCAGTTGTGCGAATCGGGAATGTCCCGCGACGGCATGGTGCCGATGTTGCCGAGGAACGGGCGCATGTGCGCGGCGACGCCGGGGATGTCGGCGCGGGCCAGCGACAGGATCGAGTGCTGTGCGGCGAATTCCGGAAGCGCCGACATTTCGGAGGCATTGCCGGCCAGTTGATTGGCGATGTCCTGGTTGACTGTCAGGCTGACCTGGTTCTGCGCATCGAACACAATCACGTAACCGTGGCTGAAGCGAAATGCACTGACCTCAGCGTTGCAGTTATTGCAGCGAATGGCGTCCTCGCCGATGCCTTCGACATGGCTGGCCGGATGTTCGGTGCCGCACTTGGAGCAGAACTTGGCGACGAACGGATCGCCGTTGTAGCGCCCTTCGACGAAGCTCATGACCCCGGACGAAGTGGCCAGCGAGGTAACGCGCATGCTCTTGATCTTGATCGCCACGGCATCGCCGATTTCCGCACCGGCGATGGCCACCGGTTGCGTGACTTCGTGGCCGCCTTCGAAGGCCGGCGTGATCATCGGCCCCCAGCAACCCGGCGGCGTGCCGGTGATCAGGGTGCCACCGTCGGCCAGCGGACCCAGCATCGGCTGGCTCGGGCCGATGATGCCGTTGGTGTAGCGGTCGACCCGCAGGCGAATGACCGGCGTGGCGTCGAGATTGGATTCAGGCACAAGCGTTGTCATTGTGGTCCCCTTGTCCGCATCAGGCGCGGAACAGAGTCAGTGCAAATGGCCGCCGGTGAATGCGGCCAGGGAAAGTGGCTTGCACAGTTCAGCGCAGGTTTGTATCTGGTCTGTGTTCGGCTGTGCGCCGCAATTGAGCGGGACTGTATCGGGAGACCTGTTAGATACAGTGGGATACATGCAAAACCGGTGGTCACTGCAAAACCCTGTGGGAGCGGGCTTGCCCGCGATAGCGTCCTTTCAGCGATGGAAATGTAGGCTGACCCATCGTCATCGCGGGCAAGCCCGCTCCCACAGGGGGCAAGTGTCAGCCACAGGGGCTTTCGTCGCTCCAGGCCACTCTGTACGGCCCGGGAACTAGACTTAATGCACACAGGACCTGCTCAGCGTCCTGTTCATTCCCACGACCACCGCCCGGATGAACAACGCCTCCGGACCGTGATCCTTCTGAAGGAGCACACGTGATGGACGAGGCCAGACTCAATGACTTCATGGGCAAACTGGTGAATGACATGGGCGGCGCGGCGATGCTTGCCAACGTCATCCTCGGCGAGGAGCTCGGCCTGTACCGGGCCATGGCCGACAGCCAGCCGATCAGCCCTGAAGCACTTGCCGACAAGACCGGCTGCAACCCCCGACTGGTGCGCGAATGGCTCAGCGCCCACGCCGCCTCCGGCTACATGGAACACAGCGACGGCCAATTCCGCCTGCCCGAAGAACAGGCCCTGGCCCTGGCCATCGAAGATTCACCGGTCTATATCGCCGGCGGTATCGGCGTGGTCGCGTCGTTCTTTCATGACAAGGACAAACTGGTCAAAGCCATGCGCGGCGATGGCGCCCTACCGTGGGGCGATCACCATCCGTGCATGTTCAGCGGTACTGAACGGTTCTTCCGGCCCGGCTACAAGGCGCACCTGATCGCCGAATGGTTACCGGCCCTCAACGGAGTGATGACCAAACTGGAGGAAGGCGCCAAAGTCGCCGACATCGGCTGCGGCCATGGCGCGTCGACGGTAATCATGGCTCAGGCATTTCCAAATTCGCGGTTCGTCGGTTTCGACTACCACGCGCCCTCGGTCACCGTGGCCACCCAGCGTGCCGAAGAAGGGGGTGTGTCCAGCCGCGCATGGTTCTTCCAGGGCACCGCCAAAAACTACCCCGGCGACGACTATGACCTGGTCTGCTATTTCGACTGCCTGCACGACATGGGCGACCCGGTGGGCGCGGCGAAACATGCCTACGAATCGCTGAAACCGGATGGCACGGTGTTGCTGGTGGAACCGTTTGCCAATGACTCGCTGGATGACAACATCACCCCGGTCGGCCGGTTGTTCTACGCCGCCTCGACGTTCATCTGCACCCCCAACTCGCTGTCCCAGGAAGTCGGCCTGGGCCTCGGCGCCCAGGCCGGTGAAGCGCGGTTGCGCAAGGTGTTCACCGAGGCCGGGTTCTCAAGTTTCCGCCGGGCCACGGAAACGCCGTTCAACCTGATCCTTGAAGCACGCAAGTAACCCGCCCGCACCCTGTAGGAGCTGCCGCAGGCTGCGATCTTTTGATTTTGATGTTAAAAAGCAAGATCAAAAGATCGCAGCCTGCGGCAGCTCCTACATGCGTTCGTCCGTGGCCCCCGGAGTGTTGAAGATGCTCGACCACCAGATCCACGAACAACTCGATCGCCTCCAGCACCTGATGGCCGACGAGCCGTTCGCGGTCCTGACCGGTGCCGGTATCAGCACACCATCGGGCATTCCAGACTATCGCGACAATCAGGGCGTGCGCCGTGGCCGCCAACCGATGATGTATCAGGAGTTTCTCTCCGCTCCCGAATCCCGAAGGCGCTACTGGGCGCGGGCGATGCTCGGCTGGCCGCGGGTGCGTCAGGCGCAGCCCAATGTGGCCCACGAGACATTGGCCCGTTTGCAGAGCACCCGGCAGATCTGCGAGCTGATCACGCAAAACGTCGACACCCTGCACGACCAGGCCGGCAGCCACGATGTGATTGAACTGCACGGCAGCCTGCACCGGGTGCTGTGCCTGGACTGCGGCCAGCGCAGCGAGCGCGACTCGATCCAGCACCTGATGGAAACCCAGAACCCGTACCTCGCAGGTGTAGACGCGGTGCAGGCACCGGACGGCGACACCCTGCTCGACCCGGCCTTCGAAGCGCGCTTTCAGGTGCCGCACTGCTCGCACTGCGCCGGGGAGCGGATGAAGCCGGACGTGGTGTTTTTCGGGGAGAACGTCGCGCAGGCCACTGCCGCCAAAGCGATGGCCGCAGTGGAAAAGGCAGCGGGGTTGCTGGTGGTCGGTTCGTCGCTGATGGCGTACTCGGCGTTTCGCTTGTGCCGCGCGGTGGTGGATCAGGGCAAACCGCTGATTGCGATCAACCTGGGCAAGACCCGGGCGGATGAGATTCTGGACTTGAAGATCGAGGGGTCGTGCGAACAACTGCTGCCCTTGTTGGCCCAACGCCTAAACCACTGACAAAACCACACACCGTAGGAGCTGCCGTAGGCTGCGATCTTTTGATCTTGCTTTTATTAAGTCAAAAGATCGCAGCCTGCGGCAGCTCCTACAGGGCAATTGTGATCAGCTCATAGCCACTCGCTGGCCCAGGTTTTCTTCTTTCAACACATCAAACAACGCCTGCGCCGCCGCCGACAGCTCGCCCCCCGGTAACGTCAAAACTCCAAGCGCCCGCTCCACAATCGGATCACGCAACGTGATGCAACGCGCACCCAGCTCACGCATCTGCCCGGCACACAACGCCGGCACCGCGCTCACCCCCAACCCGCTGGCGACCATTCGCCCGACCGTCGCCAGTTGATGGCTCTCGAACTCCACCGGCAGTTTCATGCCCCTCGCCTGCAAGTGTTCCTCCAGCATCACCCGCACGGTAGAAGGCCGCTGCAAGGTGATGAACGGTTCCTTGAGCAAGGTCTGCCAATCGATTTCGTCCAGCTCGACCAGCGGCGAATCATGGGGCACCACCGCGACGAAACGGTCGATGTACAGCGGCGTGAATTGCATCGACGAACTCTGGGTCGGCTCGAACGCCACGCCGAGTTCCACCTGGCGGTCGCGGACCATTTCCAGCACCTGCTCGTTGATCACGTCGTTGACCGTGACATTGACTTTCGGATACCGGGCGCGGAATGTCTTGAGGATCGGTGGCAATAAATTGCCAGCGAATGAAGGCATGGCCGCCAACGTCACGCGACCGCGTTGCAGGGTGAAACGCTGGCGCAGTTCATCCTCGGCATTGTCCCAATCGGCAATCAAGCGGCGGGCCAGCGGCACCAGGGATTCGCCCTCGGCCGTCAACGCCACGTTGCGCGTGTTGCGCGTGAAGAGTCGCCCGCCCAGCCCCTCCTCCAGCGCCTTGATGGTCAGGCTCAACGCCGATTGCGACAGGTGCAGGCGCTCGCAAGCCACGGCAAAACTCAGGCTCTGGGCCACGGCCAGAAAGGCGCGGATCTGCTTGACGGTCATGTTTGGTCTCTCCGAGGTCTTGTAGGAGCTGCCGAAGGCTGCGATCTTTTGATCTTGTTTTGGCCGGTCTCGAATCGTTGAATATCCAAATCAACAGATCGCAACCTTCGGCAGCGCATACGAACTATTGAGTTTTATCTATCAATCAACATTAAAAATCAACTTAACAAATGAATCTCGCGGCGTGACACTCATCCCATACGGCTAGCCAGCCGCCCACAAAGAATAAAAGAGGTGCATATGGCAGGTTTCGACAAGCGCGTGAGTTCCTACGAGGAAGCTCTGGCAGGTCTTGAAGACGGCATGACCGTGATCGCTGGCGGCTTCGGCCTGTGCGGCATTCCGGAAAACCTGATCGCCGAGATCAAGCGCAAAGGCACTCGCGACCTCACCGTCGTTTCCAACAACTGCGGCGTCGACGGTTTCGGCCTGGGCGTACTGCTCACCGACCGCCAGATCAGCAAGGTCGTGGCCTCCTACGTCGGCGAAAACAAGTTGTTCGAAGAGCAACTGCTCAAAGGCGAAATCGAAGTCACCCTGACCCCGCAAGGCACCCTCGCCGAGAAAATGCGCGCAGGCGGCGCCGGCATCCCGGCCTTCTTCACCGCCACCGGCGTCGGCACCCCGGTTGCCGAAGGCAAGGAAGTGCGCGAATTCAATGGCCGCAAGTACCTGATGGAAGAATCCATCACCGGCGACTTCGCCATCGTCAAAGGCTGGAAAGCCGACCATTTCGGTAACGTGATCTATCGCCACACCGCTCAGAACTTCAACCCGCTGGCCGCTACCGCCGGCAAGATCACTGTGGTGGAAGT
>Ga0247818_10000089_pt1 | contig 50366 bp, 45 predicted proteins | sample 13C_Glucose_Day1_FD_192424 | JGI IMG/M metagenome (GOLD analysis project Ga0247818, IMG submission 192424) | Soil microbial communities from agricultural site in Penn Yan, New York, United States - 13C_Glucose_Day1 | ecosystem: Environmental > Terrestrial > Soil > Agricultural land | place...
CATCGAGACGCACATCGGCCAGGCCGACGCGATAACCGGCGGCGTGCAGACGGCGGGCGATGCACTCGCCCAGTCCGCGGGAGGCACCCGTTACGAGGGCTACTCGACTCATGATGTTGCCCTCACAAAAGGAAGCCGAGCGCGCTCAGGCTGTCGGTGGAGTTGATCAGGCGCACCACTTTGCGCTCCAGGCTCGGCACGCCATCGGTGAAGCGGATACGGTGGTTCAGGTCGGCCACGAAGGGCGTGTGCACGCCACGCTTGTAGGCGTACAGCAACTGCGCCGAGTTGACTTCGACGATGTCGCCAGCCGCTTCCACCAGGCGGAAACGCGAGACCGTGCGAATGGTTTTCGCCGCGTCCACCGCCGATGGCGAGTAGCCGGCGGTCAGGCGTTCGATGCGCAGGTCACGCATGCGTGCGTCGTCGTAGGCGTAGTTCAGCGTTGCTTCGAAGTCTTCGGTGTCCGGGTCGATCGGCACGATGTACTTGCCGCTTTCGCTCCACAGGGTCGCCCACTCGGCGTAATTCTTGTGGTCGAGCAGTTCGGCTTCGCGCCAGATGAACTCGATGGCCTGGGCCAAGGGACCGGTAAAACCGTGCATGTCGTGATTGCTCATTGGCTCATCATCCTTTTCCACATGTCGTAGGCACCGCGCATACCGCCTTCGTCGGTGGCGTGGCTGACCTTGTCGCCGTTTTCAGCGGTGATTTCGCGGTTCAGGCCGCGATTGACCAGGATCGGCGCGTCGACGCCGGCGTACGAGCCGCGCTGCACGCGGTCCCACGCTTCGGCGTCGTCGGGGCTGCCGAAACCGAACGGGCCCTGGAAGTGTTCGTGAATGCGCATGCGTTCGCGGTTGGCGATTTCCGGGCCGCCGTCCATGCCGAGGGCAACGTGACGGATCTCGGTTTCAGTGACCGACACCGGGCGCAGCACACGGAAGAACGACATCGACATCGCCACGTTGGGGAACAGGTTCAGGTTGAAACCGGCGCCGTGCAGCGAGCGCACGATGCGGCGGACCTGATCGGCCGGCATCGTCTTCGCCAGTTCTTCGGTGACGTGGGCAAACCGTTCTTGCAGTTGCTCAGTGCCGTCGTCGTGATCCAGATCGACATGCTCCGGCACCATCACCATCACGCTGTGACCGTTGCCCAGGGAGTGGGTGACGGCTTGTTCGTCGGTCATGAACGAGAGCATTTCCGAGGTTTCTTCATCCACCGACGACATGAACGACTTGTGCACGATCGGGAAGTGGTAGCCGTCGGTAGTGTTCTCCAGCTGGATCTTCCAGTTGCCCTTGAAGCTGAACTTGTGTTCGCCCTGGGTCTTGATCGGGTAGCCGGCGCCCTGCTTCATGAACAGGTCCATCCAGTGCCTGGCGCCGCCGAGGAAATCTTCCAGCGGTTCGATCTCGTCGTTGTAGCTGGCGAAGACCATGCCGGCGTAGCTTTCCACGCGCAGGCTGGTCAGCGGCAGTTCGGACTTTTCCAGGATGCCTTCATAGCCGTCCGGATACGGCAGCGCGCGCAGCTTGCCGTCCAGGCCATAGGACCAGCTGTGGTACGGGCAGGTGAAACCGGTGGCATTGCCCTTGTGCTTCTCGCACACGGTGGCGCCACGGTGACGGCAACGGTTTTCCAGCACGTTGATGTTGTTCTTCTTGTCGCGCACGACGATCACCGGGCGACGGCCGATGGTGGCGGTCTTGAAATCGCCGCTGTTGCGCACTTCGCTTTCGTGGGCAACCCACACCCAGGTGCGGTAGAAAATCTTCTCGAGCTCGGCTTCGAACAGCGCCGGGTCGTTGTACAGCGAGACGTCGACGCGGTCATGCTGGACCAGGTCTTCGGGGCTTTTCGACGTTGCGATCAGCCGGTATTCATGAGTGCTCATGCGGTTCTCCTCATGGCTTCTTTTTATGATTGATTGGTTGAGGCTTGCAGCTGCGCACCTAAGGCGCAGACCAGTTCGTCCTGACCTTTGCGACCGACGATCTGCAGACCGACTTTCAGCCCGCCGCAATCGAGTTCCACCGGCACGCTCAGCGCCGGGTGACCGCTGAGATTGAAAGGCCTTACCAGCGGAGTCATGCCGGCCACGGCCTTGCTGCCGCTACGCGCCTCGCTCAGCGTCGGTGGAAGGCTTGGCAGCGTTGGCAGCAGCAATACGGCAAAGTCTTCCAGCGCCGCGTCCACTTGTTGAGTGAACGCTGTGCGCACGGCTTCGGCCCGGGCCAGCTCTTCGCGCGTGGTGCGGCTGGCCGCCAGCAGGCGTGTTTCCACATCGGCGCCAATCAAGCCCCTGCCGGTCAGGTGGCCGAACGCCGCCCAGTTTTCGAAATTGATCACGGTCAGGCCGGCGGCAAAGGCCGCCTCGAATTCGCTCAGGTGCACGTTGCCACGTCGCCATCCGGCGCGGTCAGCGGCGGCTCCCAGGCTGGCTTGCAGGTGCGGGTCGCAGCTCACTTCAACGAACGCGACTCTGGAACCGGCGCCCGGCAGGCCCTGCACTTCAAAGCCCGGGCAAATCACCTGCATGGCAGCGATCAGGTCGTCCATGGATCTGGCGAACGGCCCGACGCAATCGAGGCTGGATTCCAGCGGATGGGCGCCAACGCGACTGACACGGCCGTAAGTCGGCTTGAGCCCGGCGATGCCGCAGCAGGCCGCCGGCACCCGCACAGATCCACCGGTGTCGGTGCCGATGGCGATGTCCGCAAGGCCCGCCGCGACCGCCGAAGCCGAACCGCTGGAGGAACCACCGGGCACACGGTCCGGTGCTTGCGGATTGATCGGCGTGCCGGTCCAGTCGTTGATGCCGGTGACGCCGAAAGCCAGCTCATGCAGGTTGGTCTTGCCGACGATCTGCCACCCGGCATTGAGAATCGCGTCCACCACTTCAGCGTTTTTAGTTGCTGCAGGAGCATCGGCAAAGGCGCGGCTGCCCGAACGGGTCGGATGGCCGGCGATGTCGATGGAGTCCTTGATGGCCACGCGCTTGCCGCTGCCACCGAGGAGGAATTCACTGATGAACGTACTCATGCATTGAGCTCCGTGTTGAACAGCCGTTGCGTACGGAAATGCGCGATCAGCCAGGTGCCGTCGACACAGCGAAAATCGATGTTCAGGCGCGTGCCGAACAACTCGCTGCGGCCATCGGCGTAGGTGGAAATCTGCTGCATGATCCACTGCCCTTGCGCCGTGCTGCCGTCGACCTGGATCGACTCGCTGGTGAGGTAATGCAGGTTCAGGCGGAAGTGGTCCGATGGCGGCAGGTAACCACCGACAAAGGCTGCCACCGCTTCACGTCCACGGTGTTGGCCAAACGTCTGTGCGGTGGTACTGCCAACGCCTTCCCATATCGCATCGACGGTGAACAGCCGGGCCAACTCACTGACTTCAACCAGCGCCCGCGGCACATCGCACAGGTCCATGTAGCGCGCCATCAAGCGACGCACAGCACTTTCCCCTTCGAGCGTCGCCAGACGCTGCAGCAAGGCCTCGTTCATGGCTTACACCTTGGCCGCATCAGGGATGGTCAGCGGGCGACCGATGCGCGCTTCGATCTTGGCGTAGCGCCACAGGCTGTATTGGCCGACCGGCGTGGTGCGGAACAGGTTGCAGGCGTCGATCACCGACTGGTGGCAGTCGACGTCGGCCATGATGTACACGGTCCAGGGCGAAGTGGTCGAGGGGCCGACCATCAAGCGGTCGTCGTCCATGGCGCCGAGCACGGTGATGCCGGGCATGGCGCCGAGGTCACCCATCATCTGGCTGAAGCCTTTCCACACGCTCAGGCCTTCGCCGGTGGGCAGGTCGAAAAAGTTCTGGGTGATGCCGATGCAGAAGACGACGCGCAACGGTTCTTGAGTGGTCTGGGTCATGAGTGTCGATCCTTTTGAAATAGAGAATTCAGATGTAGCCCGGGAACGGCGGTACGCCGAGGAACACCGAGCCGGCGCCGTCGTACAGCCCTTCGCTGAGGAAGGCGTGCTGGGTCACCACCATCGAGTCGCGCAGGTAACGCTGCAGCGGATGGCGCAGGTAAATGGCAGTGGTACCGGCCAGGCTGTAGGCGCTCTGCACCACGGCGGCACCGGCCTGGGACACGTGGATCGCGGACAGGCGCAGCAGGCTCGTTTGTTCCGGCGTGACCGGGTTGCCGGCCAGGATCGAGTTCCACACCTGTTCGGTGGCGTTGTAGAAGAACCCGCGGGCAGCGGCGAGCTTCGCTTCAGCCTTGGCAATCTCGATACGCACATAAGCGCGGTCGGCCATTTTCGGCGCACCCGTGATACCTCCCCCGCCGGCCATGCGGCTGACTTCGTCGATGGCAGCGCGGGCCAGACCGAGGTTGACCACCGCCAGCACTTGCGCGGCGTAGGCAATCGACGGGTAGCGGAACAGCGGCTCATCGATGGTTGCCGCCCCGCCGCGAATAAACGTCCAGCGCTCGTCGATGCGCTTGTTGGTGACGCGCAGGTCGTGGCTGCCGGTGCCCTTGAGGCCCACCACGTCCCAGTTTTCGACGATCTCGACCTGGTCCGGACGGAACACCGCTGTGCGCGGCTTGCCGCCGGCGGCACCAATGCCCACGCCCAGCAGGTCGGCGCCTTTGCAGCCGCTGGCAAATTTCCAGGTGCCGTTGACTTGATAGCCACCTTCGACCACCTCGGCGGGTTGCAGCGGAAACAGGCCGCCGGCGAAGACAAGGTCAGGGCTTTGCGAATAAAGTTCGGCCAGGGTTTCTGCCGGCAACGCGGCGAGATAGACACCGGCGCTGCCGAAGCTGGCAACCCAGCCGGCAGAGCCGTCGGCTTCGGAGATGCGCTCGATCATCTGCAGAAACTTTGCCGGGGCCAGGGCATCGCCGCCGTAGCATTTCGGCGTGGCGGCACGGTAGATGCCCACCTGCTTGAAGCGCTCGATCATGTCCCGCGGCACATGGGAGCCGGCGTCGAATTCGTTGCGGCGTTGGCGTACTTCTTCCAGTACCTGCGCAAAGGCCGGGCTGTCGACGACATTCTCGTCAACATCGATCGATGCGTCTTGTTGCGCGACCGCTGAACGCAGCATGGGCTTTCTCCGTTTTGCTTTTTGTGTAGGAGCAAGCTTGCTCGCGATGGACGACCCAACACCGTGGGCCATCGGACAGCCCGCGTCATCGTTGACGTTTTGCGCGAGCAAGCTCGCTCCTACAGGTAAAGGGTGTTGGTCACCCTTGCATTTCGGTCCAGTGTAAAAACCGCATGCCGGCGCAACTATTGGTGCGTGCAGCCCCCCGACTAAAGAAATCCCCTAGCGCCACGCCGGTTACCTCTGAGCGCATCCCCATGCGTGAGCAGGTATAAAAAGCCATACTTGCGATTCCACCGGTCGCAACCTTCTGCCGCCAAGGGCCGTGCGATGTACTTGCCAAAACCGAATGATTTTTTTGCGCTGATCGAAGCCATGCCGCTGTGCATCATTCTTCACGATGCGCAGACCAAGGAAATTCTCTGGGCCAACGCCGCCGCCCTGGCGGCGCTGGGTTTCACCCTGGAGGAATTGACGCCACTCAAGGCCCCGGACATGACCCGCGATGCGCCCAAGTACCGGCGCTCGGTGGGCCTGCGCTGGCTGGAAGGTGCCGCGCGCACCGGCCAGCGCGCCATCGAGTGGTGCTATCGCTCCAAGCAAGGCGTCGAGATTCTTTCCGAGGCGGTGGCGACCCTGGTGCACCTGGATGGGCGCGATGTGCTGATGGTGCAGTTTCGCGACATCTCCAAGGAGGACAAGGTCAAGCGTGACCTCAAGCGTTTCGAAAGCCGGCTCAAGGCCTTCATGCAGGATTTGGCCGAAGGCGTGGCGGTGCTGGGCCCCGAGGGTGACATCCGGTTTATCAGCGACTCCGGCGCGCACTTGCTCGGCAATGAAGTGCACCCACTGATGGGCAAGAACTTCCTGGCCGGGTGCGACGACGCTTCGCGCCAGCGCCTGCTGCAACGGTTCGCCCATGAATCCCCGGAGCACGCGCCGTTCAACGTGCATTACAAAGTGCAGCGACGGGACGGCGAATGGCGCTGGCATGACGCAACGTGCCGCTATATAGAGATCGAGGATGACCTGGTCGGCCATCTGCTGCTGTTTCGCGACGTCACCGAGCAGGTGCAAGCCGAAGAAGCCCGACGGGTCAGCGAGCAGAAACTCGAATACCTGGCGCGCTACAACGCCATGGGCGAGATGGCCGTGGCCATCGCCCATGAACTGAGCCAGCCGCTGGCCGCCACGCGCAATTTCATCGAAGGCGCGGTGATTCGCCTGGGCAATGCCGCGGACGCCGATCAAGGCGTCGCCTGGGGTCTGCACAATGCCGTGCGGCAGATCGAGCACGCCTCGGTGATCATCAAGAGCGTGCGCGATTACGTGGTGAAACTGGAGCAGAGCGAAGAGCTGGTCGACCTCAACGAACTGCTGCGCGAAACCCGCTACTTCATCAGCCTGAGGGCCGACCCGAGCCTGGTGCGCGTGGAGGTCGTGACCTCGTCCGAGCCGCTGCGGGTGAGCTGCGAGAAGGTGTTGATCGGCCAGGTGATCCTCAACCTGGCTTTCAATGCGATCGAAGAAATGGCCGACCTGCCAATCGAACGCCGATTGTTGCGCATTCATGCCAGCGCCCAGGACGGCGTGGCGCTGGTACGCATCGAAGACAGAGGCCGCGGCATCCAGGCCCAGGCGCAGGAGAAGCTGTTCGATGGCTTCTTCTCCTCCAAGGTCAGCGGCAATGGCATCGGCCTGGCGCTGTGCAAGAACATCATCGGCCGTCATCGGGGCGATATCTGGGCGCAAAACCTGGAGCCTTGTGGTGCCGTGTTCAGTTTTTCCCTTCCCCTCGCAATTCCCGCCTGACACCCCCTTCTCCTGCTCGTTCCCTCGCTCTGCGTGGGAACGAGCGATCCTCCCCCACGACTGGCACAGATACACAAACACTTGGCAGGCAGGGCAATTCCCCCGATCGCCGGGCGAGGCACTATTCGATGGTCAGAATCTGCCCACTCACCCGCGATCCGCGTTACCAACAATTCAGGAAGTTCCCCTTATGCGAACAAACAGGATCTCCGTACAGTCAGCGCTAGGCCTGAGCCTGCTTGTACTCGGTTTGAACAGTGCCCGTGCGGACCTGCCGGCCGACACCATCGGCCAGACCACCCTGGCCTTCCCCGCCGAGCCGCACCGTGCGTTCGTGGTCGATGTCGAGTTCGAGAGCTTCGTCGCCGGGCGTATCACCGTGGTCGATCCCGACCAGAAACGCGTGCTCGGCATGGTGCCGACCGGCTTTGCCGCCCCTTCGACCCTGAGCCACGACGGCAAGCTGATCTACAGTGCCGACATCTGGTACTCGCGTGGTACCCGCGGCACCCGCACCGACGTCCTGACCGCCTGGGACAGCTCGACCCTGTCGCCGGCCTGGGAAGTGCTGATCCCGAACAAGCGCGCCGAATCGCTGACCCAGCGCTACGGCCTGAAGACCAGCGGCGACGACCGTTTCGTCTACGTCTACAACTTCACCCCGTCGACCTCGGTAACCGTGGTCGACACCCAGAGCAAGGCCGTCGCCAGCGAAATCTCGATCCCTGGCTGCGTGCTCAATTACCCGGTGGGCAAACGTCGTTTCGCCTCGCTGTGCGGCGACGGCAGCCTGCAGGTGGTGACCCTCAACGACCAGGGCCAGGAAACCGCGCGCAACCGCACGCCGTTCTTCGACCCGAATGCGCAGAAGCTGGTGGAGCGCGCGGTCAACGTCGGCGACACCTACTACTTCACCACCACCACCGGCACCGTGCGCGCCGTGGACTTCTCCGGCGACACGCCGAAAATCCTGCCGAGCTGGTCGCTGGTCACCGAGGAAGAAAAGAAAGCCGGCTGGGCCCCGGGCGGCTGGCAACTGATGGCCGTCGCGCCGAAGCTCAACCGCCTGTACGTGCTGATGCATGACGCCCACGAACCGATGAAGTGGGAAGACCCGAGCACCTTCATCTGGGCCTTCGATCTCAAGACCCAGAAGAAAGTCGCCACCCTGGAAGCCCCGGCTCCGGTGTGGAGCATGCAGGCAACCGGCGACGACAAGCCGCTGTTGCTGGGCACCGACGTTGAAGGCGGCTTGCAGATCTTCGACCTCAAGACCAACCAGCACACCGGCAGCATGGCCAAGGTCGCCAAAACCGCGACCCAGGTCATGAGCTACTAAAAGAGATTCGGCCCATGCAATCAGATCCGATCTTCATTAATGCCTGCGCCCTCGCCATTTCGGCGTTGCTGGCCAGTGCCGCGACCCACAAGGTGCGGGCCCCGGGGCGCTTCGCCAGGCAGTTGGCGGATTATCAGCTGCTGCCTGCCGCCCTGGTTCGCCCGAGCGCCCGCTTGATCCCGCTGCTGGAACTGGCCATCGCTTTCGCGCTGCTGGTCCCGGTCAGCCGGGGCTGGGCGGCGTTGGGCGCGGCCAGCCTGCTGGCACTGTACGCCGCCGCCATCGGCATCAACCTGTGGCGCGGTCGTCGCGACATCGACTGCGGCTGTGCCGGCCCAGACCAGGCGCAACCGCTGCGCCCGGTGCTGCTGCTGCGCAACAGCGTGCTGGTGGCGCTGGCGTTGCTGGCCAGCGTGGCGCCGGTGGTGCGTGACATGACTGTGTTCGATGGCTTCGTGACCCTGGCTGCCGCCGCTGTCGCGCTGCTCATCTACGCCGCGGCCGATGGCTTGCTGGCGAACTCCCCTCTTCTGCTCAAACTGATTGGTAGGTAATCGAAATGGAAGGCTTGATCGTTTCCAATGTTCTGCTCTGGGTGCTGCTGGTGGCGGTGGCGTTTGTCGTCATGGGCCTGGTCCGTCAGATCGGCGTGCTGCACGGTCGCCTGGCGCCGGCCGGCGCACTGATGGTGGACAAAGGCGTGGCCGTCAACGAAGCCGCACCGCAAATCACCGCCGCCGATCGCAAGGGCCGCCCGGTGAACTTCGGCTACGCCGGTGAAAAATCGCAACTGCTGTTTTTCCTCTCGCCGACCTGCCCGATCTGCAAATCCCTGCTGCCGGCGATCAAATCCATCGCCAAAGAACAGGCCGGTACGCTCGACGTGGTGTTCGTCAGCGATGGCGACATGGATGCCCAGCAAGCGCTGATCCGCGAACACAAGCTCGAAGACGCCACCTACGTGGTCGGCCCGGAAGTGGGCATGACCTACCAGATCGGCAAGCTGCCGTACGCCGCGCTGATCGACAAGTCCGGCACCCTGCGCGCCAAGGGCTTGGTGAACTCTCGCGAGCACCTGGACAGCCTGTTCGAAGTCGAGCACCTCAAGCACGCGACGCTGCAGCAGTACCTCAATGCGCAGCCCCACGACCTTTCTCACAATCATGCTCACGACCATAGCCACGGCCATAGCCACTGATAAGGCAGGGAGACCTTCATGAAACTGCTGGATCTGTTATTCGAGCGCTCCACGCGCCGTGTTGCCGACACTACTTCGCGCCGCAAACTGTTGTCGCGCATGGGTTCGCTGATGGTGGCCGGTGCCGCCCTGCCCCTGCTGCTGCCCCTGGACCGAACCAGCAAGGCGCTGGCCGCCACCGACCCGAAGGCCGGTGACCCGGGTGATCCGAACAGTTGCGACTACTGGCGCTACTGCTCCATCGACGGCTTCCTGTGCAGCTGCTGCGGTGGCTCGGTGACGTCCTGCCCGCCGGGCACCGAAGCGTCGCAAGTCACCTGGATCGGGACCTGCCGCAACCCGGCCGACGGCAAGGACTACATCATTTCGTACAACGACTGCTGCGGTAAGCAAAGCTGCGCCCAGTGCGCCTGCACCCGTAACGACAGTGAAGAACCGGCCTACCGCCCGTTCAACAACAACGATGTGAACTGGTGCCTGGCCGCCAAGTCGCACATCTATCACTGCACCGTTTCGATCATCCGTGGCGTGGCGGTCTGACACGCGCTTTACCGCCGGTTGCCTGGGCAATCGGCGCTGTCCCTTGCAGGCGCTGGCTTGCCAGCGCCTACAGGTCCTCTAAGGAGACATTTCATGCGCAATGTGCTCATCCTCGGTCTCGTCGGCGTCCTGAGCGCCCCGCTCGTCCAGGCCCGGGCCATCCCGGACCCGACGCAGCGTCACGCCCCCGGCAACGAGGAACTGCAAAAGCCCATCGCCCAGGCCGGCTACAGCGTGGGCGTGAACTATCAGCTGCAATGCGCCGGTTGCCATCTGGGCAACGGCATGGGTTCGGCGGCCAATGACACGCCGAGAATGACGGGATTTGTCGGTAACTTCCTGAAAGTCCCCGGCGGTCGTGAATTCCTGGTACGCGTGCCAGGCATGTCGCAATCGGCGCTGAACAACGCGCAACTGGCTGACCTGCTCAACTGGCTGATGCGCGAGGACGGCATGGCCGGCAAAAGCAGGCCCGCCGACTACCAGCCCTACAACGCAGACGAAGTCGCGGCACTGCGTGCCAAGACCATGCTCAACCTGCCGGGCACCCGTGCCGAACTGATCAACAAGATGCGCGCCCAAGGCATCGCCATCGAAGACGGGATGAGCAACTGAGAAGTTTTTCCTGAAACAACCGGGGCCCAGGCCTTCGCGCCTGCCCGGATAATTCCCTTGCGACCGATGGTCGTCCAGACACCCTAAAAGCAAACCGACCGACGCCTGCGTCACGGCTCCCGACTAAACTTCGTCCATAACGTGAATGAATCCACAGTGCTGCTAAAGTGATAGCACGGGACCCCGCATTCTCCCCTGCTCTGCGAATTTCGGTGGAGGGTGGATTTCTCGACTATAAGTAGCTTGCCGTTGAGGCTAAAGCTCTGAAACGAGGGTAGTTTTGACCTGGATCGCGTTCTTGTTGGGCGTGAGGGGGTAGCAAAAATGGGATCTGATCATGATTTTTGAGCCGAGCAGTAGCCGTTCCGTACTCCAGCGAAGAAGCAGTACCAGTATCTTTATCCAGGCCGGCCTCGATAGTCTTGCTGTAACCGGAGTCGCTTGGTACCTGATTGACTACCACATCGGCTACATCACCCAGGCCTATGTGATCATGGTCCTGCTGTTGCTGGGGGCATTGGCCGTCGTCTACGACCATTACGCCATTTATCGAAGCAATGTCGTGTTCGCCGTCAAGGCCTTCAAACTGTTCAAGGCATGGACCGCCGCCTTTTGTTTTCTCGTCGCCATGGCCTTTCTTACGAAACAGAGCGAACAGTACTCACGCCTGTTGGTCGGTGAGTTGTTCGTCATTGGCTATTTTGCCCAGCTGCTGTTGCACCTGGGGAGCCGTGAACTGCAAAAGAAGTTCCTGGCGCATCCCACCCAACGGGACAACGCGCTGATCATTGGCTCGGGAGAGCTGGCGGACTTCCTCCACCAGAAAATCAGCAACAACCCGTGGCTGGGTGAACGGGTCGTCGGTTCCGTGCTGATCGGAGCGGCGGATGACCATGGCAAGGATGGTTCGGAAAACCCCAACCGCCTGGCGATCCTGGGAAACTTGTCCGACCTTGATGACCTGGTCGCGCAACACTCCATTCGCACCGTCTACTTCGTCACGCCCCTGGACGGTTCGCAGGTGATCAAGGATGTGTATTTGAAGTTGTTCGACAAGCACATCTCGGTCAACTGGGTGCCGGACATCTTCTCCCTGCGCCTGATCAATCACAGCGTTCGCGAGATTGCCGGCATTCCCGTGCTGACTTTGTCCGAAACCCCACTGATGGGCATGCGCCTGCTGCTCAAGAACCTTGAAGACCGCGTGCTGGCGTTTCTCATTTTGCTTTTCGCCGCTCCAGTGTTGGCCATCGTGGCCATTGCCATCAAGCTCGATAGCCCCGGGCCGGTGTTCTTTCGCCAGCAACGGATGGGCTGGAGTGGCGGACCTTTTCGCATCTGGAAGTTCAGGAGCATGGTCGTCCACCAGCCGGAAGACGGCGTGGTCAAGCAAGCGCAAAAGAACGATCCGCGCATGACCCGGGTCGGCGCCTTCATTCGCAAGACCAGCCTGGATGAACTGCCGCAGCTGTTCAATGTGCTGATGGGCGAAATGTCCCTGGTGGGACCTCGTCCCCATGCCATCCAGCACGATGCGCAGTATTCGCCTGACATCGCCGACTACTTTGCGCGCCACAACATCAAGCCAGGCATCACCGGCCTGGCCCAGGTGCGTGGGTATCGGGGCGAAACCAAAGATATCGAACAGATGATTCGTCGGGTCGATTCGGACATCGAATACATCAACAACTGGTCGCTGTGGCTCGACTTCGTCATTCTTGCCCGGACGGTGACGGCGTTCTCCGGCAAGCATGCCTACTAGGGGTGCCTTGCGTGCGCGAGTCGCCCGGTGGCGCTGGCAATCAGCGCTACCGGGTTGCGAAAAGGCAGGTAAAAGCCTGGAAACCCGTCAGGCCGGGAACAGATCGAGCGTGCGTTCAACCTCGTCCGGGTCGATCCTGAAACCTTCGCCGTCCGGGGTACCCACCACAAAACCGAAGTTTTGCTGATCGCGATCCGTCAGGTACTTGAAGAAGCAGACGAAACGATCAGGCGGTTGCAGGATCAGCAACGAACCGCCGGGCTGCAGCAGATTGACGCCGTGAATGAGCTGGCTGCCTTCGATGCCGATCACTGTCCTGGCCCCGGCACAGGCCGCGACGATGGTTGGCACATCGCACTTCGACGGGTCAATGATGCGAAAACCCCGGCGCTCGCGCAGCCGTTCAGCCAACTCCAGTTCATTGCGCAACAAGCGCAACTCGCCCTTGTTGCCCCGCAGAACGAATACGCCGGGGTGAGAATTGACATTGACATGCGACAGCAACTTTTCAGACATTCCGCGAAAGCGCAGGTGCTTATGGCGGTTGTGACTGATGTCGTCAAAGATCACCAGCTCTCGAAAAAACGCATTGCGCACACGAACCGGATTCATCCCCAGCCAGTCTTCATAACCTGGCGCGTGAAGAATCCCGTGCCTGGCAACGGAAACGGCGTCTTCGCGGAGCACCGTCGTCACCGGGACGCCCTCCTGGCTGGCCATGGGATAGGTGATGCAATCATCGACCATCCATGAGCCAAACCACTTGTTCCCGCCCATGGTGCAATACATCGCCCCGCGATCGATTTCTCTTTCTATGCGGATCTTCGGCAACCATTCAATCCTGGGCGACAACCATGACTTGGCATCACCTTTGTAAATCGCACCGTCGATCAACCAGGCGTCCTTGATCAGAAAGGCGCGTGTCGGGCGGTGCTGGACGAGACCATTGCCCTCCATGGTGCGTCGGGGATGTTCGAAGGGATAAAACTGCCATCCCGTCACGCGCTCAAGCTGGTTGGGCAGATAAAAAGCAGGCGGCGCAATGGATGCATCCGCCGGAGCAACTTCCCAGGTCTTCACCGCGACGCTCTGCAATTCCTGCGACGGTTTTCTGGCAAGTTTCTCCTTTAACAAGTGTTTATACGCAGCAAAACTCCATTTCGCCCCAGCGCCGCTCACCAACATATTCGATTGCGACATAAGGATTACCACTCTACGTTTAAATACCAATAACGCTTGTCATCTGCTTGCTCGACATCAACATCAGTTGCAAATCAGGCTTTCCATGGCAGGGGGCGATTTCAGATGACTATAGCGACCGCGTAAGGTCTCCAGCAGTGTTTCCTGCGGCGCCTTGGCGCAGTGAAGATAGACCTTGGAGAGCCCTCCAAAACCCATTTCACGATAGCGTTCGGCAATTTCCTCATCACTTGGCCCGTCCGGCAGTCCAAGATGAAGGGTCAGTTTTTTACCCTCTACAGCAAACAGCGGTGTTTCCCAGAGAAATTGTGCGACGCCGACCCTGGGCAATCGGACAAACAGATAGCCATGGTTATTGAGCGTATCGACATCGCCGCCACGCCTTCTTTTCCATTCCAGCAGGCCATCGTCCGGACGCGCCAGGCATGTGCCGATATCGTAATAGTCGAAGCCGTTTTCCAGCGCCCATTCCAGCGCCATGAAGGTGGTGATCGAGTTGATTTCGCGCAGCTTTTTCGCATCCGAGTACACCGTTTCCGGGTAGCCGAAACGGATCGTGCTCCAGTAGCGCTTGCCCCCGCGGGTAATCACGCAACCGAGGTGGCAGGCGACGACTTCGTCCTCCAGCAGCACCAGGTCCAGTCGCCCGGCGGTTTTCGCCACCCTGCGCACCTCCTGCTGTTCGATTTGCGAAGCGGATGTGCCATGCCTTGCGCTGGCATAAGGTTGCAGCATGCCCTGGTCGGCGCTTTCGATTTCGTCATCGTTCAATGCCTGTTTCAGGCGATAACGCAGGCGGTTCTTGCGCAGATTGCGGCGCAACTCGGAGTTGTATCTGGCGGTTATATCCTCGATCGACCTGCCCAAAGGAACAACCGCGCTAAGATATTGCGGCACGCACAATGCGCCCGGCGTCGGTATTTCGCTGACAAATACCGTACGACCTGATTTATCCGGTTTAACTGGCTGATTGGCAACCTGGGGTTCGGCGCCCATCAGCACTTTGACAAATTCACGCTGGGCTTTGCGACCCACATAGAGAATGTCGTAAGCGCTCGCTTCGCGCAGCTTGAACCTGACGATTTCCCAGCGCCAGAAACACGCTCGACCGGCAATGTCGCGCAGCCAGGCGTGGGTTTTCCTCAGTTCAAAGCGTACTGACGGCGTTATCAACTGACGCAACAGTGCCTTTACATATTCTTTCATTTCGTATTAACACTAATTAATTAAGAAAAGATTATTCGAAAGTTCGAATCGATGAATAAGACACTGAAAACCAGGCTTCGATACGGTGGCGGTTGACGTCAAACTTTCGTCGTTTTTTACATTAATTACGACGCAAGTCTCGACCGCGCCAGCAAGTCGTCGCTTAATGAGCAGTAAAGATGCTGCGCCTGAGTTTTGCAAGATATTACGACGCTAAGCCTGTATATAACGCCCGCGTTTCACCCGCCCGTCGGCGCCGAGCAGGCAAGCGTCCTCAATATGAACATCGGGTTACCGACCACATATCGACTGAACAGGCGCCTGGGCTCACTGACCAGCCTGAACACCCATTCGCAGCCCAGGCCACGCATCCATTGCGGAGCGCGACTCACCTTGCCACCGAGAAAGTCCAGGATCGCCCCGCCACACACGATCAGGCACGGCACACCGCTGGCCGCCAGCCTGGCAGCAACGACTTCCTGCTTGGGCATGCCCATGCCCAACACCACCAGTTCCGGCTGATATTGCCGGGCAAGATCCAGGTAGGTCTGCACTTCGGCGAAACCATGGTGGGCAGACACCACATTGACCGCCCATGCCGCTTCGCAGTGCCTCGCCGCATTGGCCAGGAAAGGCTCTTGCGTGCCCCACAAAGCCACGCGTCGGCCTTTGTACGCCGACAGCAGCTTGGGGATCAGGTCCGTGCCGTTCATGTTCAGCCCCGGTGCACGACCCAGTCGGCGAAACAGCATGGACATGCCGGAGCCATCGCGCAGCAACACATCCGCGGCCGACAGCGCCTGGTAGTAGTCATTGTCCCTGGCGATCAGGTTCATCGCATGGGCATTGACGAACCCAAGTACCGTCACCGCCTGCGGCCTGGACAAAGCCTCGATCAAGCGCTGCTCCTGATCGACGTCCACCACGACCTTGAGCGACTGAATGATCGTTTGCCAGTTGTGCTGCCAGGCCAATACGCGCATCAGGAGTCGTCTCGCTTGGAACGTACCCATTCAACCTGGCGTTTAATCAGGAAGCCCAGGTACAGGGGGATTTTCTTCAGCGCGTAGAACGGCGCATAAAGCAACGCAGAAAAGGCGATGATGCCGCGACCAAAGCGGCTCCAGGCCAGCAGGATGGTCACCATCAACATGGCCACCGCGAGCGAAGCGATCAACGCCGGCAGCCATGCGCCGAACAGCAGGAACACCAGCCAGGAGAGGATAAACGCCGCGCCCAACAGCAAGGTCAGCAAGGCCAGCGGCGGCACCAGCAGATCCAGGGTCATGGCCAGCAGGTTGAGGTTGCGCCGGGCAATCGACTCGCCAAGCAATTTTGGCGCGTCCCCCAGGATCACGCCCAAGTGACCATGTTCCCAGCGCGTGCGCTGGGTAGTGAGGCCTTCGTCACTGCGCGGAAAATAGCTGGTGACCAAGGCCTCGGGGCAAAACAACGGCGGCTTGCCGCTACGACAGAAATCCAGGCCCATCTTCAGGTCTTCGACAATGTGACCACTGGCCAGCGTGATCAAGGGCAGGTCGCGCCAGACGAACGCCATGCCGGTGCCCATCAGCTGGCAGGGCAAACCCAATCGGGCCCAGCCTAGCGGGCGCGCCTTGTTCTTCACGCACCAGGCAAACTCGGCGATCTGCACCTTCAGCCCGGAATTCGCCGGTGCGCGCATCAGATCAAGGGCCTGGGTTGGCCGTCCCGAATCGATGCACCGGATGGCCAGGCACTCGATGAAGCCTTCGCTCACCTGGCAATCGGCATCGACAATGATCAGTACGTCCGGCGCATCGCTGGCCAGATGACGCGCGCCAAAATCCAGCGCATAGCCCTTGCCACGCTGCTGGTCGTTACTGCGCTCGACCACCTCGGCACCCGCTGCGCGAGCTGTTGCCGCGGTGTCATCAGAGCAGTTGTCCGCCACCACCAGCAGGCGGTCGCCCGCCAGCAGTTGCGGGCGCAGGGAATCGAGTGTGGCCTTGATGATCGAGGACTCATTGTGAGCCGGCACCAGCACCGCCACCCGCGGACGCGAGCGTTGTGCCAGCGCAGGCGCCCGCACTGGCATGCCCGCCAGCAGCACCTGCACGAACAGCACCAACACCGGCAGGAGGAGGATTGCCAGCGGTACGCCAAGAAGCCAATTGAGGAATGTGATCATGCTTGCGCCTTGAACAGATGAGCCAACTTGGTCGCTTCGGTATCGATATCGTGGCGCTCGAGCACGCGCTGATAAGCCGCCTCGCCCATGCGCTGCAACACCTCGACAGGTTGCGCGAGGCAGTCCGCCAGCGCCGCGGTCAACTCGTCCACCGCGCCGGCGGGAAACAGCCAGCCGTTCTCGCCCTGGCGTACCAGTTCGGGAATGCCTGCGACATAGGTCGTCAGCACCGGCCGACGCAACGCCATGGCTTCCATGATCACCACCGGCAGGCCTTCGGCGAAGCTCGGCAGGACCAGGGCCCGCGCGGCGAGAATTTCCGTGCGCACCTGTTCGCTGCTGATCCAGCCGGTGATTCGCACCTGCGATTGCAAGCCATGCCGGGTGATCAGTGCTTCGATCTGCGGACGCATTTCGCCGTCGCCGGCCAGGACCATCTCGAACGCCACACCTTGCTCGGCCAACCGGCGCGCGGCCTCAAGCAACAGCAACTGGCCCTTCTGCTCACACAAGCGCCCTACGCAGACCAACCGCGGCGCGGCCGGCACCGGCACCGCCGGCACATCGTGAAAAGCCCGCTCCAGGCCACAATGCACAACCTTGACCCGTGCCCAATGCGCGTGGTCGACCCAGCGATACAGCTGGCTGCGCCCATAGGCGCTGATGGCCGCGACAAACGCCGAGCGCCGGACTTTCTCGCCCAGATGAATGAACTGCGGCTTGTCGAACTCTTCCGGGCCATGCACGGTGAAACTGTACGCCGGCCCGCCCAAGGCGTTGGCCAGCATCACCACTTCGGTCGAGTTGGTGCCGAAATGGGCATGCACGTGCCGGGCGCCGAACGCCTTCGTCCAGGACAGCACGCGGCACGCCTCGAGCAAATAGATCAGGTGGTACGGCCAGGAACGATCGGCGCGCTGGCCCATGCGCAAGGCCAGCCACAGTGTCGAAAAAAACCGTCGCGGCTGGGCGCGCAGCACCTGCAGCGCAGGTTTCAACAGCGCCTTGACGCCGCCCTCCAGCACATACTGGGTCTTGCTGCGCTCGGACTCGTCCTCGGCGTCCACCAACTCGGCATCCCAGCCTCGCAGCGCGATGCGTTGTACCTCAAAGCCCTGGCGTTCCAGCGCCAGGATCTCGCGACGAATGAAGCTATGGCTGACCTTCGGGTATTGATTGATGAAGTAAGCGATACGCATGGGCACCCGGCTTTTGTCGTCGAAATTGTTACTGCAGGTACCCCCACAGTAGTCCAGTCACCGGTCACGTCAATTCACGGCGTAGCTGCCTGCCAGCACCTTGTCGATCTGGGCAAAGGCGTCGTCCAGCAGTTCATAGCGTCGGCGATACATGGCGCGTTTTTTTGAAGCAATGGTTTCAAGGGGCTTCCTGGACGACGCCATGGGAATTTCAAAGAAGTCTTCGCGCTCCGAGGGGGTCGCCCCGTGCTCCAGCCAGATCGAATCGTAATTGGCGGCCAGCTCCTGGGCCTTGTGCGCACCAAAATACGGGTGGCGATGGTGACGGTAGACATCCCCTACCGCGTAGATTTTTCCGACACCGATATTGCCGGCAATGTACTTGATCACTTCAATCAGCAAGCTTCTGGGGCGCAGGCCTTCGAAGTCCTTGGTGACGTCCCGGTAGATGGCCAGCGACCTGTCGCTCTCGATGCCTTTATGAATGCCCTGGACGGCACCTATGAAAATGCACAGTTCACCTTCCGTTAAACACAAGGTGAAGGCTATCGAGGCGATGCGCAGATCGCCCTGGAACAGGTTCAGCACCAGCTCACCTTCTCGCATGAACCAGAACGGACGATCCAGCACCAGGGTGCAACCTGGCGACCAGGCCGTCAGATCGCTCAGGACCAGGCTGTCGTCGCGCCCGAACAACAGCAATTGCGGACAGCTTTTGCTGACCACTTCGTAGTGCGAGGCCATGACCCCGAGTTTGTCCTGGGCCCCCCAGCTTTTGCTGATGTAGGGCCAGTGAACGACGCCCAGGCAATCACCGCCGAGCTTCTCGATACCGGTGCTGCCCAGGGCATTGGACATGCGCCCGAAAAACAGATTCAGCTCGGCCCGGTTCCTGGCCACCAACAGCAGGAACTTGAGTTTGTTCTTCAATGCCCTCAGGGAGTAACCAGCGTGTACGGAGAAGACGCTTTTGACGATCAACCAATAGTCCATCGAAGTCTCACTTGTATTCGATCAGTGCGGATTTTCCGGCACCGAACCTGTTCAAAAGAAACTTGACCTGCCCGACCATCTCGGGAAATTTGCCCAGCACGAGGAAGAACGCCAGCAGCCAGTTTTGCCGCGCGGGACCGGCACCCCGCCGAGCCAGGCGCGCAACCTGCAGGGGATAGACCAGCAGCACCAGCAGCCCGGTCCAACCCAGCATCAGCGTGGCAACGAGCGTTGCCAGCGGCACGCCCAGGCCCCAGAACCAGGCACGGCGCGACTCGCGGCGCCAATGGCGCTCGGGCGCGGCGCCATGTAAAAACGCGCCCTCGGCAAAGGCATAACCACCGCGCAGGGTTCGCCGCCACCATTGGCCGAAGCGAGTCATGCTCGCATCGTGCAAGGTCATTTCCTCGGCCAGCCGCCAGATCTTCCAGCCCTTGGCTCGCAGCCGCACACAGAGTTCCGGCTCTTCGCCGGCAATCAGGTCCGGCCGGTACCCGCCAGCCGTGGCGAAGGCGTCCGCGCGCATCAGGGCATCACCCCCACAGGCGCTGGTCGCACCGGTTGGCGTATCCCATTCGAGATCGCACATCAGGTTATAAATGGACCGCTGCGGAAAACGTTCGCGGCGCCGTCCGCAAACCACGGCCACCTCGGGTTGCGCATCAAGAAAAGCCTGGGCATGGGGCAACCAACTGGCGACCACCTCGCAATCGCCATCGACGAACTGCACGTGACGCATCGACGGCAACAAGCGTTGCAAACGGGCGAACCCTTCGTTGCGCGCGCGCGCAGCGGTGAAGGCAATGCGCATGTCCAGCTCGACCACCTCGACGCCAAGCCTTTGCGCCATCTGTACCGAACCATCGGTTGACCCGGAGTCGACATAGACAATCTGCTGCGCCGTACCGACCAGTGAAGCCAGGCAGCGCTCAAGTCGCTGGCCTTCGTTGCGACCGATGACAACGACGCCCACACCTGTCGTCGCCGTGCTCATGAGTATTGCCCGGCATCGACGACTTTGCGCTGCTTGATGGTCGCCGGCACGCCGACGGCCACCGAGTTGTCCGGTACGTCGGTCAACACCACGGCATTGGCACCGATCACCACATTGTTGCCAATGCGGATATTGCCCAGCACCTTGGCGCCGGTGCCGATATCGACGTTGTTGCCCATTATCGGAGCGATCGGCTCGTTCACGTTCTTGAGGCCCACGACCACGCCATTGCGGATCCGGCAGTCATCACCGAACTGCGCATAGCCACTGATCACGATGCCGCCGAAGTGATCGATGACGAAGTTGCGCCCGACCACCACCTCGCACGGCAGCTCGATGCCCGTCACGATCTGCACCAGCTTGAAAAGCACTTTGTAGATAAAGGACAGCAATTTACGCAACGGTGCCGGGCGCACGCCATAGCGCCAGCGCCCGAAGCGATACACCAGCATCACCCAGAAACCCTGGGCGCCCCAGTCACCCTCGTATGCCCGCAAGTCCGCACGTATGTTATCGAACATGGACTGACCTACCGTGTGGGTTGGCTACCGAGTTTGGTTTTGCGCAGCAGTGCCCAGGTCACCCGTGTATGTTGCCAACACGCCTTGATGGCGGCCCGACCGCGACCTTTCAACACAGCCTTGAGCCCCAGGATCAGGTCACACAGGCAGACCAGTAGCATGTGCAAGGCCAACCCCGACAGACCGTGGTGCTTGCGGAAGTACAACAGCTCGCTTTCGATTTGCAGCGTCTGCAGCTGTCGACCGTCCATGTTGAGTTTGTCGACCGACTTGGCACTCTCGCCACCGATATGCACCACCGTGGTGTGGGGGTAGTAGACCACCTTCCACCCCGCCTGCTTGACGCGCCGGCAGTGATCGACCTCCTCGTAGTAAAGGAAATAGCGCGGGTCGAACAAGCCGACCTTGTCGATCACTTCACGGCGAATCAGGTAATAGCAGCCTGGCACCCAGTCGCACTCGCGCACCGAGGCATGATCCCAGTCCAGGTCGTCGACCAGTTTCACCCAGGGAAAAAAACGCTCGAGCCCGGCAGTGACGAGGAACACATTCAGCGGTGTCGGAAAATAGCGACAGGAGGGTTGCAGCTCTCCGTCCCGACCGACCAGGCGTACACCGAGGATCCCGCAATCGGGATGAGCCTCCATGTACTCCAGGGTCTTGGCCAGCGTGTCGTCGGACACAAATGCATCGGTGTTGAGCAGCAACGCGTACTTGCCCTGCAGGTGTTCAACCAATTGATTGTTGGCCCGGCCAAAGCCGACATTGTCTTTATTGGCCAGCAGCACGGCCTCTGGGCAAATACTGCCCAGGCAATCCAGCGAGTTGTCCGCCGAGGCATTGTCCACCACCAGGTAGCGCGCCCTATCGGTGCTCTTGGACTGGCGCAGCGCATTGAACATGGGCTGCAACAGCCCCGCCGTGTTGTAGTTGACGACCAGCACGTCCAGGGGCGCACTACTCATTGGCTTTCTCGCCAAAGAAGTACTGCGCTCTCATGGCCTTGAGCTTGGGCTCGTAATCGGGGTCGAAGTGAGTGCCGCGCTGGCGGATGAGTTCCATCCACGGATAGGCTTCGCAACGCTCTTCGATTTTCTTGATCAGTTCTTCAACGGTGCAGAGCACCTTCGCCGGATTCCCCCCCACCACCACACCGGGTGGCACATCCCGGGTGACGACGGCACCGGCGGCGACGATTGAATTCGGACCGATTTTGCGACCCGGCATGATGATCGACTGATAACCGATAAAACAGTTGTCGAATATATCGACCGCACCGACGGAGTCGAGCTGTTTACCCGCACTGAGCTCGAATACGCCAATGAGTCCGTCGTGCCCGAATATCGTGCAATCGGACAAGCCGACGTTGTTGCCAATGCGCAACAGCGAAGGGTCGGGGATGTTGCAGCCGGGGTTGATCCACACGCCCTTGCCGACCGAATATATGCCTCCCCAACGCGCAAGGTAATCGGCCCATTCATAGCCGGTGGGGTGGCAAAACTTCTTGTACAAGCCCTTCGCCTTACCCGTTTTGGTGACGTAGTAACGTAATGCACGCTTTGCTAGCCCAATCATCCTGTTAGCCTCACAAATTTCAGCGTTTCACATCGGTACCAAGACCAGATGCACCATGGTTGTTGTTTTTGTGGCACCCCGATTTGGCTGCTCTCCCTAAGACTGTTCCACCCAAGAATACCTGCCTGTTGCAGGCCCCATCTGATGGTTGAGGTAATCCGCCAATCGCAGCGCCAGCTGCAACAGCGGCATGGTTGGATTGCTCGCACCGGCCGTCGAAAACACACTGCTGCCAGCGACGTACAGGTTGTTGGTCCCGAACACTTTGCAGTTCTCGTCGACCACCCCGAACTCGGGGGAGGTCGCCATCCGGGTCGTACCCATGTGATGGGCATGCGGACCGACCCTCAGCGGCTTGGAAACGTCATAAACCGCTTCGTCCAACTTGACATAGCCAAGCCCCTCTTCGGCAAAACACTTGGCCACCTCCAGGCCGATGCTTTTTATGGTTTCCCGGTCCTCAGGCGCGAGCTCCCAATTGAGGTTGACCATTCTCATGCCCAGTTCATCGCGCTCTTGCGTCAACGAGACGCGACTCTTGCGATTGGGAAACTGCTCGATCATCGTGGTGAGTTCCCCGTCACCGGGGCAGTTGAACTTGCTTATGAACTCGATCTTGTGTGCCACGCCAGCTTTGCAGGCCAGGTTTTCGAAAAAGCCCTTGATGGCCGCCATGCGCCCGTAGGTTTCCACGCTCGACACCAGCGAAGCGGTAACATTGCCTTTACCTGAATGATGCTCGACCACAAAGGCATCCTTGGTGAAGAACTGCCTGGCCTCCCGGCTTTCACCGTCGTTGAGGATGAAGGTACCAAGGGCGATGTTCAGGTGTTCCATGAAGCATCGACCGACCAGGCTATCTTCGGTGACCACGCCGGCAGCGGCCAATGACTGGCTATTGAGCAACTGCCTGGCATTCTCGATCGCGCCGGTGGCCAGAATGAATTGCTTGGCCGAGATGCGCTCTTTATTGCCCTCGTAATCGGACACTACAACGGCGATGACACGGCCGCTGCCCTTGTCGAAGTCCAGGTCGACACAGTTGCAATTGATGAAGACATCCAGGCCCTCGGTCTCGTTGAGCTCCTTGGCATATTTTTGTGCAAAGCGAGTTGGCGGACTGAGCAGGAAACGGTCGGCTTCGAATTCGTCGCTGTTAAAGGCCGCGTTGACGGTCTTGAATCCCGAGTCCAGCGGCAGGTCCAGGATAGCCATGGCCGCTGGCAGGTTGCGCTCCATCTCGGAAAACGCGATGGGCCAGCCGGGCAGATTCGACTGCGGGGCCAAGGCAAAGTCGGACGGTTCGAAGGGCCGGCAACGACCGGCCCAGTGGTTGGAGGTCCCCCCAAGGTAGCGCAGGCGGGTTTCTTCGGTGTAGGCCTCCAGTCCCGAGGACGCCGTCTTGTAGAGATTTTGTGAATAGGGAGCATATTCACGCCCCCCACCCTCTATAAGCACTACGCGCCAACCATTGCCAGCCAAACGCAAAGCCAGCGTGATGCCGGCCGGGCCTGCGCCAACGATGCAGAAATCATAGTGATCGCGCAGGTCTTTCTGCGTTTGGTAATCTTTGATCATATTTGCAGTTACCGGAAATGCGCGGCAGGTAACACCCACCCGTTGATAACGACAAACTCCGATTTTCCTGCAGGAGGCCGGGCCCCAACCCCGGAAAATTTCACTACAAGCCCCCCCAGGCTTAACAGGGCAAATGCCCGAATGAGTCCTCTGCGACTGATGACAGAGGTATTCGACACGCGTTCACTCATCACTCATGGCTCCATGGGATCGAGATAGCTTCCGAGATTTCAAGGGCGCAACAACATCAGGAAAACCTGGCCAGCCGGCTCAACCGAAAAGCCAGCTGAAAGCGACCAGTACCAACTCGCCACACAAGGCCCCTACCACCAGCATAGGCAACACGATCAGCTCGCGCTTGATATCGAGGATACCCACGCGACGATTGACATACACGACCAGTATCAAGGTCGGCAACGTATGCAGTGCGACGCCCCAGAGCGCGTACTCGACCCCACCCAAAGCCAGTAACAGCGGCACCAGCACCCACAGCGAAACGACACGAATGATGTTGTCGATGGCCTGGTACTTGGTAAGCCCCAGGGCAATCCAGATCTGATTGGCCACGATGTAGCGCATCATGAAAAAAGAGGTCGACAGGATGGCCATCATCTTGCCAGCTTCGTGGTAACGCTCATCGTACAAGATGCTTATGATCAGTGGACTGGTGACCCAGAACAGCCCGCACAGAAACAGCAGCGCAACGTCGACCAGCATCTTGAACTTGAAGTACAACTGGCGCAGACGATCGAAATCATTGGTTCTCGCGGCCTCGCCGAAGGCCGGCAGGGCCACGGCCCCGACCACTTTCAGCACACCGGTCTGGACCGCGCCAAGGATCAGCACGGCAATGGAATACACGCCCATTTCGGTGACTGTCATGCTGCCACCGAAAATGATCCGGTCGCCTTGCATGGAGAGCACGCCCACGGCGGAAGACAGGAGGATCCAGCGACCGAAGACCACCAGTTCGTCGAGCGCGGCGCGTTCCCAGCGCAGGCTGTTGGACGGCCCCTCGAACCAGTAGTGCCCAAGCAGCGTGCTGACCAGCGCCGTGATCAGCCCGGCAGCCACCAGCGACCAGATGGAATGGGTGAAATAACCGATGACCAGCATCGCCAGCAGGCCGACGACCTGGGAAGCGAACTCGGCGATCACCACTTTCTTTTGCTGGAAAGCGCGAACGGCCAGGTCGACTTTTGTCGACTGGAACCCGTAGATGATCGCGGTAAGGCCAGTCCAGGCCAACACTGCCGGCAATTGCGGTGAGGCGTAGGTGGAGTTGTGCGACCAGAAATCGATGGCTTGCGAATACCAGGCCGCGGCGGCGAGAAACAGCGTCAGGGCGAACAGCACAAAACCGCGCACGATCTGCACGGTCCACAGGGTATTGAGAAACTCCGGGTCGTCGCCCCGTGGGCTCTGCAGGATGTTCTGCCGCAACCCCACGTCGGAAAGCAGGTGCAGGACGAACAAAACAGTGGTGGCGATGGCGATGATGCCGAACATTTCCGGCATCAGCAGACGGGTCATTACCAGGTTGCCACCCAGGCGGATCAACTGCGAAGTGACCAGTGCTCCCAGGTTCCATGCCCCAGCAGATATCGCTTTGCGACGAAGGCCAAACGATGGCGATATGTGAACTGAAGGCATAACATCAAATCCCCGGTATTGGATGACTCGAAAGGTACTATAGTCGCTATTAGGCAAAGCACTAGCCATTAGCCATCGCTCACTCATCAAATAAATCGGTAGCCCATGCCTGAGCACTTTCGCGCGTTAGTCGTCATCCTGGTCCTTGCCGGTATCGTCTTCGCTTTTGCACGGCGACCGGCGGCAGACCTGATCCCTCACAGTGATTTCACCCGTCGACGCAATCTCTGGTTTGCACTGACGCTGCTGGCATTTTTTTCCCACAGCTTCTGGGTGTACGCGGCCGTTACCGCCGTCATCCTGACGCTCACGCGGCAGCGTGAGCGCAATCCCCTGGCGTTGTTTTTCTTCCTGCTGTTTCTCATTCCTCCCGCCACGGCGCAGATTCCCGGTTTCGGCGTGGTCAACTATCTGTTTGACCTGAACCATGTGCGGCTATTGATCCTGTGTGTGTTGCTCCCGGCTTTTCTCGCGTTGCGCAGGCGGTCGGACACACTGCCCTTCGGGCGCACCCTGGCGGACAAACTCCTGTTGGCCTATCTGCTTCTGACGGCTGCGCTGTTCCTGCGCCAGACCACGCCCACAGATACCTTGCGTCAGTCGCTCTACCTGTTCGTCGACGTTTTCCTGCCTTACTACGTGGCCAGTCGGGCCCTGAAGAATGTCAGCGAGTTCAAGGACGCGATGTTGGGCTTTCTGCTCGCCGCCATGGTGATGTCGCTGATCGGTCTCTTCGAATTTACCCGCCGATGGCTGCTGTACAACGCGCTGACCGACGCCATGGGCATGCAATGGGAAATCTCCAGCTATCTCAGCCGTGGCGGCTCGCTGCGCGCCAGCGTCACCACGGGCCAGGCTATTGCGCTGGGCTATGTCATTGCCGTGGCCATCGGCTTTTACCTGTTCCTGCAGGAAGGCGTGCGCAGCAAAATGCAGCGCCGGCTCGGCGCCCTCCTGCTCGCCGGGGGCCTGTTTGCCCCGCTGTCGCGCGGGCCGTGGATCGGTGCCGCGGTCATGATCATCATGTTCATCGGCACCGGCCGGTATGCGGTCAAGCGCCTGATGCTGCTCGGGATCGCCGCCGTGCTCGCCCTGCCGTTGCTGGCCATCCTGCCCGGCGGGCAGAAAGTCCTCGATCTGCTGCCCTTCATCGGTTCGGTGGAAACAGAGAACATCACGTACCGCCACCGCCTGATCGAAAACTCGATGATCGTCATCCAGCGCAACCTGTGGCTGGGTTCCTTCGATTACCGCAGCACCCCTGAGATGCAGGCACTGACCCAAGGCCAGGGCATCATCGACATCGTCAACACCTATGTCGCCATCGCCCTGCAAATGGGCGTGATCGGGCTGACGCTGTTCGTGGGTTTTTTCGCCACCATTGCGCTCGGTATCCGCAAGGCGATGCGTTCGTACCCTAACAAGGACGATGAGGCGCGCCGACTGGGCCGTGCACTGCTGGCGACCCTGGCCGGGATCCTGATAACCATCATCACCGTCAGCAGTATCACGGTAATCCCCGTGGTGTATTGGTCGGTAGCCGGACTGGGTGTGTCCTATGCTCAGATGGCGCGCAAGCTCAAGCGCGCCGAGATTGCAAGCAACAAGAGTACCCTCCTACAGACCTGGTAACGCTCATGACGTGTTTTTTTCACCGCATGCCTCTGCTGTCAGTGTTGTTCTTGTTGGTTGTGATCTGGCCCTTCAGCACCCGGGCGGCGGAGTGGGCCGTCAGCGTGGATGAACGCAGCGGCCTGCCCCAGGTCACGCGCGGCGGCAGTCCTGCCGTCGCCTCCCAATTCGTCTTTTGGGGAGGCAACTGGGACTGGGCGGATTTCACCCCTTCGCTCAAGGTGATCTCGCCCTATGTCTATGCCATGGAAGGCAAGAGCCAGAGGCTGGATTTCGACGCGACCGGGCAAATCCGCAAGGAAGACGAGCAGACGCTGAGCATCGACCTGGTCCTCAATGCCCACAGCATGAAGTCGAACGTCATGGGCGGCGGCATCGTCTTCAACTTCGACCCGGCCCTTGCCGAAGAAATGGGCGTGCCGGTGTTGCTGCCTGACAACCGTGGCTGGACCTGGGGCAATGCCCAGGGGCGGCGTATCGAGATGCGCTTCGAGCCGGCGCTGGCGAAAGTGTATTTCGAACCGGGCGATCGCGCCCAGGTGCGGGCGTTCCTCTACAAGGATCGGATCAAACCGGGTCGGGAAAGCTTCAAGGCCACGTTCAGCGTGTCCGGCGATGTAGCGCTGGCGCCAACCGCCGCCGAGCGCTTCGGTATCGCAGACCCGAAGACCTGGCCGAGCGACAGGCTGCAATGGAAAACCGCACCGGTCGACCTGTCCTTTCTCAACGCCCAGGAAAAGCCCGCAGGCAAGCGCGGCTTCGTCAAGGCTGTGGGCGAGCAACTGCTGTTTGCCGACAACACCCCGGCACGCTTCTGGGGCACCAACCTGTCGGCCTACACGCTGTTCCGCACGGAGGATGATGCGATCAAGCTGCAGGCCAAGCGCCTCTCGGCCCTGGGTTTCAACCTGGTGCGACTGCATCACCATGACTCGCCGTGGGTCCTCCCCAACATCTTCGGAGACGGCAGGCAAGTGCATGATACCCAGCACCTGAACGCAGAATCGCTGAAGAAGCTCGATTTGTGGATCAAGAGCCTGAAGGACGAAGGCATCTATGTCTGGCTCGACATGCACGTCGAACGAGCCCTCTGGCCGAATGACAACATCTTTGCCTTCGATGAATTGCCCAAGAGCCAGTATGGCATCGCCGACCTCAAGGGCTATGCCTACGTAAACGTCACGATCCAGCAGGCCATGAAACGCTTTGCCAAGGATTACCTGAGCCATGTGAACAGCTATACCGGCCTTGCCTACAAAGACGATCCGGCGATTGCCGCCGTCCTGATCACCAACGAAAACGACATCACCCAACACTATGGCAACGCCCTGTTGCCCGACAAACCAGTGCGCCGGCACACCGAGCTGTACTTGAAAGCGGCCAAGGCCTTTGCCAAACAGTACAACCTGTCGGAAGACAAGACCTGGCGATCCTGGGAGCCAGGCCCCGCCAAGCTGTTCCTCAACGACCTGGAACGGCGTTTCAACGTAGACATGATCGATTCCCTGCGCGAGATCGGCGTCAAAGTGCCGATTGCCACCACCAGCACCTGGGGCGGCAACGGCCTGAGCGCCCTGCCCGCCCTGACCGCCGGAGACGTGGTCGACGTGCATATCTACGGTGGGCCGGGGTCGCTGGAGAAAAACCCGCTGACCAGCGCCAACCTGGTGGACTGGATGGGTGCCGGCCAGGTCGTCGGCAAACCCCTGACCGTGACGGAATGGAACAACGAACCCTTCCCGATCGCCGACCGCCACTCGCTGCCACTCTATGTAGCCGGCACGGCCAGCCATCAGGGCTGGGACGCGCTGATGCAATATGCCTATAGCCAGGAGCAACTCACCGAGCAAGGGATGTCGGCGGGCAACTGGCACGCCTACAACGACCCGGCCATGCTGGCTACCCTGCCCGCCGCGGCCTTGCTTTATCGTCGTGCTGACGTTCACGAAGCGAAGACCACCTATATCTTCGCACCGACGCCAGAGACTTTGTTCAACCAGCGCATCACACCGGACAACTCGGCGCTGCTGCGTACCGCCATGGAAAAAGGCAAGCTGCAGATCGCCATGCCGCAGACGCCGCAACTGCCCTGGTTGCAACCGGGGAACATCGCCAGTAACGCGCAGGTGTTTCATGACCCGGCGAAGTCACTACTGGACGCCACGGCCACCGAGGCCACCACGGACACCGGCGAGCTAAAGCGCAATTGGAAACAAGGCATCTACACCATCGATACGCCCCGCACCCAGGCGGCAACCGGCTGGATTGGCGGCAGATCGATCAAGCTGGGCAATATCCAGGTGCAGATCAAAACCCCCTACGCCAGCGTGGTGGTGCAAAGCCTGAACGACGCACCCGTCGGCAAGTCTGCGGACCTGCTGATTTCTCTAGGCTCCCGGGCCATCCCCAAGGCCGACGACAGGACGCCTTTTTACGTCGAGCCCCTCGAGGGCACGCTGACCCTCCAGGCCCCAGCGGGCCTGACCCTGTACACCCAGGGCGGGCCCGGAGGACAACCTGGAAAACTGCCCGCCACTTACCTGGATGGCCGCTACACGATCAAGTTCGACGGCCTGCAGGCGTCCAATTGGTTGTTCCTGAAAAAAGCATCGCAAGCGAGTGACAGTCTCAAGTGACAGCAGAGGACTTTTAAAGGACGGGTCAGGCCCCCACCGCTGACACCGCGACGATATCAAGGAGAGCTGCATGAAATTCCTGGTAATTGGCGGCGCAGGCTACATCGGTTCGCACATGGTCAAGCAGCTCCTGGGCGCGGGGCATGAACTGGTGGTGGCGGACAACTTTTCAACGGGGTATCGCAGCGCGGTGTTGGGCGGGACCCTGATCGAACTCGACATCGCCGACGCCCAGGCGCTGGACGCCCTGTTCGGCACCCACCGCTTCGATGCCGTGTTCCACTTCGCGTCGTTCATCCAGGTGGGCGAATCCGTCACTGAACCGGCCAAGTATTACCAGAACAACCTGGCGGCCACCCTGACGCTGCTCAAGGCCATGGTCCGCGCCGGGGTCAAGCACTTCATCTTTTCCTCGACCGCCGCCGTCTATGGCGACCCGAAATATGTGCCGATCGATGAAGCGCACCCCAAGGCCGCGATCAACCCCTACGGTCGCAGCAAGTGGATGGTGGAGCAGGTGCTGGAAGATTTCGACCGCGCCTACGGGCTCAAGTCGGTTTGCCTGCGCTACTTCAACGCCGCCGGCGCAGACCCTGAGGGGCAGTTGGGCGAACGCCATGAACCTGAGACCCATCTGCTGCCGCTGATCCTGCAGGCGGCCTCCGGCCGGCGCAAAACCATCACCGTCTATGGCTTTGACTACGACACGCCGGACGGCACCTGTATTCGCGATTACGTCCACGTTAGCGACCTGGTAGCCGCTCACGCGCTGGCCGTGGACTATTTATTGGCGGGGGGAACCAGCACAGCCTTCAACCTCGGCAATGGCCAAGGCTTCTCGGTGCAGCAAGTGATCGACACGGCCCGCCGCGTGACCGGCCGGGACATCTACATCAGCGAAGCAGCACGCCGCGCAGGCGACCCGCCAAGGCTGGTGGCGGATGCCCGAAGGGCCAACAGCCTGCTGGGCTGGCAACCGCAGTACAACACACTGGAACAGATCGTGACGCACGCGTGGGAGTGGGAGAAGAAGTACCCCTGGCACTGAATGCAAACCTGCAAACCTGCAAACACCCGGCTTTAACCACTCATCAGGCCGAGCGTTAGCTCGCCTGCAGCGCTTGATCTTGATCTTGATCTTGATCTACCCGCCCCTTCGGGAGGCTGAGTGGAGGCGTTCATCCGGGGGTGGGCGCGTAGCGCCGTGCGGCGAAGCCGCACACATCGAGAGGAGGTCGAAGCGAAGCCGACCGGAGGCGATGCCCCCGGATGAATGCCGGAGCGAAGGAACGCCGAGCCCTAGCGAGGGGCCGGACGCTGGGGCGAGCCTTTTTTTGCTTACTTTTTTTTGGCGTTTGAAAAAAAAGTGAGTCGCCGTAAGGGCGAAACCCTAAGTGGCCGTTACCGCAGCAATGGATATGCACTCGGCCCACCACATCCAGGTCGGCTGTCAGGCCGCCTTCGCTGGCAAGCCAGCTCCTACAGTGGATCGGGTGCAGCCGTGGGAGATGGGTCGGCTGTCAGGCCGCCTTCAGCGGCGGTCCGACAACCCAGACCAACAGAGCATCAGTAAGGACGTTTCGCCGGCCCGGACTTGTTCAACACCGTGCCGATCAGGTTGGCCCTGCCCAGGTGATGCAGGCTTTCCTCGATCTCTTTCTTGGTGTTCATGCCGTTGGCGACCACCAGCAACACGCAGTCGAACTTGGGCAGGATGGTAATCACATCGTCCGAACTCAACACTGGCGGCAAGTCAAAGATCACGATGCGAGAGCTGTAGCGATCGCGCAAATCCATGATCAACTCCCCCACCGCCGGCGACGACAGCACCTCGGTGGACAGCGGGACCGGTTCGCGCGTCGGCAGGACCACAAAGCGCGGCAAGGTCGGATTGACCAGCACCTCCTGCAGCTCCGCTTCGTTGTTCAGCAATTCATTGAGGGATTTGTCCATCGGCAGCCCCAGGTAGCTACCCACCTTGGGACAACGTAAATCGAAATCCACCAGCAACGCCGTCTTGGTCGTGTGATGCGCGATACTCATGGCCAGGTTGATCGCCAGCACCGACTTGCCCGCCTCCGGCGTCGGCGAGGTAATGGCGAGCGTGCGCCAGCCATTTTCCTCCATGGCCTTGAGGACCTGGGTACGCAACAGGTCGAACGCCCAGCCCATGTTCGAGTTCTTGTTGTAGGCGACAATGCGATGGCGCTCCAGGTGCTCTGCTCGCAACGGCACAACCTTGGTTTGTACGTAACTGAGCGCATTGAGCGGTGCAGGCTGTCCGGATGATGAGATCACCAGGCCTGACGAGGGTGGCTGTTCGCCTTTTCCCAGAGGTGGCTTAATAATTTCCATCGCAATATTCCTTATTCGAACCGCGCCAGAGCCTTGAACATCAGCAGATCCAATGGCATGTAGAAGAAGTGCAGGAGCACCAGCGAGACCACGATCATCACGACGCAACAGAGCACCAGTATCGTTCGCCACTGTTTGCGACGAGCCAGTTCCGCCTGGGTATGAATGTAGGGAATGGCAACCAGTACGCGTCTACCCAGCACACTGGTCAGCGCGTCGACACCGCGTACCCGCTGGCTCAGCATCTCCAGCAGCATCACCAGCGCACCCGCCCCTACCGGCGCGAGGACAAAGCCCAGGGCCACGACTTTCTTGCGGTTCGGCCGCACTGGTTTTTCCGGCATCAGCGGCGCTTCGAGCAGCACAAAACGTTCTGCCTTGTTTTCCTGCTCCAGGCTTTCGGTAATCTTCGCACTCATTTCCTTGGTGCGAATTTCCTCGTATTTCTTGCGTGCGTTTTCATGGTCGCGCATCAGCGTGACCAGGCCACGCTCCACTTGCGGCGCCTCAAGAATCTGGCTCTCCAGGGTCGCGATCTTGTTGAGCAATTCCTGCTTCTGCGTGGCCAGCGAACGCATGCGCTGTTCCGAGGCGGCGATGCGCGCCTGGACCCTGGCCACGTCCAGGCTGACCGGCGTGACGGAACTGCCGCGGCCCTGGGTTGCCTGCATGGCGGCAATCTTGCGTTTAACCGCCCGTACATCCGGATGAGCTTCGGTATACATCGTCTGCAGCCGGGCGTACTCGGCCTTGAGGCTGGCCAGGTCCTGCACCGGTTCTGCGACCGCACCCGCCGTGCCCGCCTTGATTGGCAGACCGGCATGGGCCGCCGACAGCTCCAGGTCCTGGAAGCGCAACTCCTCATTGGCTGCCTTGTAGTCCCGGTCGATATCCTTGAGCTCGAGTTCAGAGCGCGACAACATGTTCATGCGCAGTTCCTGATGCTCGGGCAGCGCGTTGCCGTGCGCCTGCTTGAAGTCCGCCAGCTTGTTCTCCAGCACTTCCAGCTCGGTGCGCAGCTTGTTCGCTTCCTGGGTCAGGAACTCGGTGGTTTCACTGGCGCGCTCGGTGCGCTGCTTGATGTTCTCGTTGAGGAACAGCGTCACCAGTTCCTTGGCCACTTCATTCGCGACTTGCGGTTCGCGATGTTCGAAGGCAAGGCGGAAGGCAATCGTCACTTCGCCTCGCCCCTTGACCGCCGCACTGACCAGGGCGACCGAAATCGCATTGCGCATTTCTTCGATCTTTTCGGTCAGGGTCAGCCGCCGGCTGCCCGTTTCGAAAAGATTGTACTTGTTGATGATCGCTTCCAGATGCTCGCGGGTCATCACGCGTTGGCGGATGACCTCGATGCGCTCGTCAGCAAAGGTATTGTTGTTCCCCGCCACCAGGTCCGGCGATATCTGCTGCGACTCGACCAGGATAGTCCCGGACGACTGATAGATCGGTGGCATGGACGTCGCCACCAATATAGCCGCCCCGATTATCACGACCACCGTCACAATCAACAGCAAGGCCCGGTGCTTGATTACTGCAATGTAGTCGTTGACCGACATTTCGTATTCAGAGGACATAAATACCACGCTGCTGAAGGTCAGAAGTCGGGGTGACTATAGATCAAGGTCATCCCTATGATGTTGGCATCGGCATCCGGCAAGCCGTCTCGCTCGCGCTCTTTGTAGGTGAAGGATAGGCGTGCAAGCCAAAAAGGCGAGAGTTCCCGACTCACATAGGCGCCGTATGTGCGAAAGGTACTGGCCGCCTCCCCTTTGGTTTTTTGCCAGGAGCCATCAACACCGACACGACTGGTTTCGTCGAGCAAATAACTCAAGTTACCCCGTAGCTCATCGGATTCGACCAAGCCGTTCTCGCCGTTGGCGATCGTGCTGCGACTGGCTTCGACGTTGGACTCGACACGTTCGCCGGCGTAACGCAGGCTCATACCACCCTGGCCGGTGGGGCCACTGTTGCTGTTGGAAACCTCGTTGACGCCGCCGTACACCGATCCCGTAAACCGCTCGGAGATCTGGTAGTTCACGCCGACCACCGGGGTGTAGCTGTTCGAGGAGCCAATGGTGGTGTTGTCGTCCTTAGGCTCATAGCGCGTCGCTTCGAAACGGGTGAACAGTTCAGTTCGCTCATTCCATTGATAAAGCCAGCTGAAACGGTTGGTGAGCTCATCGTAGTTGGTCAGCGTGTCGGTGTCGTATTCGACATGGGTGAGGTCGATCTCGTTGACCAGGGTGCTGCGCTCGGTCACCGCGCTTCGCCAGTTACCGCCGATGTTCGAGAGCTTTTGCGTGCCATCGGTCGAGTCTGTTACACCGGTCTCCTGGACTTCAGTGGAGAGCGTCGAGCTCTCGATGTACCTCGCCGTGAGCCCGTAACTACCCTGTTCAGTCTCGCGCTGCCAGCCAAACGACAGCCTCGGATCTTCTCGATTGGACACGACGTCGGTATCGGACGAGCGCTCGACATTGACACCGAGGCCGAACGTCCACTGATCCCGATCAAAATTACCCAGCAGCGTGTAATCGGGGGCAATGATCGTTCGAGTCACCGCTTTTTCGTCAGCCGTCAAGAGCAATGGATTGCTGTCGTGCTCGACTGTCATGGGCAGCGCAACTGCCGACTGCCAGGTGCCGGCGTAGGTCATGCCGGAACATGGCAAAGTCAATATTGCCATCACCACTCCGGTTGTTTGCAATGAACGCAAGTTAATCCTTAATGCATCGCGCAATGTCAGGGAACGACCAGCGTATCGCCGGCCTTAAGTTCGTAGTTAGTGGACAAGTCACGTCCGGAAATCAGAGCACTGTAATCGACGGGCATGACTTTCTGTCTTTTCCCTTCGCGGCGCAAGACCTTGATATCGTCCTTGTCCGCGAACTTGTCGAGCGGACCGGTCTCACTCAATAGTTGCAGTACATTGGTATCACCGGTCAGCTGCACCTTGCCAGGCTTGAGTACTTTGCCCTGGACATAGACGACATTGCCCTTGGCTTCGGTGACAACAACGCTGACTACTGGGTCAGGATAATATTTTATGAGTTTTTTAGTGATTATTGTTTCCGCTTGAGCCGTATCAAGCCCTTTGACCTTGACCGGCCCTGCCAACTTCAGCGTTATGTAGCCATTGGGCAGCACATCTACGCGCTCTATTTTCTCCGTTGGCTCGCCCCAAATGGACACTTCAACCTTGTCTCCAGAGTTCAGGAGATAGAGATCTTCTTCGGCGGCACGGGCCACGCTGGGCAAAATAGCCAGCGCACACAGTGCAGGTAGCAGTAAACGCAGCATCTGGATTCCTCCGCCTGGTTAGCACATCTAATGAGGATCAACCGTTACAATCAGCGTCCTCTTTAAAGCTGTAACACTTGCAAGAAAAAACTGTCTCGAAAAGTCATTCCTAGATCTTGCGTCGATTGGCTACGACGATGAAGCCCAATAGTGCGGAAGAGAATAACCATACAACCGCAGACACCGGCAGGGCATTGGGTTGAGTGTCGTGGAACGCCGATTCTCCAGTCAGTCCCTTGTCCTGGACTGGCCCGATGACGAACTGCGCCTTGGCAACTTCCGTCATTAAACCGTCGCACGCTGAAGTATTGACGGAAGCGTTCGCTCCCGACTTGGATCCATTATTAGAGCTGGGAAGTTGGGCAATTGTGGCCTCGAGCGAAGAGCCACCATGGTCTTTGCCAGTATTCGTCTTCGCGGCGGTGCCGCCCGTGGTCGAAGCGTCGACCGCCAGAGCTCGTGCACCCTCGCAAGCGGTACTTATGCGACTAATTTCCAAAGGCAAATTGGTCGCATGCGCGCTGGCAATGGCTACCCCATTTACGGTTGCAAATAACACCATCAACTTAATGAAAACTGTCGTCCGCATATAACCGCCTCCCTGCGCTGAGGGTTTGCAATTGGTCGGTTGAAGAATCTGAATCAGGCTAAATGGAGCCTATAAGCAGATAGCCAGTACGTCAATAGCACGTCACAATAATAAATAGAAATATAAAACTCGGCCGAATAACGTCAAATAAACGACGCATCAAGTCGAAGTCACTGGCCAGACACAGCAAGTGACTATGCGTGCTGTCAGCTCGCGAAAAAACACTGTCAAACACGCGTCGTACAATTAAAAGAATGCAATGACGATGCCGTCGAGCGTTACGTTGGTCGCTTCAACGTGGAGGTTACTTGATGCTCCTGACTGCACCCGCGTTCTTCTCTGGCGCCCCCGCGCTAGAGCGGGCGCGCGCCCGCTGCCACGCATAATTGGCGGTACGCCTCTACCAGTTGCTCAAGGCTGAAGGCGCGATTTCGCCCGCTGGGGTTGGGCAGGACCCAGACCGCGGCATTGCCGAAGGTTTTCGACTGAGGGCCCCAGGCAACGTCGCGCTGAGCGGATAAGGCGCAGTACGCCGCCTTGCCGAGAAATGCCACGAAACGTGGCGCATAGCTGCCGATCTTGCGTTCGAATGCCGCTGCGGCCGCGGCAAACTCATGGGCTGACAACTGATCTGCCCGCGCCGTCGGCCGCTCGACCACGGCCGTCAACCCGCACCCATAGTCGAGGATTGACCTGTCTCGTTCCGGCAACAGTTGCTGTGACGTAAAACCGGCGAGGTGCAGGGTGCGCCAGAAGCGATTGCCGCGACCGGCAAAATGGTGCCCCTGGGCCGCGGCCGTCACGCCTGGGTTGATGCCGCAAAAAACCACGTCCAGTTGCTGCGCCAATATGTCGTCGAGCCCCTCACCCACCGCAGATCACACCGACCGCATTTTCAGCGAGCGTCGTCAGCTCTGCACGTGACTTGCCCGCCCGTGCCCGGATCGAAATGCTGTGCAACAGGGACGACGCGAGTACGGCCAGCGCCCCGGCATCGACATCGCTTTTCAATTCGCCAGCTTCCATGGCAGCGCGCAGACGCGCCTCCAGATCGGCATCCAGGCGGCTCAAGCGATCGCCCAGCACCTCACGAATCTGCGGATCCTCGACGGCCTCGGTCGTTGCCGTGCCAATCGCGAAACAGCCGCGTGGCTGGCCGTCGCCCGAGAAGTAGATCGACAACTGCCCTTCATAAAAGCGCATCAGGGCCTGGCGCAAGGTCAGGTCGCTAGCGGTCAGCGCCGCGTGCATGTCGGCAGCGGCAAACTCCCAGTACTGTTCGAGCGCCTTGATGTACAGGGCGTGTTTGTCACCGAAGGCCGCATAGAGACTGGGGCGATTCATTCCGGCCGCCGTGGCGATGCTGTCCAGGGAGGCGCCGGAATAGCCGGTGCTCCAGAACACACCGAGCGCTTGTTGCAATGCTGTCTGCGGGTCGTATGCACGGGGCCGGCCGCGACCTTTACCCTCTGTCACTTTATTTTGTGCCATGTCGTACAAAATCCTTGCAGGAAGGTGGATGAGGGGATATTTTTACACCATCGCACAAAAATAAGGAACCACAAATTCCTTGATCCATGTTTGTTCAAGCGAAGCTCGAACCGGGTGTTGCAGCGACGAAACAGAGGCGCCGGAGCGATCCTCCCAACCGCCTGCGGGTTTGCTTTTCCACAACATTCATTGACGTCGGCGCCAGGCGAAAACTGCAGGCCCGCCTTCCCGGTTAAAGGTGCATTCGATCATGACTCAACCCATCGACATCACGGCTGCGCAGGCCCATGAGGCCCAATCTCCGATCAAAAAAAACCTGAAGGAAAAACTGCGGCCCTGGCTGATGGTGGGGCTGCCTGCCCTCTTCGCCGCCGCAGGTTATGCGTACTACGTGGCGGGCGAGCCCTTCGTCACCACCGACAATGCCTACGCCCGGGTGGCCAAGGCCTCGGTCAATGCGCGGATTTCCGGGCAGGTCGTAGAGATTGCGGTCGAGGACAATCAAAAGGTCAGCAAGGGCCAGGTGCTGTTTCGCCTCGACCCCAAGCCCTTGCAGATTGCAATCGAGCGTGCCGAGGCGCAGCTGAATGTTGCGCGGCTGCGTATCGATGGGCTCAAGGCCAGCTACCGTCAGCAGCAGGCTGAACTGCAATCGGCGAAAGCGTCGGCGGACTTCGACCAGAAGGAATTTGCCCGCAAGAAAGCCCTGGTCGCCACCGAGTTCGTGTCCCGGGCCCTTTATGAGCGCGCGGAAACCGACCTGAAGATCTCCCGGCAACGCATCGCCTCCATCGAACAACAGATCGCCAGCACCGTCGTGGCCTTGGACGGCAACCCGAACATCGAGGCCGACAGTCACCCTGCGGTGCGCGAGGCCAGGGCGCAGCTCGACGAAGCGCAGCTGTACTTGTCCTACGCCACGGTCTATGCGCCCGCCGACGGCATTGTCGCCAAGGTCGACGATCTGCAGGTGGGCAACTACCTCAACAACGGCGCGCCGGCCTTTGCGTTGATTTCCGATCACGAGACCTGGGTCGAGGCCAACTTCCGGGAAACCCAGGTCACGCATATGCGTGCGGGCCAGGAAGCGACCATCAGCATCGACACCTACCCAGGTCGCGTGTTCAAGGCCCACGTGACCAGCATGAGCCCCGGCGCCGGGTCGGACTTTGCCCTGCTGCCACCGGAAAACGCCACCGGCAATTGGGTGAAGGTGGTGCAGCGGGTACCGGTTCGCCTCGAACTGGATGACGCGGACCCTGCCCTGCCGCTGTTTTCCGGCACCAGCGCCACGGTCAAGGTCGATACCGGGCATCGCACGCCATGGTGGCACCCGCTCAAGTCGCTGTTGACCGCAGGTAACTTCTGATGAGCGCCCATGCACAGTTAACCCCGGACCCGGGTGGTGCGCGCTCGCTCAGGTTGGCGGTGCTGCTCGCGACTTACATGCAGTCGGCCAACCTGCCGCTGCCGAACGCGGTACTGCGGCTGATTCAAGGCAGCCTGTCGATGACCGACGACCAGGCCGGCTGGATTTTCACCGCGTACCTCGCGGCCAGCGCCATTACCATGCCCATTGCCCAGTGGCTCGCCGCACGCTTTGGCTTGAAGCGCGTCTATCAGGCCGCGCTGGCCTTTTTCGTCCTCGGCTTGTTGCTCGCGACAGTGGCCACGACGCCGCTTCAGTTCATCGGCGCACGGATCATCCAGGGCCTGGCCAGTGGCATGCTGGCGCCCCTGTCGATGGCGATTGCCATGGACACGCTGGCACCCGAGAAGCGCCTGAAATTCGGCGCGAGCTGGACCGCCATCGTGCTCCTGGGCATCGTCAGCGGCCCGAGCATCGGCGGCTGGATCGCCGAGCACTTCGACTGGCGACCGATCTTCTACATCAGCCTGCCGTTATCGGCGTACATCTTCCTGGTCGTGGCCCTTTTGCTGGCCGAGAAAAAAGCCGCTAAGGCGCCGTCTTTCGACTTCTTCGGCTTCGGCAGCTTCACCCTGGGCTTGATCAGCCTGCAGATGCTGCTCGACCGTGGTGAACGCCTGGACTGGTTCGACTCGCCGGAAATCTGGGTCGAGGCACTGGCCTGCAGTCTGGGCTTGTATGTGTTCATGGTGCACCGGTTGACCACCCAGGTGCATTTCCTCAACAAGCGCTTGTTCAGCGATCGCAATTTCGTGCTGTCGACCCTCATCTTTTTCGCCGTGGGATTCGTGCTGCTGTCGACCATGGCGCTGACCTCGCCGATGCTCGATGAGATTCTCGGTTACCCGCCTGACACCACAGGCGCCCTGACCATTCCACGGGGCATTGGCCTGGTCGGCGCGTTCCTGCTGATGGGGCGTGTTCCAGAGCGTTTCGACCGTCGACTGTTCGTGGCGGCAGGCGTGGCGCTGGTGATCTATGCCAACTGGCTGATGCTCGGGTTCTCCCCATTGATGGACTGGTCGCCGGTAGCCGTTGCCGGCGCCATCCAGGGCATCGGCATCGGCCTGTTGATGCCGGCGCTCACCAAGGTGGCGTTCAGCACCCTGGACCCCGCGCTGCGCCCGGAAGGTACCGGCCTGTTCAACCTGTCGCGTGTCTACGGCAGCACCCTCGGCGTGGCGATCGTGCAGATTTTCTTTTTCAACAATACCCAGGCGATGCACCTGGCGCTGGCCAGCAACGTGACGCCGTATCGCGCCGCCGCCCATTTCGGCACGGCGTCGATGCCCTTGCCGGCACTTGAAGGGCTGAACCACATGATCACCCACCAGGCCGCATTCATCGCTGTCGTCGACCAGTTCAAGCTCTTGCTGGTGGCGATGCTGGTGGTCAGCCCGCTGGTGGTCTTTCTTCGCAAACCCGTAACCGCCAACTAAGTTTTCGTGGAGTCTGCATCATGAAATCCAGTCATCTGTTGCCAACGAAACTCACGACACTGGCGGCGCTGGTCTTGCTTTCGGCCTGCACTGTCGGCCCCGACTTCGAGACCCCGACGGCGAGCCCGTCACAGCATTACGATCAACAGGCCGAACAGCGTCTTGGCCAGGGCGGTTCGCAGCGTATTGCCCTGGGCAACAAAGTCCGCGGGCAATGGTGGTCCGCCCTTGGCTCGCCCAAGCTCGATCAGGTGATGCGCCGTGCCATCGACGGCAACCTGGAATTGGTCGCCGCCGACGCGACGATCCGCCAGGCGGCGCAATCGGTGGCCGCGGCGCAAGGTGCGCTGTATCCGCAGGTCGACTTCGGTGCTACAGCAGGTCGCCAACGCGTGCACAACGCCAAGGAACCCTCGATCACCAACTTCTATGCGATCGGGCCACGGGTCGGTTTCGACCTGGATGTCTTCGGTGGCAACAAACGGCTGATCGAACAGCAGCAAGCCTTTACCGATCTGCAAACCCATCGTTACGAAGCGGCCTACCTGACCCTTACCGGCGAGGTGGCCAGCCAGGCATTGCTGGTGGCGTCTGCCAATGCCCAGATGCAGGCCGTGGAGACCTTGCTGGACAACGACGTCCGCAACCTCGAACTGGTGCGCGCGGCCCATGTCAACGGCACCACCACGCAGATCGACGTGTCGCTGGCCGAAACCCGGCTGGCCCAGGACCGCACGCTGCTACCGCCCTTGGCGCAGCAACGGGATGCGGCTCGCCATGCGCTGTCGATCCTGACCGGCAAAGGCCCGGCTGACTGGATCGCGCCGGACTTTCACCTTGATGAATTTGCCTTGCCGTCGAACGTGCCGGTCAGCCTGCCTTCGGAAATGGCCCACGACCGGCCGGACGTACGCCAGGCCGAGGCTGAGTTGCACATCGCCAGCGCCGCAGTCGGCGTGGCGACCGCCAATCTCTATCCTCGGGTGACCTTGTCCGCCAACCTGGTGCAGGCCGCGTCGGGCAATGGTGGCGCGGCGCTCTGGGGCTTCGCGGCGGGGATCGCCGGGCCGATCTTCAACGGCGGAACCCTCAAGGCTGAACGCCAGGCCGCCGTCGAGGGTTACAACGCGACACTCGCGGGCTATCAGCAGACTGTCATCAGTTCGTTCGGCCAGGTCGCCGACACCCTGCAAGCGATCAACCATGACGCGCAGGCGTATCGCGCCCAGGAGGATGCCCTGCAAGCGGCCGACAGCAGTTTGCGCCTGAACCGGCAAGCCTTCGCCCAAGGCGAGAACGGCATCCTCCAGGTGCTGGAAGCCGAGCGCGCCTACCAACAGGCGCTGCTGGGCCAGGTCCGCGTCAAGACGGCGCAGTACCTCGACACCGTGCAACTGTTTGTAGCCCTCGGCGGCAACTCCGTCGGCGTGTTCGAGCAACAGGTTGCCCGCCGCGAAACAGCACGACGTTCGTATCAGTAGAGGCTGCGGCCTCGGTTATTGGAGTAGTGACATGTCTTACGAAGCTTTTCACGATGAACTTCGCGATACCCGATTTGCCCTCAATCACGGTACGGGGAAGATGCCTGCCGTGGGCTTCGGAACCCTGTTCAAAGACCTGAGCGTCACCACCCAGGCAATCACCCACGCCCTGGAAACCGGGTTCCGCCATTTCGATTGTGCCGAGCGTTATCGCAACGAGGAGAGCGTCGGCGTTGCCCTGCAAGCCTTCATGGACGCGGGCAAGGCAAGGCGCGAAGAGCTGTTCATCACCACCAAACTGTGGAACACCAACCACCGTCCCGAGCGAGTGCGGCCGGCCTTTGAAGCCAGTTGCCGACGGCTGCAGGTGGAGTACATCGATTGCTACCTGATCCACACGCCCTTCGCTTTTCAGGCCGGGGACGACCAGGACCCGAGGGACGCGTTCGGTCACGTCCTCTACGACTCCGGCGTGACCTTGATCGACACCTGGCGGGCCCTTGAGCAACTGGTGGACGAAGGTCGCTGCAAGTCCATCGGTCTGTCGGACATCACCCTGCCGGCGCTGAAAGAGATCGTCGCCGTGGCGCGAATCAAACCCGCCGTGGTGCAAGTCGAAGCCCATCCGTACCTGCCGGAATGGGAAATGCTCGACTACTGCAAGGAACACGGGATCATCGTCCTGGCCTTTGCCCCGCTGGGGCATGGTATGGAACCGAACGTACTGGACGACGAGGTGATTACCGGGATCGCCCGGCATTTGCAACGAACCCCGGCCCAAGTCTTGCTCGCCTGGGCTGTTCAACGAGGTGCAGCGTTCCTGACCACTTCGGCAACACTGAGCCATATCCGCGAAAACTTTGATATCGCGACCCTGCCCCACCGGGCCATGCTGGAAATTCGCGAAGAGATCACAACGCGAATACGCTTCAATTCGGTCGTGGAAACCGGTGTACCGGGCTTCATCCCGCGCAAGAAATAACAGGCCACCAGGGACGGTCCTGGGCCGTCCTTTTTTTTTGCTGAGCGCTTGAGGTGACAACGATGGATGTTTTCCAGAGCATGCGGTTTTTCATGGCCGTCGCCCAGAGCGGCAGCTTTACCGCGGCGGCGCAATTGCTGGACACCACCACGACCCATGTTTCCAAAGCGGTCTCCAGCCTGGAGGCCCGGCTGCAAACCCGCCTGATCAACCGCACGACCCGGCGCCTGGCGTTGACCGAAGCCGGTACGCGCTATTTGCTGCGCTGCGAGAGAATCCTGGAAGAACTGCGTGAAGCGGAAGAGGAAGCAGGCACCGCACAGGTCACCCCCATGGGCCGCCTGAAGATTCATGCGATGTCGGCCATCGGCAATCATTACGTGATCGACGCCATTGCCAAATACCGCGAGTCACACCCCTCGGTACTGTTTGACCTGGCCCTGACCAATCGACTGCCGGATCTACTGGAAGAAGGCTTCGACATGTCGATCATCCTCGCACGGGAGCTGCCCGACTCGGGCTTTGTCGCCCAGCGGCTGGGGATCACCTACAGCATTCTTTGCGCCTCGCCGACGTACCTTGAGAAACGCGGAATACCCGACACGCCGGGTGCGCTTGGCGCCCATGATTGCCTGAGAATCGTCAACACGGTGATGCCGGCCGAGCACTGGGTGTTCGAAGGCCCCGAAGGCGTGGAGACCGTCAACACACCGGTGTCACCGTTCCACGTGAACACTGCCGACGCCATGACAGTCGCCATCACCCGGGGCATGGGGATCGGCATCCAGCCGATTGCCTCCGCCGTGGCCGGCCTCAAGGCAGGAACTTTGGTGCGGGTACTGCCGCAATACCATTTTGAAGAGTTGAACCTGTTCGCCATCTACCCTTCACGAAAATTCGTCGATGCAAAAATAAAAACCTGGGTGGAGTTTCTCAAGGACTACCTGCCCGGGTTGTTGGCTGTCGATGACAAAATTGCCCGTGCATCAAAAAAAACCAGGAACCTCTGAGGATGGAGTGTCGACCCTCCACCGCCACCGCCGCACTCAACCGTTCGAGCATCCGCTGCCCAGGACCTGATACTGCATGACATGGCGCTGACCCTGGGAATCCTCGTAGGTCATCTGCGCCGAAACCGGACCACACTCCGGCCCGACATCGGACACGGAAATGACCTTCTTGATGTCCAGGTTCGAACCGTAGGTGTAGGTCTCGATCGGAGGTTTGCTGGCCGCGGTTTTGGCCTGGCTTTCTTCGGCAAAGGCCTGGGCAGCGATGCAACTGAGTGCAAGGAAAATCGCTATTTTTTTCATGGGGTTCACCGTCTCGTCCAAGGTAGGGGTACCTTCCGAACCCGTGGGCCGGGTTCAGTCGGTAGAGACGATGCTAGGGCTTTACCCCGCGGCCAAACAGCGCCTTGGCGGATAAACACTGTTAACAGAATGCGCAGGAATCGAGGGATCGAAACTTGATGGGTGGACATGAAAGCGAAACCGTCTGCTGTGTCAGCGGACGGTTTCGGCAGGTTCATGGCTGCCTCGGCGAGGCTCAGTAAGCGGTCGTTGCCGTCAGGGCTGGGCTTGCACCCAGGTTCGATGGCGCTTCACGTCCTTCCTGCCTGGAAAGCGCTTGCTCCGGCTGAGGCTCCTGCGCAGGCGTCCAGGCCGGCACACTCGGCATCTCCTTGCGCAAGCTATGGATCAGGGTATAGGACATCACCAGCAGCAACATGGCGATCGGCAAGCCGGCGGCGATACTCGCCATCTGGATGGCCTTGAGCCCTCCTGCCAGCAACAGGCCCGCGGCAATGGCACCTTCCAGAATGCACCAGAGCAACCGGATCCAGTTGGGTGGATTGGTGCTGCCCAGGGCACACAAAGTGCACAACACCTGGGTTCCGGCATCTGCCGTGGTGACAAAGTGCACACCCAGCAACACGCACACCAGTATCGAGAGAACGGCGCCAACAGTAGGGCCATCAAGTGACTGAACCAGCGTGAACATCGCCGCCGTGGTTTCTTTCTTGGTGGCAAGCAGCACCGTGCCGCCTTCGAACTTCGGTTGTTCCTGACCCACAACCTGGCTGGCAACGGATGCCTGGTAGGCCTGCCGATCCTGCTGTTCATTTTTCAGCGCCGCGCCACCGAACACCGACATCCACAGGATGGTCACCAGGGTCGGCACCACCAGCGCGCCAATCACCAGTTCACGGATGGTCCGGCCTTTGGAAATGCGCGCGATGAACAGACCGACAAAAGGCCCCCAGGTCATCCACCACGGCCAGTAGAACGCCGTCCACCAGTTTTGCCATTCGGTGTCTTTCTGCGTGTCCATCCAGAAGCTGAGGCCGACGATGTTTTGTACATAGTCGCCGGTGGATTCAAACATCAAGTTGAGGATGTAACGAGTTGGACCGATAGCCAGTACCGCCAACATCAAAATAAATGACAGGTACATGTTAAGCGTGGAGATGCGCTTCATACCCTTTGACAGCCCGGCAAGTAGCGAAATGCAGGCAATGATACTGACAACCAGAATGATAGATAACTGTAACCCGATACTGACCGGAATACCGAATACCTGGTGCAGCCCGGTATTGATCTGCGCAACGCCGAGGCCAAGCGATTGGGAGACCCCAAAGGCCGTGATGACGACACCCATGATATCGACAACATGCCCGATCCAGCCGTAGATACGGTCACCAATCAGCGGGTAAAGCAGCGAACGCAGGGCCAGCGGCAAACCTTTACGGTAGGCAAAGTAGGCCAGGCTCAGGCCGATCATGGAGAAGATCGCCCAAGGATGCAGGCCCCAGTGGAACAAGGTGATGCGCATCGCCAGGGTGGCCGACTCGTCCGTCAGGCCCTTGGAAAACGGGTTGTCGGCATAATGCAGCATGGGTTCGGCCACGGACCAGAAAATCAGGCCGATGCCCATGCCCGCACTGAACAGCATGGCAATCCATGACGCGAAACTGAACTCGGGCCGATCGTGCTCGGTGCCCAGTTTGAGATTGCCGAAACGGCTGACGGAGATATACAGCAGCAAACCGAGCACGCCACTGATCAGGGCGATGTAATACCACTTAAAGTTATGCAGGATAAACACCGAAGCCATTTCAAAAGCCTTGGCTGCCTGCTCATCTTTAAATGCACAAAACAGAACAAATGAGATCACCGCCACTATCGAAGCGATTGTGACATTCGGGTTCAAGCCTTTTAACATGCCTGATTGCGCACGCATTGTTTTCCCCTTTTGTTTTTGTTTAAGGGTTTTAGAGAGTATTCCGCAAGATACTGACCCCTTGATATCGAATGACATCAGGGCGCTGTATATCTTCAGATTAATTCCGGTCTAACTCTGTTTTTGGCAGTATCGCCAAGATGATTGAAACCTGACCATCGCTCAAACCATTTTTAATCACCGACTCATGAGAAAAACGCATCAATAAATCCGGCTCGCCCTCCTCCACTTAACGCCCGTCGATGCACTCACCCAGGGGGTCAACCACCGATACCAGGTTAGAGCTGGCAATCCCGTTTGGCGTCACCGGATGATCCAGCGGCGCATCCTTTTGCAGGTGCTTGCCCGTGATTTTCGCCTGGCCTACGCACAGTGCGAGCAACGCGGCGCTGCCGGCATAGAAAAAGTAGAAGCTTGAGGTGCCGAAGAACTCCATCAGCAGACCCGCAATCAGCGGACCGATGCAGGCACCGACACCGAAGGTGATCAACAACATGCCCGACAGCGAAACGCGCAGTTGCGGCTCCATGTTGTCGTTGGCCAACGCCACGCCCAACGGGTAGAGGCAGAACTGCAGAAAGCCGATCGCCGAGCCGAACCACAGCAGAGTCACGAATGCAGGCGCTTGATTGAAGCCCAGCGGCAGGCTGATGAGCACCAGCAAGACCGCCACCGCGCGGATCAGACTTGCCCGAGGCAGACGATCCGAGAGCCAGCCCAACGGCAACTGCGCCAACAGCCCGGCACCGATGGTCAACGCCATGAGCTGGCCGACCTGTGCTGTTTCCAGTCCCTGTTTGCTGGCATAGATCGCCGCCAGCCCGTAGAAGCTTCCATTGATCATGCCGGACACCAGAATCGTCACCAGGGACTGCGGAATGCGCCGCACAAACAATCGCAGGTCGATCGAAGCCGCGGGCACCGCCGTCGGATGGGCGCTGCGAGTGAGTGCCACCGGCACCGAGCACAGCGCAAACACCATCGCCACACCCAACAGCGCACGGATTCCCAACCCCTCGTCGAGACTCAAGGCCAACTGACCAAGCATCATGCCGACGTAGCTGGCGACCATGTACAGCGCCAGCACGCTGCCGCGCTGCTCGGTCCGGGCCTGGTCGTTGAGCCAGCTTTCCAGCACCATCAGCTGGCACATCATGGCCAGCCCGACCAGCCCCCGCAGCACCAGCCAGAAAGGCAGGGACGTGCTGAACTCATGCGCCAGAACCGCTGCCGCAATCAGTCCGGCACAGGCCGCATAGGTTCGAATATGCCCGACCTGTGCGATCAGGCTGCGCCCGACCCAGCCACCCAGCACCATCCCCAGGGCATTGGCGGCCATCAACGCACCACCTGCCGTTTCACTCGCCCCCATCGCATTGAGGCGCAGTGCCAGATAGGTCATCAGCAAAGTCGATCCCAGCTGCATCAACAGGCTGGCCAGATAAAGAGCACCGAAGGTTTTTGTCAGTCTTATCACCGTGCGATCCCCGAGAATTGCGCTTCAAGCCAAGCCGTGAATTTGCTTCCAGTTGCCGGGGTGAACCACATACCCGAACAACGCATGCCCGCCATAAACCAGTTCGGTGCCTTCGGGAATCCACAGCAACTGCCCGGGCGTGACCTCAAAAAGCTCGTCACCAACGCGCAATTCGAAGCAACCCTCGATCACGAAAATCACCTCGTCGTACAGCACCGTCCAGGCCACTTGCGCACCTTCCCAGCGGGCAAAACCCACGCCGATGTTCGGCGAGATTTCGTTGCTGAGGGCTCGCGCCACGTACGCGGCGCCTGGCGGGCCGCCGCGAAAGGTGAAGTCCAGGTCCTGATGGTCGATGCGCAGCACCCGGCGGTTGCCGTTATCCGCCTGGCTCATAGCTCACTCCGGCTGGTCCAGGCCGCCAGGCGAATGCGCGAGCGAACGCCCAGGCCGAGAAAAGGCTCCGGCGGGTTGAGCGACGGCATGCCGGTCACCGCGCGGATATCGTTGAGCTGTACCGAATCGGCACCCACCGCCAGATCGGCCAGCATCGTCCCGGAGATGGTGCCCCAGGCCGCGCCGACGCCGTTGTCGCACGCCGATGCGTAGACACCGTTTTCCAGTTCGCCAAAAAAGTTGGTGAAGTTGCGCGAGATGGCGTAGACGCCGCCCCAGGTATGGCTGAAAGGCACCCCGGCCAGTTGCGGGAAACGCGCCAGGAAAGCCTTGCGGTGCGAGTCCTGTATTTTCGAACGCATGGCATCGCTGGTGCTGCGGCCGTATTTGGGCACGTGCTTGTAGGTGTTGCGGATGATCAGGCGGCGGTCCTGGGTCATGCGCACCGTCGTGCCGGCGTGATCCGCCGGGGTCAGTCCCCAGTCCAGTTGGCCGCCATAGGTGGCCAGTTCCGCATCGGTCAACGGGCGGGTCCAGCTGGCAAAGGTCATGACCGGCAACAGGCGATTGCGCAGATAGCCGAACTCCTGGGTGAAGATACTCGTGCCCAGGAGCAGCTGTGGGGTACGGATCTGCCCTGCCGTGCCGTGCAGGATCCAGCCGCCACGGCCGTCGCGCTCCAGGCGCTGGATCGGTGATTCTTCCAGCAACTCGACATTGGCCGGCAAGGTCCGGGCCAGCCCCGTGACCAGCGCCGCCGGTTGCATCAGGTAGCAACCGGGGGTGTAGATCGCGCCACTGTAATGACCGGTGCCCAGCACCTTGGCCAGCTCGGCGCTATCGGCCCGGCGGAACGGTTCGCCAAGGTCGCTCATCAGGCGTTCGAAATGCTCCAGGTAGGCCAGGCCACGTTCGCCGACGGCGCCCTGGTACTTGCCGGCATGGGACCATTGGCAATCGATCCCACGGGTTTGCACCAGGCCTTGCAACTGCGCAATCGCGGCGCGGTTGAGCGACAGCAACCGCTGTTTGTGCGCGGGGTCCGGATGCTCCAGCGCGAACTTGTGCGGCAGGTCGATCACAAAGCCCGAGTTGCGCCCGGAAGCCCCATGGGCGACCCGTTGCGCATCCACCAACAGGATACGGGCTTGCGGATGATGTTCGGCCAGGCGACGGGCCGCGGCCAGGCCGGCAAAGCCCGCGCCGATCACGGCGTAGTCGGCACGCTGTTCGCCGGACAGGCGCTTGCAGGCCGGTTGTTCGGGCAGCGCTGCATACCAGCCGCAACTCGCATCGTCATAAGGCAGGTTGATCGTGTTTTTCATGGGTCTGGCCTCAGGCGACAGCCTGCTGGGTGTGCTGACAGGATTGCAGCAATGCGCTGCGTTGCGTTTGCGCTTGGCGACCGAGCAGGACAAAGCCGTTGAGCTGGTCCTGGGTGTCATAAAAACCGGCGCTCAAGCCATCCTCGGTCGGCGTGCAGCGCCATTCGCCTTCGCAAGCGATGGCAGGCGCCAACAGGCACAGCGGCGCGGCCGGAGTCTTGACCGTGACGGGCATCAAGGGGTAGTCGACGGCGGTCGGTTGGCCGAGCAGGGTTTTGCTCAGCGCCTGGATGCCCTGGTTGATCGGCGCCAGGTAAGGCAGCAGCTGCCCGCCAATCTCGATGCAGTCACCCAGGGCGTAGATGCCCGGCACAGAGGTTTGCAGCTGCGCATTCACTTGAATGCCTCGTCCAACCGCCACGCCGGCACTTTCGGCCAGGCTCAGGTCGGGGCGCAGACCGACGGCGGACAACACCAGGTCGGCCTCCAGGGTGCGACCATCGGCGAGTGTCAGGCGATAGCCCTGCTCGCTGGCGTCGATGGCGTGCAGCGTGTTCTGCAGATGCCAGGTCACTCCCAGTTCACCCAGCGCGTGCTGCAACATCTGCCCGGCGTCGACGGGCAACAGGCGCTCCATCGGCCAGCGGCCCAGACCGATGACATCGACGTCAAAACCGTTGTGGGCCAGGTCGTTGGCAAACTCGCAGCCGATCAGGCCGTCCCCGAGGATGGCGACACGTCGCACGCCGCCCAGGCGCTCACGGAAGCCGTGATAGTCCTGCAGATTATTGACGCTGATCAGCGCTGAAGTATCGCCCTGGATCGGCAAGCGGATCGGTTGCGCACCGCTGGCGAGGACCAACTGGCCGTACTCCATGTCACCGAAGCTGGTGCGCAGGCGCCGCGCCGAACTATCGATGCCCAGTACCTTGCAGTGCGGATAGACACGCAGGTTCAGACGCTGCTCGATGGCCAGCGGCGATTCGCCGGACAAAGCCTCGGCGCTTTTGCCTTGGGACAGCCCGATCGAGAGCGCGGGTTTGGAGTACAGGTGACCGGACTCCTGGGTCAGCACGCGGATCTCGACCTTGGGGTCAGCCTTGCGCAACGCCTGGGCCAGGCCGTAACCGGCATAACCGCTGCCGATGATGACG
>Ga0247818_10000090_pt1 | contig 49962 bp, 38 predicted proteins | sample 13C_Glucose_Day1_FD_192424 | JGI IMG/M metagenome (GOLD analysis project Ga0247818, IMG submission 192424) | Soil microbial communities from agricultural site in Penn Yan, New York, United States - 13C_Glucose_Day1 | ecosystem: Environmental > Terrestrial > Soil > Agricultural land | place...
AAAGACCCTGACTCTGGCCCCCTTGGCACTTGTCGCGACCCTCGGCCAGGCGGCTGAAACCGTCAAGATCTACAACTGGTCGAGTTACATCGCCCCGGACACCACGAAAAACTTCCAGAAGGAAACCGGTATCGGGTTCAGTTACGACGTCTACGACAGCAACGAAACCCTCGATGGCAAGTTGATGACCGGCAACTCCGGCTACGACGTAGTGTTCCCGTCCAATCACTTCATGGCGCGGCAGATTCAGGGCGGGGCGCTGAAGACCCTCGACAAGAGTCAGTTGCCGAACTGGAAGAATCTCAATCCGGTGCTGCTCGACGCCTTGCAGACCAACGATCCGGGCAACGAACACGGATTCCCGTACCTGTGGGGCAGCACGGGCATCGGCTACAACATCGCCAAGGTCAAGGCGGTATTGGGTGATGACGCGCCGGTGGATTCCTGGGACCTGATTTTCAAGCCTGAGTACATGGAAAAACTGCAGAAGTGCGGCGTGGCCATCCTCGACAATGGCCCGGAACTGCTGCCCGCAGCGCTGAACTACCTGGGACTGCCGCATCACAGCAAGAACCCGGACGACTATAAAAAGGCTCAGGCGCTGTTGCTCAAAGTCCGGCCGTACGTCAGCTATTTCCACTCGTCCAAGTACACGGGCGATCTGGCCAATGGTGACATCTGCGTGGCCGTCGGTTTCTCCGGGGACATCCTGCAAGCGGAAAGTCGTGCCAAGGAAGCCAACAACGGCATCGAGATTGGCTATTCGATTCCCAAGGAAGGCTCCGCGATCTGGTTCGACATGGTCGCCATGCCTGTTGATGCTCCGGATGAAAAGGCCGGTTATGCCTTCATGAACTACCTGCTGCGGCCGGACGTCATGGCCGGCATCAGTAATCATGTGCGCTATGCCAACGGTAACCAACAGGCTGACAGCCTGATCGACCCGGTGATCAAGAATGACACCAAGGTCTACCCGAGCCCGGAGATGATGGGGAAATTGTTTGCGCTGGAGGCGATGCCGCTGAATGTCGACCGGGTTCGCACGCGGGTCTGGAACAAGATCCGGTCGGGGAGCTGACGAACACGTCGCCTGATACACAGCCTTCGCCGGCAAGCCGGCTCCTACAGGGTTCAGCGTTGACCACAAGCCATCGGTACGCAGCTGATCATGTAGAAGCTGGCTTGCCAGCGAAAGCAGCCTCAAGTCTTGCAGTGCCCATGAAGACGCCTTCGCCGGCAAGCCGGCTCCTACAGGGTTTGGCGTTGACCACAAGGCATCGGTACGCAGCTGATCATGTAGGAGCTGGCTTGCCAGCGAAAGCGGCCTCAAGTCTTGCAGTGCCCATGAAGACGCCTTCGCCGGCAAGCCGGCTCCTACAGAGACCCAATCAACGCCGATCCAGCCACACCGTCTGGGCATTGCAGAACTCGCGGACGCCGAAATGCGACAGCTCCCGGCCAAAGCCGCTTTTCTTCACGCCGCCAAAGGTCACCCGCGGGTCGCTGGCACAGTAACCATTGATGAACACGCCGCCGGTTTCCAGTTCGCCGGCCATCTGCTGCGCCAGTTCGACGTTGCGCGTGTAGATGGTGGAGGCCAGTCCGAACTCACTGTCATTGGCCAGCGCCAGGGCATGGGCGGCATCTCGTGCGGTGATGATCGAGGCGACCGGGCCGAACAGTTCCTGCTTGAACGAGGTCATCTGGTCAGTGACATCGGCGAATACCGTAGGCTCGTAATAGTTGCCAGGACCTTCAGCCTTCTTGCCGCCCAACAGCAAGGTCGCACCTTCCTCCAGGGTGTCGCGGACTTGCTGGTCCAGTTCATCACGCAGATCAAAGCGGGCCATGGGACCGATATAGGTGTCTGCAGCCAGTGGATCGCCGACGACCAGTTGACGGGTAGCTTCGACGAACTTGCGCGTGAATTCCTCGACGATGTCCTGCTCGACGATCAGGCGCTTGGCTGCCGCACAGACTTGCCCGGTATTCTGGTAACGGCCAATGACGGCGGCTTTGACTGCTTCGTCCAGGTCGGCGTCGTTGAGCACGATGAACGGGTCCGAGCCACCCAGTTCCAGTACGCACTTCTTCATGGCAGCACCGGCCTGGGCGCCAATGGCCATGCCGGCGCGCACGCTGCCGGTGAGGGTCACCGCGGCGATGCGTGGATCGGCGATCGCCGTGGAGACGCCGTCCGGGGTGACATTGATCACCTCGAACACGCCTTCCGGGAAGTTGGCACGCTGCAAGGCATCGCGCAGCAGGTAGGCCGATCCCATTACATTGGGCGCATGCTTGAGGACGTAGGTATTGCCGGCAATCAAGGCTGGCACCGCACCGCGCAGCACCTGCCAGATCGGGAAGTTCCACGGCATCACCGCGAGAATCGGACCCAGCGGGCGATATTCGATGCGCGCCTTGCCACCTTCGACCAGTGTCGGCTCGGCGGTCAGCATGGCGGGGCCGTGTTCGGCATACCATTCGCACAGCTGTGCGCACTTTTCGATTTCGCCGCGGGCCTGGGTGACGGGCTTGCCCATCTCCACGCTAATCATGTTCGCCATCGTCGCGGCGTTGTCGCGCAGTGTCCGGGCGAGGACGACCAGGGCCTGGGCACGTTGCTCGACCGGTGTACGGCGCCAGACCGAGAACCCGGCAGCAGAGCGGGCGAGGGCGGCATCCAGGTCTGATGCGGATTGGAAAGGGTAGTGGCCGATCTGCTCGCCGGTGGCGGGGTTGATCGAAATGGCATGGGTGACGCTGGAAACCTGGGTCATGGCACCGTCCTGCTGGGTGGGTATAGGTTCAGATTAAGCTGGCGGACGAATCCTGGAAACTGAATAATACTGAGTACATCGTTCACGTTTGGAGAATGACTTGGATCTGGTACAGCTCGAGATTTTCAAAGCCGTGGCCGAGCACGGCAGTATCAGCGTGGCCGCCCAGCACATTCACCGGGTGCCTTCGAACCTGACGACGCGGATCAAGCAGCTGGAGCTGGATCTGGGCGTAGATCTGTTTATCCGCGAGAAAAGCCGTCTGCGGCTGTCTCCGGCCGGCTGGAGTTTTCTCGATTACGCCCGGCGCATCCTCGACCTGGTCCAGGAAGCCCGGGCCACGGTGGCGGGTGAGGAGCCCCAGGGCTCATTCCCGCTGGGTTCGCTGGAGAGCACCGCGGCGGTACGCATTCCCGAGCTGTTGGCCGCCTATAACCAGCGCTACGCCAAGGTCGAACTGGACCTGTCCACCGGCCCTTCCGGGACCATGATCGACGGAGTGCTGTCCGGCCGGCTCGCTGCCGCCTTTGTCGACGGTCCGGTGTTGCATCCGGCACTGGAAGGGGTGCCCGCGTTCGAGGAAGAGATGGTGCTTATCGCGCCGCTGAACCATGGCCCCATTCTTCGCGCACAGGACGTCAATGGCGAGAGCATTTATGCCTTCCGCTCCAATTGTTCCTATCGGCATCATTTCGAAAGCTGGTTCGCCAAGGACGCTGCAGTGCCCGGACGGATTTTCGAGATGGAGTCCTATCACGGCATGCTGGCCTGCGTCAGCGCCGGGGCCGGCCTGGCGCTGATGCCGCGCAGCATGCTCGAGAGCATGCCAGGGTGCGCCACGGTGAGTGTCTGGCCGTTGTCGGAGTCGTTCCGGTTCCTGCGCACCTGGCTGGTGTGGCGCCGGGGCACGGTGTCGCAAAGCCTGACCATGTTCGTGCGCCTGCTGGAGGAGCGAGGGGTGGTGCAGGAGAAGGCGTAGCAAACGGGAGCAGGTTGCTACCGGCAATGCGGATCGACCCCATGCAGTGGCGGAGTTTCATGGCCAAGCAGAGCCCTGTAGGAGCAAGCTTGCTCGCGATGGACGTCAACGATAACGCGTGCTACCTGGATAAACGCGACGTCCTTGTGCGTATTGGGCCTCTGGGCTGCTGAGCGAACAGCGGGCCCGGAAGCTTGCGATCGTTCGTTTGGTGCTAAGCGTTTCCCAATATTACGAAATCCCAAAGAGTTTAGCGGGTAGGAATTTTCACTGCGCTAAGGCACTGCTATTCGGTAACGCGAGAAACCAAAAAAGAGACGTGTTCTATAGAAAACAACATACCGCTATTTAATATTTAAATTGCTGATTGTCGGACAATTAGTTTTATGTAGTTCATCCGAAAATTTATTTTCGACAGCGCACGGGTTGTTTTCGGCTGTTTGCGGGCGCAACTCGATTTGACGTCAAAAAAACACTAGACGGTTGATTTCAAATTGTGTCAGTTTTCTTTCGCCTTCATTGGGCGAGTGACAGGACGATCTCGCCAGAGATTGTCGTTATCCGAAAAAAACTGCTCCATAGCCAAACAAGGAAGTGTGTTTATGTCGAAAGTAAAAAACACCGCTAATGATTCAGCCGAACAGGCATTTCAGCCATTGCAAGCATTGGCTGCACCCAGTTCCGCGTTTAACCAGATCAATAGTTTCAGCCATCAGTATGATCGGGGCGGCAACCTCATGGTCAATGGCAAACCCTCGTTCTCTGTCGACCAGGCCGCCACCCAACTACTGCGCGACGGCGCGGCCTACCAGGACAAGGACGGCAGCGGCAAGATCGAGCTCACCTACACGTTCCTGACCTGGGCGTCGTCGAGCACCATGAACAAACACGGGATCACCGGGTTCAGCCAGTTCAGCGCGCAGCAAAAAGGCCAGGCGGTGCTGGCCATGCAATCCTGGGCCGACGTGGCCAATCTCACCTTTACCGACAAGGCCAGCGGTGGCGACGCTCACATGACCTTCGGCAACTACAGCGGCGGCCAGGACGGCGCGGCGGCCTTTGCCTACCTGCCAGGTACGGGCGCGGGATATGACGGTACTTCCTGGTACCTGACCAACAGCAGCTACCCGGTGAACAAGACGCCGGAGCTGAACAACTACGGCCGTCAGACGCTCACACACGAAATCGGCCACTCCCTGGGCCTGGCTCACCCTGGCGACTACAACGCCGGCGAAGGCGCACCGACCTACAACGACGCCTCCTACGGCCAGGACACCCGCGGCTATAGCGTCATGAGTTACTGGAGTGAAAGCAATACCAGCCAGAACTTCAGCAAGGGCGGCGTCGAAGCCTACGCGTCCGGCCCGTTGATGGATGATATCGCGGCCATTCAGAAGCTGTACGGTGCCAACGCCAGCACCCGAACCGGGGACACCACCTACGGCTTCAACGCCAACGCCGGTCGCGATTTTTTGAGCGCGTCTTCGTCGTCGGACAAGGTCGTGTTCTCGGTGTGGGATGCGGGCGGCAAGGACACCCTGGACTTTTCCGGATTTACCCAGAACCAGAAGATCAACCTCAATGAAGCCTCGTTCTCCGACGTTGGCGGTATGGTAGGCAACGTGTCCATTGCCAAGGGAGTGGCCGTCGAGAACGCCATTGGCGGTTCGGGCCATGACCTTCTGATCGGTAATGGCCTGTCCAACGAATTGAAGGGCGGTGCCGGCAACGACATCCTGTTCGGCGCGGGCGGTGCCGACAAGCTGTGGGGCGGCGCCGGTTCGGACACCTTTGTGTTCGCGGCCAGCAGCGATTCGAAACCGGGCTCAGTCGACCAGATCCTCGATTTCGTCAGTGGCCTGGACAAGATCGACCTGACCGGCATTACCAATGGCGCGGGCTTGCATTTCGTGAACTCGTTCACCGGTGCGGCAGGCGATGCGGTGTTGACTTCTTCGGGCGGCAACAGCCTGTTGTCGGTGGACTTCTCCGGGCAGGGCGTGGCTGACTTCCTGGTCAGCACCGTGGGCCAGGCGGCTTACTCCGACATCGCTGCGTGATGTGAAGTGAAAAGGAGAGCGGCGCACACGCGCTGCTCTCTGCCCCTTGATCGGAGCAAAGTGCCTCATGATCCTTTACAGCTTCACCGACCGCACAATCGCGTTGCTATTGGCGACGTTCATCATGTTTTTTGGAGATTCAGCCATGGCGAACAGCCTGAAGTTAGCGGACCCGTCGGAACTGGCCGGAAAGTGGCAGGCAACCCTGATCGCCAAAGAGGGCTTGGTACATTCCCCGGCGTTGCAGGACAAACCGGCAACCCTGTGCACCCTCGAACTTAAAGCGGACCAGACCCTGGGCCAGGGCGCCGGGTGCCTGAGCGCCTGGCTGGGCGAGCAAGCATCCGGATGGTTCACCGAACCCGACGGCATTGCAATCACCGGAACAGAAGGCTCAAAGATACTGTTTTTCAGTCGGCAGCGTGATGGGCTTTATCAAGGTGCACTGCAGTCCGGGCTGAACATTACGCTCTCGCGAGAAGTGCACTAAGTCTATGGGTCAGCCAGCAGCGTTATAAGCCGCAGATCAATAAGTCGTTATTGAATTGTAAGCGGCAACAACAATAAAAAGAACAAGCAGACCTCGCCAGCCATGGCGAGGGCTAACACCTCAGGAAGAACCCATGAAGATGGCAAATAGCCCGGCTACTACGCCGTTAATCAAGGCGCTGGGCGACTATAAGAGCATCCTGATCAGCGTCGGTTGTTTTACCGCATTGATTAACGTGTTGATGCTGGTTCCGTCGATTTATATGCTCCAGGTGTATGACCGCGTATTGTCGTCGCAAAACGAAACGACACTGGCCATGCTGACTTTAATGGTCGTCGGGTTCTTCGCGTTCATCGGGCTACTGGAGACTGTGCGCAGTTTCATCGTCATCCGTATCGGTAGCCAACTGGAGCGTCGTTTCAACCTGCGGGTCTATCAGGCCGCGTTCGAGCGCAACCTGTTCAAGGGCGAAGGTAACGCCGGGCAAGCATTGGGCGACCTCACCCATATTCGCCAGTTCGTCACCGGCCCGGCATTGTTTGCCTTCTTCGATGCGCCGTGGTTTCCGGTCTATCTGTTGGTGATTTATCTGTTCGATGTCTGGCTCGGCGTGTTTGCCACGGTGGGTGCAGTGTTGCTGATCGGCCTTGCCTGCCTCAACGAATCGATGACCAAAAAGCCCTTGGGCGAAGCCGCCGGCTTTTCCCAGCAGTCCAGCCAACTGGCCACCAGTCACCTGCATAACGCCGAAACCATTCAAGCGATGGGCATGCTCGGCGCGCTGCGCAAGCGCTGGTTTGAGGTGCATTCACGTTTTCTCGGCTTGCAGAATCAGGCCAGCGACACCGGCGCGGTCATCAGTTCCCTGAGCAAGACCCTGCGGTTGTGCCTGCAGTCTCTGGTGCTGGGTCTGGGCGCATTGCTGGTGATCAAGGGCGACATGAGCGCCGGGATGATGATTGCCGGCTCCATCCTCATGGGCCGGGTGCTGAGCCCGATCGATCAGCTGATCGCCGTGTGGAAACAGTGGAGCGGCGCCAAGCTCGCGTACCGCCGGCTGGATGACTTGTTGCAGGCCTTCCCGCCGAGTGACGAGGCCATGGCGCTGCCGGCCCCGAAAGGCCAGATCACGTTCGAGCAGGTCAGCGCCGGGCCGCCGGGACAACGGGCGGCGACCTTGCACCTGGTCAGTTTCAGCCTGGGCGCCGGTGAAGTGCTGGGGGTGCTCGGAGCGTCCGGTTCCGGTAAATCGACCCTGGTCCGGGTGCTGGTTGGCGTCTGGCCGACGCTGGGCGGCACCGTGCGGCTGGACGGCGCGGATATTCATCGCTGGAACCGCGACGACCTCGGCCCCTACATCGGTTATCTGCCGCAAGACATCGAGCTGTTCAGCGGCAGCATCGCCGAAAACATTGCGCGCTTCCGTGAGGCAGATCCGCAACAAGTGGTCGAAGCCGCGCAACAGGCCGGTGTCCATGAATTGATCCTGCGCATGCCCCAAGGCTACGACACCCTGCTCGGCGAAGACGGCAGCGGTCTGTCCGGCGGCCAGAAACAGCGTGTCGCCCTGGCGCGCGCCTTGTATGGCAAGCCGCGCCTGGTGGTGCTGGATGAGCCGAACTCCAACCTCGACACCGTCGGCGAGGCCGCATTGGCCGGCGCCCTCGTACAAATGAAAGCCCAGGGCACCAGTGTGATTCTGGTGACTCATCGCTCCTCGGCACTGGCCCAGGCCGACAAGCTGTTGGTGCTCAACGAAGGGCGCCTGCAAGCCTTCGGTCCGGGTCAGGACGTGCTCAAGGCCCTGTCCGGCGCTCAGGAACAGCCGCGGGAGAAAACCGCGCAGGCACCGGGCGGGCTCAGCATGAGCCGGCAGTACCAGCCCTCGACCAGGATTTCGGGTGTATGAGCCAAATCAGTGAAGCCAGCGTGGAACACGACTACATCGCAGAACGCCCCGAGCGTGACGCGCACTTTTTTGCACGCCTGGGCTGGATGCTGGCGATCGTCGGTGCCGGCAGTTTCTTCACCTGGGCCAGCCTGGCGCCGCTCGATCAGGGCATCCCGGTGCAAGGCACCGTCGTCGTCTCGGGCAAGCGCAAAGCCGTGCAAGCGATGAGCAGCGGTGTCGTCAGCCAGATCCTGGTACGCGATGGGCAGGTGGTGAAGCAGGGCCAGCCACTGTTCCGGCTCGATCCGACCCAGGTCGCGGCCGACGTGCAATCGCTGCAAGCGCAATACCGCATGGCCTGGGCCAGTCTGGCCCGCTGGCAGAGCGAACGGGACAACCTCGAGCAGGTGAGCTTTCCTGCCGAATTGAGTAATGATCCGGACCCACGCCTGGCCCTGGTGCTGGAAGGTCAGCGGCAATTGTTCAGCAGCCGCCGCGAAGCGTTTTCCCGCGAGCAGGCCGCCTTGCGCGCCAGCATTGACGGCGCCAGTGCGCAACTGGCCGGCATGCGCCGCGCCCGCGCTGACTTGAGCGCCCAGGCCAGCTCCCTGCAACAACAGTTGAGCAATCTTCAGCCGCTGGCGGATAACGGCTACATCCCGAGCAACCGGCTGATGGAGTACCAGCGCCAGTTGTCGCAAGTCCGGCAACAGCTGGCAGAGAACAGCGGCGAAAGCGGTCGGGTGGAGCAGGGCATTGTCGAATCGCGTCTCAAGCTGCAGCAACAGACCGAGGAGTATCAGAAAGACGTCCGCACTCAGTTGGCCGACGCCCAGCTCAAAAGCGTCACCCTGGAAGAGCAACTGACCTCCGCCGGGTTCGACCTGCAACACAGCGAAATCATCGCTACCGCCGATGGTATCGCGGTCAACCTCGGGGTTCACACTGAAGGTGCGGTGGTACGCCAGGGCGACACCCTGCTGGAAATCGTGCCCCAGGGTACCCGCCTGGAAGTGGAGGGACGCCTGCCGGTCAACCTGGTCGACAAGGTCGGCACGCACCTGCCGGTGGACATCCTGTTCACTGCGTTCAACCAGAGCCGAACGCCGCGGGTACCCGGCGAAGTCAGCCTGATCTCCGCCGACCAGATGCTCGACGAGAAAACCGGTGCGCCATATTACGTATTGCGCAGCAGCGTCAGCGACCAGGCCATGGAAAAGCTCAACGGCCTGGTGATCAAGCCCGGCATGCCCGCGGAAATGTTCGTGCGCACCGGTGAACGTTCTCTCCTCAACTATTTGTTCAAACCATTGCTCGACCGGGCAGGTTCCGCGTTGACCGAGGAATAAGGATGTTCGGCTGTATGAATAAGCTATCGATGCTCGCCATGACCCTGGCGTTGCTGACGTGGGACAGTGCGCTGGCCATGGGACCGTTCGACATGTATGAACAAGCGTTGCGCAACGACCCGCAGTTCCTCGGCGCGATCAAGGAGCGCGACGCCGGCCTGGAAAACCGCGCCATCGGCCGTGCCGGGCTGTTACCGAAGCTGGGTTACACCTACAACAAGGGCCGCAACGCCTCGAAGGTCACCTACCTCAACGATCGCGGTCGCAGCCAGAGCGATGATCGCAACTACAGCAGTTACGGCTCGTCATTGACCCTGCAACAACCCTTGCTCGACTACGAGGCCTACGCGACGTATCGCAAAGGGGTGGCGCAAGCGCTGTTCGCCGACGAAGACTTTCGCGACAAAAGCCAGCAATTGCTGGTGCGCGTGCTGGAAAGCTACACCCAGGCGCTGTTCGCCCAAGACCAGATCGATATTGCGTTGGCCAAAAAGAGCGCCTTCGAACAGCAATTCCGGCAGAACGAGCACATGTTCCGCCAGGGCGAGGGGACGCGCACCGATATTCTCGAGGCAGAGTCGCGTTACGAACTGGCCACCGCCGAGGAAATCGAGGCTCGCAACGAGCAGGATGCGGCTCTGCGGGAACTGGGCTCGCTGATCGGCGTGCCGGCCATCGACATCGACGACCTCGCACCACTGGACCAGCGCTTCCAGACCCTCACCCTGCAACCGGCCAACTTCGACACCTGGCACGCCATGGCGGTGGCCAGTAATCCCAGCCTGGCTTCCCAGCGCCAGGCCGTGGAGGTCGCGCGTCATGAAGTCGAACGCAACCGCGCCGGGCACCTGCCCAAAGTCAGCGCCTACGCCTCGATGCGCCAGAACGAATCGGAAAGTGGCAACACCTACAACCAGCGCTACGACACCAACACCATCGGCATCGAAGTCAGCGTGCCGCTGTACGCCGGCGGCGGTGTCTCCGCCTCGACGCGTCAGGCCAGTCGCACCCTGGAGCAGGCCGAGTACGAACTGGATGGCAAGACCCGCCAAACGCTGATCGAGCTGCGTCGCCAGTTCAGCGCCTGCCTGTCGGGCGTGAACAAATTGCGCGCCTACCAGAAAGCCCTGAACGCTGCCGAAGCGCTGGTGGTGTCAACGCGGCAAAGCATCCTGGGCGGTGAACGGGTCAACCTTGATGCGTTGAACGCCGAACAACAGCTCTACACCACGCGCCGCGACCTGGCCCGGACCCGATACGACTATTTGATGGCCTGGATCAAATTGCACTACTACGCCGGGACCTTGAGCGAGCAGGACCTGGCCCGGGTGGACGAGGCGTTTGGCCAGGGGCCGACGACTCGGTAGCGCCTGAAAATCTCTGACAATTCCAACAACAAGAGAGGCAAGACCCATGGGTGTGTATGACTATAAAAACCTCGGTACGGAAGACGCCAAAGCGTTGTTCAGCGACGCCATGGCGATCACGCTGTATTCCTATCACAACCTCGACAACGGCTTTGCCAGCGGTTACCAGCACAACGGCTTCGGCCTGGGTTTGCCGGCGACCCTGGTCACCGCGCTGATTGGCGGCGCTGATTCCCAGGGCGTCATCCCCGGGATCCCCTGGAACCCGGATTCGGAAAAAGCCGCCCTGGATGCCGTGCAAAAGGCCGGCTGGACGCCGATCAGCGCTGCGCAACTGGGCTATGACGGCAAGGTCGACGGGCGCGGAACCTTCTTTGGCGAGAAAGCCGGTTACACCAGCGCCCAGGTGGAGATCCTCGGCAAGTACGACGCCCAAGGGCAACTCAGCGAAATCGGCATTGCCTTTCGCGGCACCAGCGGGCCTCGGGAAACCCTGATCAGCGATTCGATCGCCGACGTGATCAACGACCTGCTGGCAGCAATGGGGCCGAAGGACTATGCGAAAAACTACGTGGGTGAAGCCTTCGGCGAGCTGCTCGACGACGTCGCCGCGTTTGCCCGGGCCAATGGCCTGTCGGGCAAGGACGTGCTGGTCAGCGGCCACAGCCTCGGCGGGCTGGCGGTCAATAGCCTGGCAGACCTGAGCAACGACAAATGGTCGGGGTTCTATAAGGACTCCAACTACATCGCCTACGCTTCGCCCACTCAAAGCAGCACCGACAACGTGCTCAACGTCGGCTATGAAAACGACCCGGTGTTTCGGGCCCTGGACGGTTCCTCGTTCAACTTGTCCTCGGTGGGCGTACACGATGCCGCCAAAGCCTCGGCGACTGACAATATCGTCAGTTTCAACGATCACTACGCCTCGACGGCGTGGAACGTCTTGCCATTTTCCATCCTCAACATCCCGACCTGGATCTCGCACCTGCCCACCGCTTATGGCGACGGCATGAACCGGGTGCTGGCGTCGACGTTCTACGACCTCACCGGCAAAGACTCGACGATCATCGTCGCCAACCTGTCGGACCCGGCCCGGGCCAACACTTGGGTCCAGGATTTGAATCGCAACGCCGAACCCCACAAAGGCAGCACCTTCATCATTGGCAGCGATGGCAACGATCTGATCCAGGGCGGCCAGGGCAATGACTATCTGGAAGGCCGTGCCGGCAACGACACCTTCCGCGATGGCGGCGGCTACAACATTCTCCTGGGCGGGCATGGCAACAACGTACTGGACCTGCAACAGTCGGTGAAAAACCTCGACTTCGCCAATGACGGTGCCGGCAACCTGTATATCCGCGACGCCCATGGCGGCATCAGCATTACCCGGGACATCGGCAGCATTGTCAGCAAGGAACCGGGGTTTCTGTGGGGGTTGTTCAAGGATGACGTGACCCACAGTGTGACAGCCAATGGCCTGATGGCCGGCAATGACCTGACCCGGTACGCTTCATCGCTAAAGGGTGGCGCAGGTGCCGATACGCTCACGGCACACACTGGCGGCGACTGGTTGTTTGGCCATGAAGGCAACGATCATTTGATCGGCGGCAAGGGCAACGATGTGCTTGTCGGCGGGGCGGGTAACGATCTGATGGCGGCGGAGGGCGGGAGCGATACGTTCCTGTTCAGTGGCGGGTTTGGGCAGGATCGGGTGGTGGGTTACCAGGCGGACGACCAGCTGGTGTTCCTGGGGGTTCAAGGGGTGAAGCCGAACGATGATTTCCGGGCGCATGCCACGACGGTGGGGCAGGACACGGTGCTGACGTTTGGCGGGGATTCGGTGACGCTGGTCGGGGTCGGGCTGGAGAGCTTGGCTGGTGGGGGGATTGTTATCGCCTGAAGATGATGTGGCGCCTGTAAGGGCCACTTCGCCGGCAAGCCGGTCTCGCTCCCACAATGGAACACCGATTTGTGAACGACGGTGATCCCTGTGGGAGCGGGCTTGCTCGCGAAGAACGATGACTCGGTCGTCAGTCTTCCTTGCGCACGTTAGCCACCTCAGCAGCCCTGACCTTCACCTTCGCTCCGGAGATATCTTCAAACTCGTAAAAACCGTCCCTGGTCTCGGTGTCCGGCATGTCCTTGGTCAAATACTGGGTGCCGTTCTGCAGGGTTACCACCGTTGCCGTCGAGCAACCGGCCAGGGCTAGAAAGACCGTCACTGCCAAGGGCAAACCCAGAGTCTTGATATTCATATCCACCTCTCTTCCTTAAAAAAACAATACGACTGCCCGATCGAGCCTTATCGCCACTGTACCTCTAAGGCGGTTGGTGCGAAGGAATGGCAGAAAGTTCGACAGAGGGCAAAAAAATAAGCCGAATGACCGCCGCTTATCTTTTTCCGTTTGCACCGCACCGGGGGTAGCTGGTATCTGTACGCATAACCAGTACTCGCTCGGCATGGCCCTTTTTCCAGTGACCGCAAACCCCCTCGATGACCCGTTCTACTACTTGAACAACTTCATGCAAGTGCTTGATTGGCTTGAGCATCGCTATGCCGATGTGTTGAGTTCAGAGGAGCAGCGGTTCATCCACGATTTCAACCGGCTACCCCGGCCGTCCAGGGCGCTGCTGGTACGGATGGTGATGCGCAGGGGCATACACTTCCGGGCGAGCAAGCTGCATTACGCCGAGATCGGCGACACCGCGAGCGCTGCCGGCCCGTTGTTGGCGCTGAGCTGGATCGACGAGCAGGCGCCGCTGTCGGTCGAAGCACTGTTCGAGTTGCTGCTCAAGGCAGAAATTCTCCAGTGCCTCGGCGCGGCCATCGATCAGCCCAAGGGCAAGAAGACCGACTGGCTGCCGGCATTGAGCGAGCAGTTTCCCGAAACCCGATGCTTCGGCCAGTGGTGCGAGCCATTGGGTGATCGATTGTTCAGCCTGACCATCATGGGGCTATGCGATCGCCTGCGCCTGATGTTCTTTGGCAATCTTTACCAGGACTGGTCGGAGTTCGTGCTGGCCGACCTCGGCATCTTTACCTACGAAAAAGTCGAGTTCTGTGCCGACTCCCGGGGTTTGCGCAGCCGTGAGGACGTGGACGCCTGCGTGTTCCTGCATGACTGTCAGCAGCGTTTTGAAGCCGGCGAAGCGCTGGCTGGCATTGTCGAGCAGGTCAACGGGCTGGCGCTGGGCAATCCCTGGCTGCAACGCCGTCGCGACAAACTGTTGTTCCAGATGGGGCAATATTGCGAACGCACCGCCGATTTCGCCACGGCCCTGAGCATCTACCGCGAGTGCGCCTGGCCCGGCGCGCGGTGGCGCCTGATTCGCGTGCTGGAGCGCTGCGGCGAGTATCAGTTGGCGCTGGACCTGGCCAGCCATGCCGAGCAATCCGCGCAAAGCGCCGCCGAACAACAGCAGTTGCTGCGGGTATTGCCCCGCCTGCGGCGCAAGCTCGGCGGGCCGCCCATCAAGCGTGCGTCCCGCCGGGACATGCTGCGCCTGGACCTGCAACTGCCCAGGACCGATCCGGCGCTGTCGGTGGAATATCACGTCCAGGCACACCTGGCACAGGAGTCGGCACCGGTGCATTACGTGGAGAACAGCCTGGTCAACTCGCTGTTCGGGCTGCTGTGCTGGCCGGCGATTTTCGCGCCGTTGCCGGGCGCGTTTTTTCACCCGTTCCAGCGGGGACCGGTGGACCTGCTCAATGAAGATTTTCATCTGCGCCGGGCCGACCTGTTCCAGGCCTGCCTGGCCGAACTCGACGACGGACGTTACCGCCAGACCATCCGTGACCGTTATGCCGCCAAGTGGGGCGTGCAATCGCCGTTCGTGTTCTGGGGCGTATTGAGCGAGGAGTTGCTTGACCAGGCCCTCGATTGCCTGCCGCCCGACCACCTCAAGCACTGGTTCCATCGTCTGCTGCTGGACATCAAGGCCAATCGCGCCGGCATGCCGGACCTGATCCAGTTCTGGCCGCAAGACAAGACCTACCGCATGATCGAAGTCAAAGGCCCCGGCGATCGCCTGCAGGACAACCAGTTGCGCTGGCTGGAGTTCTGCCATGAGCACCAGATGCCGATTGCCGTCTGCTACGTGCAATGGGCGGAGCAGAGCGCGTGAGTTATAGCATCGCGGTGCGTGCGTTGTGCGAGTTCACCGCCAAGGTCGGCGACCTTGACCTGCGCTTCACCCCGTCGCCGACTGCACTGGAAGGCATCGTCGGGCATCGCACCGTGGCCTCCCGGCGCAGCGAGGGTTACCAGAGTGAAGTCGCTCTCGAAGGCCGGTATCAAACGTTGGCGGTCAAGGGCAGGGCGGACGGCTACGACCCGGGGCAAAACTGCCTGGAAGAGGTCAAGACCTATCGCGGCGACCTGAGCAAGCAGCCCGCCAACCACCGTCAGCTGCACTGGGCACAAGCGAAGATCTACGGCTGGCTGATGTGCCAGAAGCTGGACCTGACCGGGATCAACCTGGCGCTGGTGTATTTCGACATCGTCAGCGAAAAGGAAACCTGCCTGGTGGAGGCCTTCGGCGCGCCAGAACTGGCGCTGTTTTTCCAGCATCATTGCCGTCTGTTCCTGCAGTGGGCCGAGCAGGAAATGGCCCACCGCGAAGCACGCAATCGTGGGGCGCAGCAACTGGCGTTTCCCCACGCCGACTTTCGTCCGGGGCAGCGTCATCTGGCTGAATCGGTATTCAAGGCGGTCAGTACCGGTCGCTGCCTGATGGCCCAGGCGCCCACGGGGATCGGCAAGACCGTCGGCACCTTGTTTCCAATGCTCAAGGCCCTGGCGCCGCAGCAACTGGACAAGGTGTTCTTCCTGACGGCGAAAACCCCGGGCCGCAAACTGGCACTGGACGCCGCGCAAGTGATACTCCAGCGCGCCGATGCACCACCCCTGCGGGTGCTGGAAATGATTGCCCGGGACAAGGCGTGCGAGCATCCGGACAAAGCCTGTCATGGCGAGTCGTGCCCGTTGGCCCAGGGTTTCTATGACCGATTGCCCGCTGCGCGCCAGGCCGCCAGCGAGCTGACCCTGTTGAACCAGAGCGCCTTGCGCGAGGTGGCGCTGGAACACGACGTGTGCCCGTATTACCTGAGCCAGGAAATGGCCCGCTGGGCCGATGTGGTGGTTGCCGACTACAACTACTATTTCGATTTCAGCGCGCTGCTGTTTGGGCTGGCCCAGGCCAACAACTGGAAAGTCGCGGTGCTGGTGGACGAAGCGCACAACCTGGTGGAGCGGGGGCGGCAGATGTACAGTGCCAGCCTCGACCAATCGACCCTCAACGCGGTGCGCAAAACAGCCCCGCCAGCGCTCAAGACCGCCTTGCAGCGGGTCAACCGGCAGTGGAATGCCCTGCATGACCTGCAGCTCGGCGCCTATCAGGCGTACGACAAGGCGCCGGAAAAACTGCTGCAGGCCCTGTCATCCTGCAGTGCCAGTATCGGCGACTACCTGAACGATCATCCCCAAGGCCTGGACAGCGCCTTGCAAAGTTTTTACTTCGACATGCTGCAGTTTTGCCGGGTCGCCGAACTGTTCGATGAACAGTTCCTGTTCGACATCAGCAAGCGCGACCTCGAGCGCAAGAAAAACCTCTCGCAGCTGTGCCTGCGCAACGTGGTGCCCGCCGGCTTCATCCGCCCGCGCCTCACGGCGGCGCGCAGCACCGTGTTGTTTTCCGCGACCCTGAGCCCGCGGCATTACTACGCCGATCTGTTGGGCACGCCAGCGAACACGGTATGGATCGATGTCGAATCACCCTTTCACGCCGATCAGCTGCAAGTGCACATCGTCAGCCAGATCTCCACCCGGTTCGTTCATCGCCAGTCGTCCCTGGCGCCGATCGTCGAGCTGATCGCCCAGCAATTCAGCCAGCGCCCCGGCAACTACCTGGCATTTTTCAGCAGTTTCGATTATTTGCAGCAAGTGGCGCAGTTGCTGGCGCAAAGACATCCCCAAATCAACCTGTGGGCGCAGTCTCGGGGCATGGCGGAAGGGCAGCGCCAGGATTTCCTCGATCAGTTCACCGCCGATAGCCAGGGCATCGGTTTCGCCGTGCTGGGCGGGGCGTTTGGCGAAGGCATCGACTTGCCCGGCGCGCGCCTGATCGGTGCGTTCATTGCCACCCTCGGGCTGGCGCAGCTCAACCCGGTCAACGAGCAATTGAAGCATCGTATGGCCGCGATTTTCGGCGCCGGGTATGACTACACCTACCTGTTCCCCGGGGTGCAGAAAGTCGTCCAGGCGGCGGGCCGGGTGATTCGTACCCAGCAGGACCAAGGGGTCGTCATGCTGATCGATGATCGGTTTGGCGAGAGCAAGGTCAGGCAGTTGCTGCCGCGCTGGTGGACGGTTTCAGCAACGAATCTTCACCCGATGGAGTAGGATTTTTCGGCTTTAAAACATCGACATACATTGAAAGATTCAACCAGTTGAACCGACGAAGAATGTGCGCTTTAGTCATGGTCCCGGCATCACTTCAATCGAATCTTTGATAAGGAAATCAAGGTATGTCAGTAGCACCGAACTACACCTACACCCCTGAACAGGTCACGGCAGCATTTGACGAAATAAAAGCGACGCTGTTCAGCGGCATCAAGGCCGAGACAGTTCCCAAAATGCTGGTCGTTGCCGGGATCGAGGGGGCGGGCAAGACCTATCTGCTGGAAAAAAGCCTCTTACCCTCAAAACGCTATGGCAACTATGTTCGTCTGTATTTGCCCGAATACCGAAAAAAACACCCTCAATACAAAGAAATGATCAAACTCGGCGTTTTGCATGCCTATGAGCATACAGAGGCGTTTGTCCGTGAAGTCTCCACGAAGATCTTTGCCCACGCGTTTACAGGTAAATACAACATCATCCTGGAATGCGTGTTCGAAAGTTTCGAGTTCGCGACCTTTCCACCGACAGCTACCGCCGTTGGTTACCAGTTCGAGATTCACATCGTTGGCTGCACACAGGAGTTTGCTTACCTGTCGAGCATCAAGCGAGCACTGAAAAGCCTTGAAGATCGGGAGATGGAAAGGTTTCTCACCGTACCCAGGCTGAAGGCCAGCATGTGCTATTCGCAAGCGGTTATCCTGGCCTTCGAAACGGCTGCAAAGGCGATCAGCGGTTCGCAAATCAACCTGTACGAGCGCGGCTTTGGCGCGTTGAAGGAGCGGGCACTGATCGCTCAAAGTACCTACACAAAGGCTGCGGATGGTTCCGTTACCTCTACGACCACCAAGATAAATTTTACCTACAGCGTGTACTCCAGCATCATCGATAATTACGTCTTCGCGACTCGAGAACGGGACGAGGTTCTGAAAGAATGTCATCTGGCGCTGCTCAAGACCCAGGCCCATGCCGAGCATGTCCCTGATTTTGTCTACAACGCCCTGTACGCCTTCATCACCAAATACGTAGATCGATGACACTTGGCGACGAGAGCCGGTTTTGTGCCTTTTCAAATTGGCGCTTTGTCGCATACTCCACAGAAACATCCTTGACGAGAGGGATCAATGAGCGAAGATCGAAGCAAAGCCACCAGCATCGATGACAGTCGTTTCCGCCTGTTGATCGATGCTGTGATTGACTATGCGATCTACATGATTGATCCCGATGGCATCATCACCAGCTGGAACGCCGGCGCCAGGCGTTTCAAGGGGTACGAGGAGGCGGAGATTCTCGGCCAGCACTTCTCGCGTTTCTACACCGAAGAGGATCGACGCGCGGGTATGCCCCAGCGTGCTTTGAACACGGCTATCACCGAAGGGCGTTTCGAGGGCGAAGGCTGGCGAGTGCGCAAGGACGGTACGCACTTCTGGTGCCACGTGGTCATCGACCCGATTATCGACCCGTCAGGTACGTTGCTGGGCTTCGCCAAGATCACCCGGGACCTCACCGACCGCAAGATGGCCGAAGAAACCCTCAAGCAAAGCGAGCAGCAATTTCGCCTGTTGGTGCAAAGCGTCACGGATTACGCGATCTATATGCTCGCTCCGGACGGACGCCTGACCAACTGGAATCTCGGGGCCCAGCGGATCAAAGGGTACTTGCCCGCAGAGGTGATCGGGCAACATTTTTCGATGTTTTATACCCCGGAAGACCGCGAGGCTGGCGAACCGCAACGGACCCTGTCCATTGCCATCCGTGATGGGCGCTTCGAAAACAAAGGCTGGCGAGTACGCAAGGACGGGACGCGGTTCTTGGCGCACGTTGTGGTCGATCCGATCTGGGGCGATACCGGCACTTTGCTCGGTTTTGCCAAGATCACCCGTGATATCACCGAAGCGACCCACGCCCAGCAGGTCCTCGAGCAAACTCGCGAGGCACTGTTCCAGGCGCAGAAAATGCAAGCCATCGGCCAGCTGACCGGGGGCATTGCCCACGACTTCAATAACCTGCTGACGGTGATCCTCGGCAATCTGGAAATCGTGCGCAAGCGCTTGGGGGACGACCCGCGCATTACCCGGTTGGTGGATAATGCCACTCAGGGCGCCATGCGTGGCGTATCGTTGACCCAGCGTATGCTGGCATTTGCCAGACGCCAGGAACTCAAGGCCGAACCCGTCGAGATCCCGACGCTGATACAAGGGATTTCCGGTTTGTTGCGCAGCTCCCTCGGACCTTCGGTGGTCCTCGAAACCCACTTTTCACCCGAGCTTGAACCGGTCCTGGCCGACATCAATCAGCTTGAATTGGCAGTACTCAACCTGGCGACCAACGCCCGGGATGCCATGCCCCATGGCGGGAAAATGGTGATCAGTGCCCGAACGGCCGAGGGTTGCGACCAGCTCCAGTTCACCCCGATGACAGGTCGCTATGTCTGCCTGAGTATCAGTGACACCGGGGAAGGCATGGATGAGGCCACCCTGGCGCTGGCGATGGATCCGTTTTTCACCACCAAGGGGGTGGGCAAAGGCACGGGCCTGGGGCTGTCGATGGTGCATGGCTTTATCGAACAACTGGGTGGACGATTCATACTCAAGAGCCAGAAAGACAAGGGCACCACCGCCGAACTATGGATACCTGTCGCCACGACCGGTTCGGTTGCCATGCCCGCAACCGAGGAAGACACCGCACCGCCGGTTCCTCGCCTGTGTGTGCTGGTGGTGGACGACGATAGCCTGGTGTTGACCAGTACCAGCTTGTTGCTCGAAGACCTCGGGCATCGGGTGATCAGTGCAGTGTCCGGGGCGATGGCGCTGAAAGCGCTCGAAGTCGAACCCGCCATCGACCTGGTCATTACCGACATGGCCATGCCACAGATGAATGGGGCGCAACTGGCGCAGGCCATCCGAACCCTGAAACCAGACTTGCCGATCATCCTCGCGACCGGCTACGCCGAACGGCTGGAAGGCTTTGCCACGCATCTGCCGCGCCTGTCCAAACCCTATACCCAGCTCAATCTGGTGGAGATCATCGCCTCGACCATGAAATGATCACCGCTCCTACATGAACATCTTCTTACCGATGAATTGTGGCCATCGCAAACCCCTGTAGGAGCCGGCTTGCCGGCGAAGGCGTTTTTCATGGCACCGCAAGGCTCAGGTTGCCTTCGCCGACAAGCCAGCTCCTACATGATCACCTGTGCAATGAAATCATCAGGTCGCGGAGTGAGCATTCTTCCTGAAGCCGCGCAGATTCATGGCGCACAGGCAAAATTGCAATACGATCAGGGCATAGGCCTGAGTGTGGTAGCCCCATATCACCCACAACACATTGCTCACGATAAAACAGATGAAGCCCGAGACCCGGCGTTCAGGATTTTGCGAACCGATCAGCCACGCAGCCAGCACCGTGACCAGCATGGCTGGCCATTGCACCCAATCGAGATAGTCCATTGCTGTCCTCTTGTGTGGTCAATCCAGATGAACTTGTCAGCAGCGGTTTCTTCTAAAGGTCTTTGCAGCCCTTGTGTGATTCCTGTGCCAAGAATACTGACTGAGGCCCCGGCCGAAGAAACCCTCACCGAACACAATGCCAAAATGTTTGGTTCGCCCAAGGAGCGCCTGGATTTCTATCGCAGGGAGATCCAGTACGAAACCAGCATTCTGGCCAATCGCACCGACGCCTACCTGGCAGCGCAATCGTTTTTGCTGATCGCCTTTGCCTCCTGCATGTCCAACCTCAATCCGGAATGGGGCAAGCTCTTTACCCTGGTGGTGCCTCCATTCCTGGCATTGTTGGGGTTGCTCAGTTCGCTCAACGCGTGGCCGGGTATTCGCGCGGCATACGACATTATTGATCATTGGCATTTCAAGCAGAGTGAGTTGTTGCGCAGCGAGCCTTTGATGGGCCTCGCCTATGATGAATCGCCGTTGTTCAGTGAGATGGAATCGTCCCATAAGGGCTACCGCAAATCCTTGTTGTTTTCGGTGCGTACGCCGTGGATTTTCGCCACCTTCTGGGTGTTGCTGGGTACCTATGCGGTTTATATCCAGGTGACGAATCCCGGGGGGTAAGGCGGACGGAAAAGGTTCGGCAGTTCAAAAAGGTCCTGTAGGAGCGAGCTTGCTCGCGATGGACTAAAGAACAGCGCGTTCATTCAGACAGCACGCATTATCGTTGACGTCCATCGCGAGCAAGCTAGCTCCTACAGGTGTTCGCCCGCTTTGCCAACGGTAGAACGCACCATCAAGCCGCCATGTTGCCTGCGCTCATTTCTTTCTTGTACTGGGCCTTCAAGGTTTCCATTTGCGCCCCCAGCTCTTCCAGGGTCGCTTTGCCCAGCAGCTTTTTCGCTTGAGGAAACATTTCCGTCTCTTCCTCTTCGATATGATGCTCCAGCAGTTCCTTGACCACTTTCACCCGACCGGCGAATTCGGGAGTCGAGGGGTCGGTGACTTTCAAGTCGGGCAGCACCAGCGAATCAACAGTGCGATGTTCTTCCTTGGCTTCGTAATACATCACGTCCTGTTCCTTGCCCCCGGCTTTCTTGTACGCCGGGTACAAGACTTCTTCCTCAAGACGGGTATGAATGGTGATCTCCATCTCCAGCTTGGCCAGCAGTTCGCCGCGTTTTTTGATACCACGCTCGGTGGATTCGCTTAATTGGGTCAGGATGCCTTTTACGCGTTCATGGTCGGCTTTCAACAGGTCAATAGCGTTCATGGTCGAGTCTCTCAACTAGTCAGGGGATGAGCGCGAACGGTCTCAAGGCCGAAGGTCGCTCCTGGTACTGGAGCATTTGTCGTGCCGGTTAGAGCTATCGTTTAATACTTATATAAATCAACAAGATAGGTCTGTTGATGGCAAACTGAAGTCGTGCAGGCTGCATGAGTCTGGAAATTGACTCATGCACTTCGCGGCGTCGCCTTTTACTCTGTGGATTGGGTAATTTTCAGCCTTGACCGCTGATCTGATACGTCAATCATGCAACTGAACTCGTGGTTGTGCCTCGCTCCCTTAATACAGACAACCGATGTCTTTATTGACCAGTGAGGATGTAGCCATGCGCGCAATGACTTACCACGGTGCCCGTGACGTCAAAATCGAAACGGTCCCCGATCCCGTTATCGAAGCCCCCGACGACATCATATTGCGGGTGACGGCCACCGCCATTTGCGGATCGGATTTGCACTTGTATCGAGGCAAGATTCCCACCGTGGAGCACGGCGACATTTTTGGGCATGAGTTCATGGGCATCGTTGAAGAAACCGGTTCGGCGGTGACGGCCGTGCAGCGCGGCGATCGGGTGGTGATCCCGTTCGTGATTGCGTGTGGCGAGTGCTTTTTTTGCCAGCATGATCTATTCGCCAGTTGTGAAACCACCAATACCGGCCGTGGCGCCATCATCAATAAAAAGGCGATTCCACCGCCTGCCGCCTTGTTCGGCTTCAGTCGCCTGTATGGCGGCATCCCGGGTGGGCAGGCCGAACTGGTCCGGGTGCCCAAGGCCAACACAGGGCCCTTCAAGGTACCCGGGCTGCTGGCGGACGAGAAGGTGTTGTTCCTGTCGGACATCCTGCCCACGGCGTGGCAGGCGGTACTCAACACCGGGATCGGGCCGGGTTCCAGCATTGCGATCTATGGCGCCGGGCCCGTGGGGCTGTTGAGTGCGGCATGCGCGAAGATGTGCGGTGCCGAGCAAATCTTCATGGTCGACCATCATGACTATCGCCTGGCCTATGCCCAGCGCACCTATGGCGTGATTCCGATCAACTTTGATGACGACGATGATCCGGCGGACACCATCATCCGTCAAACGGCGGGCAGCCGGGGGGTGGACGCGGTGATTGATGCCGTAGGGTTCGAAGCCAAGGGCAGTACCACGGAAACGTTGCTCGCCACGCTGAAGCTCGAAGGCAGCAGCGGCAAGGCGCTACGCCAGTGCATCGCCGCCGTGCGCCGTGGAGGGGTGGTGAGTGTGCCGGGCGTCTATTCCGGGTTTATCCACGGTTTCCTGTTCGGCGATGCGTTCGACAAGGGCCTGACGTTCAAAATGGGCCAGACCCATGTACAACGCTATTTGCCGGAGCTTCTCGGGCACATTGAAACCGGACGCCTGCAACCGGAGGCGATCATTACTCACCGCATGTCGTTGGAGCAGGTGGCCGAGGGGTACAGGATTTTCGACAAGAAAGAGGAGGAGTGCCGCAAGGTGATTCTCACGCCGGGTTCCAGTGATGTGCCGCTGGCCGAAACTGTCGAGACTACGCCGATACCAGCTTTATAAGACCCGTTTACTACTGGCACCAAACCAACTGTAGGAGCTGGCTTGCCAGCGAAGGCGGCCTTGAGCCTTACATCGTTAATAAAAACGCCTTCGCTGGCAAGCCAGCTCCTACGATGTATCTATGTCGGGCTTTCGATTTGTGTGCGCCACATGACTTGTGGTTCGTCGAATTGCCGCGGCGTATGCCGACTGTTACACCCTGGACTCGGCTTCCCGGTGCAAACGTTGCGCATTTTGCGTGGACGGCGAAACCGGAGGGAAATCTGCATTCAGCACGCGCAAGTGTTCGATCGCTTCTTGGAACTTCAGGTTGGCCTTCCTGCGTATGTCCAGATAGCGATCGAACAGCTCCCCATCCATCTCGCTGTCCTCGAGCAACTCGAAGGCGCTGCGGCTGAGGGCCTGGGCTTCGGCGAACATCTGTCGATTGCGTTCCAGGGCGAACGCCCGGCAGGCTTTGATTTCTTCGCAAGTTGAATAGTGAATCATGACCAGCACCTTATTTCTCAAGGTTCCTTTTTATAGGTGTGGAGCCACAGGGGCACCGAACCTGAACCATCCCGCCGTCCAGAATCAGGGGGGATTAAACGTGTGACCTGCCGCATTGCCCAAGGATTTCATATTTATGCAGGCGAAAATTCGATTATTCCAGCGGTAAAAGCTCAGCAGAAAAATCAAATATCCTGTTTTTTTCGCCGTTCATATCGAGCCAGGATCGGCTGGGTGCTGATTCCGTGAACCAGGATACTCAGCGCGACTACAGACAAGGTCAGATCGACGCACAGCGTTGCGATGGACGGCGCCAACCCATGGTTCAATGCATAAAACAGATAGAACAAACTGCCGATGCCGCGTATGCCGAACCAGCCGATCAGCAGGCGCTGGCGCATGTCCAGCAAACCGCCCCAAGGCATGGCGACCACGCTCAACGGTCGAATCAGGCAAAACAACCCGCCGGCAATCGCCAATGCGCGCCAGTCCCAGTGAGCGACCAGCACCACGCCGAGCAGCGTCACCAGGAAGACTTCCATGGCCCGCTCCACCAAACCCCCGAAGGCGAGCATGTCGCTCATCATGATGCCCGCTGCAACCTGAGTGTCTTCAAGGAGGGCGGTGTCACCGTGCACGGCATGCTGCGGCTCGACGTTCTGATGCCCGACAACGGGTTGGACCAGGTGCTCGGCGGGAAGCTCGTCCGTGCCCGTGGACTTGACCTCTTCCTGACGCAGACCCAGGCCCGCCGCGAACACCGACAGGAAGCCGTAGCCTTGGATCGACTCGGCCACCACATACGACAGGGCGATCAAGGCCAGGGCCAGGTAATCGTTCGGTGAAAGGGTGCTGTCGTCATTGTGGATCCGCAGCGACAGGGTCACCCGGCCAATACCGCGCCCCATCCAATAGCCGGTAAGCAGGCCGGCAGGCACTGCCCATAGCACACTGCGCAACACCCAATCGCCCAGCCAGCCAGGATTGCCATCGTGCTGCACCAGCAGCAGACCAAGGATCACGAAGGGAAAGGCAATGCCGTCATTGAGCCCGGCCTCACCCGACAGGCCGAAGCGCACCCTGTCGTCGTCCCGGGCGTCGTTGACTTGCACCAGGGAGGCAAGTACCGGGTCGGTGGGCGCCAGGATCGAGCCGATCAGCACCGAAGCCCCCCAAGGCAGCTGGAAGGCGTAGTGCAACAACAGGCAGACGCCAGCAATGGTCAACAGCATCACCGGACCGGCCAGCCCAAATGCAATCCGCCAGTTTTTTTCCCTGAGTGGCGAGCGCAACTTCAGGCCGCAGACAAACAGCGAAAACAGCACCGCGACTTCAGTCAGGTGCTCCATCCAGATGGACGCGTCCGTAGTATCCAGTTTCAACAGCCCGAGTCCCGCCGGGCCGATCACCACCCCCAATACCAGGCACACGGCGGAGGTGGTCACCGGCATCCAGCGCAGGTACGACGAGGTCAGTGCCAGCGTCAGCAGCACTGCCCCTAATACCGCCACCCAGACAATGAAACTCATGATCGGTGTTCACTGCGGGCGGCGTGGGCCTCAAGGGCCGAAGTCATCAACCGACAGTCGCGCGCAAGTATTCAGGCGTCAACAGGTTGAACCAGATCAGGATCATTTCCACCAGGATGGTGACCAGCACCAACAACCCGACGCCCCAGACGCAAGCCGCATTCAACAGGCCTTGCTCCTTGCGCTCATGCATGAAGATCGGCAGGCCGACGAACAGCAGGAAGGTCGAATAGAGCGAGGCGGCGCCCAGCACGGCGATCGCCAGCCAGCGGCTCGGGTACAGGCCGGCAATGCCGGCGAGGAAAAACGGGGTCACGGTATAGGCCGCAAACCCGATGCATTGATTGACGGTCGGTCGCGAGTCGAACGTGCGCGACATCCATCTGATGAACAATCCCATCAGCGCCACCCCGGCGACGATGGTCACGTAGAGCAACCCGCACAGTTGCAGGGCACTGCCGGCACTGAGCTTGACGATTTCATTTTCGGCCAGGCTCCATCCGACATAGGTGGTCCCGATAAACAGGCACACGGGGGGAATCAAGGCCAGCAGCAACAAATGGGCGAGGTAATGGCGCGGATGCGCTTCTTCTTCCTTGCGGATATCCGTCCACGCGAAGTTCGGTTGGGTGAACAGCTTGACGATAGGTGCGGACATGACGACCTCCTGGGCTGGAGCGGCCCGTGACAGGGGTTCTTAGCGTATTGAGGGGGAAATTTTGCCAGGGGTTCATTTTTTCTGCGCAAGCGTGGGGCGGGCTCCGATAGAGGGAATGTTTGCAGGTAGCCAAGGTCAACCGAGCAGTTCCCAGCCTGGATTATTTGCCATGAACGTCAGCCAATCGGTGGTCGAATATCTGCGTCAAAACGACTTGCTGTTGAGCACCGCAGAGTCTTGTACGGCCGGCAAGATCATCACGCTGCTGGCTGAAGTGCCGCACAGTGGGGACCTGATCGAAAGTGGCTACGTGGTCTATTCCCCCGAGGCCAAGCAACGATTGCTCAATGTCAGCCCCGAGACCATCGAAACCTTCAACCTGACCAGTTGTGAAGTTGCCCGGGAAATGGCCTCGGGTGCATTGCACGACAGCACCGCCAATGTCGCGGTAGCGACCACCGGTATTCTCGGGCCGGAAGACGTCGACGGTATCCCGGCCGGCACCATTTGTTTTGCCTGGGCTTTCCAGACGGCGCAGGGACGCAGGGTTTTCAGCCAGCAATCGCGGTTCTTCGGGACGCGTTCCGAGGTCCAGTTGTTGGCCGCCGAGCATGCCTTGAAACGGCTGCCGCATTTCCATCAACGGGCATTGGCCGGTGAGCAGGACCCGGGAGCACTCGATGAACGATGAATCAGGCCATACCGATTACCGCAACCGCGACTATCCCGTACGTGAAGATATGGCGCACCAGGTCAAGGTCTGGCGATTCGAGCGTTGGGGCTGGTACACCTTGGTATTGCTGGTGGTGCTGGCGTTGCTCGGGCTGTTTTCGCGTGGGCCGCTGAGCACCCGGGATGTGCAAGGCAGTGACGGCAAGGTCAGGGTGCAATACGAGATGTTCCATCGCAATGGATCGACAAACCCCATGCAGCTCAGCGTGATCGGTACGCCCGATGCCATGGTCGAACTGGAACTGTCCGGAGCGATGCTGGATGGCTTCAGTATCGAGAGCCTGCAGCCGGAACCCATCCGTGCCGTCAGTGCCGGACAAGGCATGAAGTTGTGGGTCCAGACCGACGCGCAAGGCCGGGCCAACCTGCATCTGACCTTGCGCGGGGACGGGGTGGGGCTGTTTCACAGCCGTATCGCTTCACCGGGCGCCACCGCGGTGGACTTCGATCAATTCATTTTCCCTTAGGTGACCTATGGACTCGGTATTGCGTGCGGCCGCGATGTATCTGGCGCTGATGGTGCTGTTCAAGATCGCCGGCCGGCGCTCCCTGGCCGAGTTGACGACATTCGATTTCGTGCTGTTGATGATCATCGGCGAGGCGACGCAGCAGGCGCTGCTGGGTGATGACTTTTCCATGACCAACTCGATGCTGGTCATCGTCACGTTGATTGCCATAGACGTCGGCCTGTCGCTGCTCAAACAGCGCTCGCAATGGGTTTCGCAGTTGATCGATGGCGGGCCGACGATCATCGTCGAGAATGGCAAGCTGCTGCACAAGCGCCTGCGCCACGCGCGATTGATCGAGGCCGACGTCATGGAAGCCGCGCGTTCCAGCCAGGGCATCGAAACCCTGGATCAAATCAAGTTCGCGATCCTGGAACGCAACGGCAAGATATCGGTGATTGCCATGTAGGAGCGAGCGGTGCGGCGGTCCGACTTGCCCGCGAATCGGGCGCTTCGGTGTCTCTGTTGTACCGCGTTATCGTTCTTCGCCAGTAGGAGCGAGGCTTGCCCGCGAACCAGGCGCTGCGGTATATCTGTTGTACCGCGTTATCGTTCTTCGCCGGCAAGCCTGGCTCCTACAGGGCCAGGCGTGGCGTTGGCATTCAAAGCATCGGTTTACCGCCGGTAATACCATAACGCTGGCCCGTGATGTAGCTGGCTTCATCCGACGCCAACAGCACATAGATAGGCGCGACTTCAACAGGCTGCCCCGGCCGCCCGAGAGGCGTCTGCCCGCCAAAATTCTGCACTTCTTCATCGGGCATGGTCGAGACGATCAACGGCGTCCAGATCGGCCCCGGTGCCACGCAGTTCACCCGGATGTTCTTCTCGCCCAGCATCTGCGCCAGGCCCGCGGTGAAGTTGGCGATTGCGCCCTTGGTCGTGGCGTAGGGCAGGAGCGTCGGTTTGGGCATGTCTGAATTGACCGAACTGGTGTTGATGATCGAACTGCCGGGTTGCATATGCTTCAGCGCGGCCTGGCAGATGCGGAAAATCGCGGTGATGTTGACATCGAAGGTCATGACCCATTCGTCGTCGGGGATGTCCTCGAAGTTTTCGTGGGTCATCTGGAACGCGGCGTTATTGACCAGCACATCGATTCGGCCAAAGCGTTCGACCGTCCTGTCTACCAAGGCCTGGCATTGCGCCTTTTGCGCCAGGTCGCCGGGCAGCAACAGGCATTGCCGTCCGGCCTGCTCGACCCAGCGTGCGGTTTCCTGTGCATCTTCATGTTCGTTGAGGTAGGCCACCACGACATCCGCACCTTCACGGGCGAAGGCAATGGCGACGGCGCGACCGATGCCGCTGTCGGCGCCGGTGATCAGTGCGATCTTGCCCTCGAGCCGGCCCGAACCTTTGTAACTTTGCTCGCCACAGTCCGGGTAGGGGTCCATTTTCTTCTGGGAGCCAGGGACTGGCTGGCCTTGTTTGGGAAAGGGTGGTTTTGGATAGTCATTCATTGGAAAATCTCCGTTCTCGAGGCAGAAGAGTCAGAGGGTTGACCCTGGTGTTTTGCCTTGAGTTCGGTTGGATTTCGTTGCTGCACAGTAAACCTTGGTACCACACAAATCCCGTGTAGGAGCCGGCTTGTCGAATCGTCGCACCGCAGCGAAGAGGCCTTTCCAGTCGACATCATTGTTGGCTGAAAGGACGCATTCGCCGGCAAGCCGGCTCCTACATGGGCTCGCGTGATTTTAGCGAGTGCGATTGATCAGGCTGCGCTCCATCCGCGCAATGCCTTCTTCCAGCAACGCCCGCGGGCAGCCGAAATTCAGGCGCACGAACTGTTGGCTGTCATCGCCGAAATCCAGCCCGGCGCTGAGCCCGACCCTGGCCTGTTCAAGGAAGAATTGCTGCGGGTTGTCCAGCCCCAGCGCCGAACAATCGAGCCACGCCAGGTACGTGCTTTGCGGCACGTTCATGGTCACGCCCGGCAACCGGGTGCGAACGGCGTCGACCAGGTAATCGCGGTTGCCTTGCAGATAACCCATGAGCCCGGTCAGCCAGGGGCCCGCTTCGCTGTAGGCGATGCGGGTGGCTTCCAGGCCCAGCGGATTGACGCTGTCGACCAGGCCGCAGCGCGCGTGGTTGACGCGCTCGCGCACGGCTTTGTCCTGAATGATCATGAACGAGGTCTTCAGCCCGGCAATGTTATAGGCCTTGCTTGCCGACATCAGCGTGATGGTGCGCCTGGCAATTTCAGGGCTCAACGTGGCGATCGGCAGGTGCACGCGCCCATCGAAGCACAATTCGGCGTGGATCTCGTCGGAGATGATCCAGGCGTCCTGTTCCAGGCAGATGTTCGCCACGGCTTGCAGTTCTTCCCGTGGGAACACCTTGCCCAGCGGGTTATGCGGGTTGCTCAACAGCAGGGCGCCGCCGCCTTCCAGGGACTGGCGCAAGGCTTGCAGTGGCGTGGCATAAGTACCGTCAGGCAAGGCGTCGAAACCCAGTTCCACCTTGTTCATCCCCCAGTGCCCCGGCGCATGGCGCAACGGCGGGTAGTTGGGGGTCTGGACTACGACATTCTGTTGTGGCTGCACCAGTGCATGCAGGGCCATGTTGAAGCCCGACTCCACGCCCGGCAGGAAGATCAGCTCCTGGGGCTCGACGCGCCAGGCGTACTTCTTCCACAGGTCGGCAACGATGGCATTGCGCAAGTCGTCCTGCGCCACGCTGTAGCCGAGCAACGGATGTTCCAGACGTTTTTGCAGGGCCTGGATGATCACCGGCGGCGCGGCGAAGTCCATGTCGGCGACCCACATCGGCAATACGTCGGCCGGGTAACGGCTCCATTTGGTACTGCCGGTGTCGTGGCGGTCGAACACCTGATCAAAATCGAAAGTCATGCTCATCTCATAAAGGCCGGGATTAATTCGGCAGACATGATAAGCGCCAAGCCCCTGTAGGAGCGAGCTTGCTCGCGAAGAGGCCGGCACAGCCAGCATTGAAGTCGACTGGCACGCCACCAACCCCCTGTAGGAGCTGGCTTGCCAGCGAAGACGGTGGCACAGGCAACGAAAATGTCGGATGTGAAGGCCCCTTCGCCGTCAAGCCAGCTCCTACATTCCGGGAGCGTGACAGGAAGATGGAAATTGCCCGACTGTCGGTTTTCACACAATCGACCAAAGCATTGTCTACAGTTTCAAATGTCGGTAGCCACGCTGCCGTCACCGTGATCGTCCAGAAAAACCCGGCAAAGTACCGGGTCTCCACCTGATCAGGAGTGCACGATGGACCTCAACCGTCGTCAGTTCTTCAAGGTCGCTGGTATCGGCCTTGCGGGCTCGAGCCTCGGCGCGCTGGGCATGGCCCCCGCGACTGCCTTCGCCGAGCAGGTGCGCCACTTCAAGCTTGCCCACACCCATGAAACCCGCAACACCTGTCCGTATTGCTCGGTCGGCTGTGGGTTGATCATGTACAGCCAGGGCGATGCCGCCAAGAACGTCGCGCAAAACATCATCCACATCGAAGGCGATGCCGACCACCCGGTCAATCGCGGCACCCTGTGCCCCAAAGGCGCCGGCCTGCTCGACTTCATCCACAGCCCCGGTCGCCTGCAATACCCCGAGGTGCGCAAGCCGGGTAGCAGCGAGTGGACGCGGGTCTCCTGGGACGAAGCGCTGGATCGCGTGGCCGACCTGATGAAGGCCGACCGCGACGCCAACTTCGTCGAGAAGAACGACGAGGGCGAAACAGTGAACCGTTGGCTGACCACCGGTTTCCTGGCGGCTTCGGCGGCGTCCAATGAAGCGGGCTATATCACCCACAAGGTCATTCGCAGTCTCGGCATGCTGGGGTTCGACAACCAGGCGCGTGTCTGACACGGCCCGACGGTGGCAAGTCTTGCCCCGACGTTTGGCCGTGGTGCCATGACCAATACCTGGACCGATATCGCAAACGCGAACCTGATCCTGGTGATGGGCGGCAACGCAGCAGAAGCGCACCCGTGCGGCTTCAAATGGGTCACCGAAGCCAAGGCGCACAACGCCGCCAGGCTGATCGTGATCGACCCGCGATTTACCCGGACCGCTTCGGTGGCCGACTATTACGCGCCGATTCGCACCGGTACCGACATCGCCTTCATGGGCGGGTTGATCAATTACCTGTTGACCGAGGACAAGATCCAGCACGAGTACGTGCGCAACTACACCGACCTGTCGTTCCTGGTGGACCCCGGTTTCACGTTCGAGGACGGGATCTTCAGCGGCTATGACGCGGTCAAGCGTCGTTATACCGACAAGACCACCTGGAACTATCAATATGCTGCAGACGGATTCGCCATGGTCGATCCGACCCTGCAGGACCCGCGCTGCGTCTACCAACTGCTCAAGCAGCACTACAGCCGTTACAACCTGGAACTGGTGAGCCAGATCTGCGGCATGCCAACCGAATCGATCCAGAAGATCTGGGAAGAAATCGCTACCTGCTCGGCACCGGGCAAGACCATGACGATTCTCTATGCCCTGGGCTGGACCCAGCATTCGATCGGTTCGCAGATCATCCGCAGCGCGGCGATGGTGCAACTGTTGCTGGGCAACGTCGGCATGCCCGGTGGCGGGGTCAATGCCTTGCGCGGACACTCCAACATCCAGGGCCTGACCGACCTCGGGTTATTGTCCAATACCTTGACCGGCTATCTGACCCTGCCCGGCGACAGCGAACAGGACTACGACACCTACATCTTCAAACGGGCCCTCAAGCCCCTGCGCCCCGGGCAGATGTCCTACTGGCAAAACTACGGCAAGTTCCACGTCAGCCTGATGAAGTCCTGGTACGGCGCCAATGCCACGGCAGAGAACCATTGGGGCTACGACTACCTGCCCAAGATCGACGTTCCCAGCTACGACATCCTGAAAATGTTCGACATGATGGGCCAGGGCAAGGTCAACGGCTACATGTGCCAGGGCTTCAACCCGATTGCCGCGCTGCCGGACAAAAACCGGGTGACGGCGGCATTGGCCAAACTGAAGTGGCTGGTGATCATGGATCCGCTGGCCACCGAAACCTCGGAGTTCTGGAAAAACGTCGGGCCGTACAACGATGTGAAGAGTGCAGACATCCAGACCGAAGTGATTCGCCTGCCCACCACCTGCTTCGCCGAGGAGGACGGCTCGCTGGTCAACAGCAGTCGCTGGCTGCAATGGCACTGGAAAGGCGCCGACGGCCCTGGATTGGCGCGGACCGACATCCGCATCATGAGCGAATTGTTCCTGCGTCTGCGCCAGCGTTATCAGGCCAATGGCGGTGCCTATGCCGAGCCGATGATGAAGCTGTCGTGGCCCTACAAGGTGCCGGAAGAACCGTCGCCGGAAGAACTGGCCAGGGAAATCAACGGCAGCGCCACCGCCGACTTCACTGACGCCACGGGCGCGACGATCAAGGCCGGCGCGCAACTGGCCGGGTTCGGTCAGCTCAAGGATGACGGTAGCACTGCGTCCGGTTGCTGGATTTTCTGCGGCAGCTGGACCGAGGCGGGCAACCAGATGGCCCGGCGCGACAACAGTGACCCGTATGGCACGCACCAACACCAGGGCTGGGCCTGGGCCTGGCCGGCGAACCGGCGGATTCTCTACAACCGCGCCTCGTGCGATCCGCAAGGCAAACCCTGGGCCGAGAACAAGCGCCTGGTGTGGTGGAACGGCAAAACCTGGGCCGGCACCGACATCCCGGACTACAAGGCCGATTCGCCACCGGAAGCCGGGATGAATCCGTTCATCATGGCGCCCGAAGGCGTCGGGCGGTTTTTCACCCGGGACAATATGGCCGAAGGCCCCTTCCCGGAACACTACGAACCCTTCGAAACGCCGATCGGCATCAACCCGCTGCACCCCAACAACAAGGGCGCCACCAGCAACCCGGCGGCGCGGATCTTCGATTCGGTGTGGGACACCCTCGGCGTGGCCAAGGACTATCCATACGCGGCGACAAGCTACCGGCTGACCGAGCATTTCCACTTCTGGAGCAAGCATTGCAAGCTCAACGCCATCACCCAGCCCGAGCAGTTCGTGGAGATCGGCGAGGTACTGGCCAAGGAGAAAGGCATCGTTGCCGGTGACAAGGTGCGAGTCAGTTCCAGGCGCGGCTTCATCGAAGCGGTGGCGGTGGTGACCAAGCGCATCCGGCCCTTGCAGGTCAACGGCCAGGTGGTGCACCACATCGGGATTCCGTTGCACTGGGGCTTCACCGGCCTGACGCGCCACGGCTACCTGACCAACACCCTGGTGCCGTTCCTCGGGGATGGCAATTCCCAGACCCCGGAATCCAAGTCATTCCTGGTCAACGTGGAGAAAGTCTAAATGGCCAGCCAAGACATCATCGCCCGTTCGGCCACCACCACGGTTTCGCCTTCGGTGCGCATTCAGGACGAAGTGGCCAAGCTGATCGACACCACCAAGTGCATCGGCTGCAAGGCCTGCCAGGTCGCCTGCTCGGAATGGAACGAGCTGCGTGACGACGTTGGCCATAACCTCGGCACCTACGACAACCCCAATGACCTGAGCGCAGACACCTGGACCCTGATGCGCTTTACCGAGCATGAAACCGATGCCGGCAACCTCGAATGGCTGATTCGCAAGGACGGCTGCATGCACTGTGCCGAACCGGGTTGCCTGGCGGCGTGCCCGAGCCCGGGAGCGATCATCAAGCACGCCAACGGCATCGTCGATTTCGACCAGGACCATTGCATCGGTTGCGGTTACTGCATCACCGGTTGCCCGTTCAACATTCCGCGTATTTCGCAGAAAGATCACAAGGCCTACAAATGCACCCTGTGCTCGGACCGGGTGGCGGTGGGGCTGGAACCGGCCTGCGTGAAAACATGTCCCACCGGGGCGATCGTGTTCGGCACCAAGGAGGACATGAAAGAACATGCCGCCGAGCGCATCGTCGATCTCAAGAGCCGTGGCTTCGAAAACGCCGGCCTGTACGACCCTGCCGGTGTCGGCGGTACGCACGTCATGTATGTGTTGCATCACGCGGACACGCCGGTGCTCTACGCCGGCTTGCCGGATCATCCGACGATCAGTCCCTTGGTCGACCTGTGGAAAGGCGTGAGCAAACCCCTGGGGTTACTGGCCATGGGTCTGGCGGTGCTGGCCGGGTTTTTCCATTACGTGCGTGTCGGGCCGCAACTGGTCGAGGAGGATGAGCTCCCAGGCGTCGTCGATCCGGCGGTGCATGAGGTCGATCCGTCGGTGCATACCTTTGATCCGCGCGGGGAGGACAGACCATGATCCGCAGACAGATCCTGCGCTACACCGCGAACCAGCGCACCAATCACTGGCTGGTGGCGATCTTCTTCTTCCTGGCGGCGCTGTCGGGACTGGCGTTGTTTCATCCGGCGCTGTTCTGGCTCAGCCACCTGTTCGGCGGCGGACCCTGGACGCGCATTCTGCATCCGTTCATGGGCGTGGTGATGTTCGTCCTGTTCCTGGGCCTGGTGCTTCAATTTTTTCGGGCGAACTTCTTTATCAGCAATGACCGCCTGTGGCTGCGCCGTGTCGGGCGGGTGATGCGGAACGAGGAGGAGGGCGTGCCGGCGATCGGCAAGTACAACCCGGGGCAGAAGCTGCTGTTCTGGACCTTGCTCCTGTGCATGCTGGTGTTGTTGTTCAGCGGCCTGGTGATCTGGCGCGCGTATTTCAGCCTGTACTTCGGCATCACGGCGATTCGCTGGGCGATGCTGCTGCACGCGGTGGCCGGTTTGATCCTGGTGCTGAGCATCATCTTGCATATTTACGCCGGCATCTGGATCAAGGGTTCGGTCAGCGCGATGATGCATGGTTGGGTCAGTCGCGCCTGGGCGAAAAAACACCACGAACTCTGGTACCGGGAAGTGACCCGGGACGAACACCCGGAGCGACCGGTCAACAGAAAAGGATAACCCCTTGGCGACGATTCTTGAGCCTGGCGACATCGAAGCGGCGGCGAGTTCCCCGCCGTTTCTGCACCTGCCACCGAACAACCTGTTCACGTTGCGGGCGCAGCGCCTGGAACGGCTCGCCGATGAGCATCCATTGGCCGATTACCTGCGGCTAGTGGCCGGCCTGTGTCATGTTCAGCAGCAACTGATGGACGATCCACCCGCAACCGCACCGACCGACCTCGAACGCCTGCGGGTCTGTCAGCAACATGGCCTGCCACCGTTCGCCGCCGACAGTCTGGTACGGGAGGGCGTTTGGTTGCCGTTCCTTGAAGCGTTGTTGCAGCGTTACCCGCCACCGGCACGACCTGCGGTCGAGAAAGCCCTGGCATCGTTGCGCAATGCCAACGTCGGGCAGCTCAAGGCCTGGGCGGTTGCCTTGGTCAGCGGCCAGTTCACGTTGCTGCCAGCGGCACTGGTGCCTTTTCTCGGCGCCGCGTTGCAGGCAGCCTGGAGCCATTGGTTGTTGGGCACACCGAATCTGCACCTGAAACCCGGCGACAGTCTCAGCCAATGCCCGGCCTGTGGTTCGCCGGCCATGGCCGGGGTCATTCGCCATCGTGGCAAATACAATGGCCTGCGTTATCTGGTGTGCTCGCTGTGTGCCTGTGAATGGCACGTGGTGCGGGTCAAATGCGTGTACTGCGAGCAAAGCAAAGGCCTGGAATACCTCAGCCTGGACGATGACCGCCACGCCGCCGACCAGGCACCGCTGCGCGCGGAAACCTGCCCCGGCTGTCATAGCTATCTGAAGCTGCTGTACCTGGAAAACGACGCCGAAGCCGAAGCGCTCTCGACCGACCTGGGCAGCCTGATGCTCGATATGCGCCTGGAGCAGGAAGGCTACCAGCGCCCCGCGCCGAATCTTTTATTAGCCCCCGGAAGCGACTGAAACTGTGATCCTGTAGGAGCCGGCCGGCGAAGGCGTCTGCGTGGGCGCTGCAAGGCTTGAGGCCGCCTTCGCTGGCAAGCCAGCTCCTACAAGGTTTTGGGTTGGGCATGACAGGTGTGCATGGCGCGATTCCTGTAGGAGCCGGCTTGCCGGCGAAGGCGTCTGCATGGGCGCCGCATGGCTTCAGGCTGCCTTCGCCGGCAAGCCGGCTCCTACACGGGATTTTGTTGGGCATGACAAGTGTGCACGGCAGCGATTGCTGTGGGAGCCTGCTCGCCAAACGGTTCAACGGCTACACTCAGGCGGTCAGCGTTCGCGGGAGCCCCTGATGCCCTCCAGATCCGCCAGCCAGGCCTTGCGGCTACCTTCCATCGACAGTTTGCTGCGTCATCCGGCGTGTCAGCCACTGGCCGAGCGCTATGGACGTGACGCGCTGCTGGCTAGCTTGCGGCAATTGCTCGATGACCTGCGCGAGGCGGTGCATGACGGAGCGCTGGAGGGTGTGGAAATCACCCCACAGGTATTGGCGGGACGGGTCGGCGAACGTTTGGCGATCCAGCACCGCAGCCATGTCCGCCGGGTATTCAACCTCACCGGCACCGTGCTCCACACCAACCTCGGTCGAGCGCTGTTGCCCGAGGAAGCCATTGACGCCGTGCAACTCGCCGCGCGCTACCCGCTCAACCTCGAATTCGACCTGCACAGCGGCAAGCGTGGCGACCGTGACGACTTGATCGAAGGCCTGGTCCGTGAATTGACCGGCGCCGAAGCCGTGACCGTGGTCAACAACAATGCCGCCGCGGTGTTTCTGACGCTCAACAGCCTGGGGGCCCGCAAGGAAGGCATCATTTCCCGGGGCGAGCTGATCGAGATCGGCGGCGCGTTCCGGATTCCCGACATCATGGCCCGGGCCGGGGTGAAGCTGCACGAAGTCGGCACCACCAATCGCACCCATGCCCGGGATTATGAAGCGGCCATCGGACCGCGCAGTGGCCTGGTGATGCGGGTCCACGCGAGCAACTACGCCATCGAAGGCTTCACCGCCCGGGTGCCGACCGCCGAGTTGGCGCAACTGGCCCACCGACACGGATTGCCACTGCTTGAGGACCTCGGCAGCGGCAGCCTGCTGGACCTGACGCGCTGGGGGTTGCCCGCCGAACCGACGGTGCGTCAGGCGCTGCTCGATGGCGCGGACATCGTGACCTTCAGCGGCGACAAGTTGCTGGGCGGCCCGCAAGCCGGGTTGATCGTCGGCCGCAAGGACCTGATTGCGCGTATCAAGAAGAACCCGCTCAAACGCGCCTTGCGGGTCGACAAACTGACCCTGGCTGCCCTCGAAGCCGTGTTGGGTCTGTACCGCGATCCGGACCGGCTGGCCGAACGCCTGCCGACTCTGCGCCTGTTGACCCGGCCACAAGCGGACATCCTGGTCCAGGCCGAGCGCCTGCAGCCCGCGCTGGCGAGGGTGCTCGGCGAAGGCTGGAGCGTCGGCGCCGTGACGGCATTGGGCATGATCGGCAGTGGCAGCCAGCCGGTGGCGCGCTTGCCGAGTGCCGCGTTATGCATCCGGCCTGACACGTCCAAACGTCTGCGTGGACGACGCCTGCACGGTCTGGAAACCGCGCTGCGCGGCTTGCCGATCCCGGTGCTCGGACGCATCGATGACGACGCCTTGTGGCTAGACCTGCGGCAACTGGACGACGAGGCGGCGTGGCTGGCGCAACTCGAGCAATGGCCGCGGGAGGGCGCATCAACGTGATTGTCGGTACCGCAGGGCATATCGATCATGGCAAGACAGCCTTGCTCCAGGCCTTGACCGGCCAGGCCGGCGATCGTCGCCGGGAAGAACGCGAGCGCGGCATGACCATCGACCTGGGTTACCTGTACGCGGCGCTGGAACCCGGAGCGGCCCTGACCGGCTTTATCGACGTGCCCGGTCATGAGCGCTTCACCCACAACATGCTGGCCGGGGCGCAGGGGATCGATCTGGTGCTGCTGGTGGTGGCGGCCGACGACGGTGTCATGCCGCAGACCCGCGAACATCTGGCCATCGTCGAACTGCTGGGCATTCCTCGGGCATTGATCGCCATCACTAAATGCGACCGGGTCGATCCTGCCAGAGTGCAGGCCGTGGATGAACAGATCGAAGCGTTGCTGGCACCCGGACCCTATGCCGGTGCGCCGCGGATTGCGCTGTCGAGTGTGACCGGGGCGGGGGTCGAGACCCTGCGCCAGGCCTTGCTCCAGGCGCAACATGAAGTGCTGCAGCGCAACACCCACGGCGGTTTTCGCCTGGCCATCGATCGCGGGTTCAGCGTGGCCGGCGCCGGTATCGTGGTGACCGGTACCGCGTTGTCCGGGCAGGTTGCGGTGGGTGATACGCTAATGCTCGGTCCCCAGGGGAAACCGGTACGGGTGCGGGGCTTGCATGCGCAAAATCAAGCCGCGGCCAGCGCCTGTGCCGGCCAGCGCGTGGCGTTGAACCTGAGTGCCGAGCGCCTGGCACTGGAACAGATTCGCCGGGGTCACTGGCTGCTGGCCGAGTGGCTGTATGCGCCTACCCAACGCCTGGATATCGAGCTGCGGTTACTGGCCAGCGAAGATCGGCCCCTGGAGCACTTTCAATCGGTGCATGTGCATTTGGCGACCCAGGACGTGACGGGACGGGTGGCGTTGCTCGAAGGCACAAGCCTCGTCCCCGGTGGGCAGATGCTTGCGCAACTGCTGCTCAACGCACCGGTGCAGGCCGTGAGGGGCGACCCGCTGATTCTTCGCGACCAGAGCGCCCAACGCACGCTTGGCGGTGGACCTGTGCTCGACCCGTTCGCGCCGAGCCGACACCGCCGCAGTCCCGAGCGTCTGGCGCAGTTGCAGGCACTGGCCAGCAGCCAGAGCCTGGAACAGGTGCTGCCCGTATTGCTGGCCAACAGCGAAACGGGCCTCGATCCGCAGCGCCTGGAGCGTCAGTTCAACCGCCCCCGTGATAGCTGGACGTTGCCAGGCGATGTGCGTCTGGTCGTCACGCGCCAAGGCTCATTGCTGTTCAGTGCGGCCCGCTGGGAAGCCCTGAAAATATCGGTACTGGAACACCTCGCACGCTTTCATCGACTTGAACCGGATCAAATGGGCCCGGACCGGGATCGCTTGAGCCGATTTACCGGCACGGTACTGAATCGCCCGACGTTCATCAGCCTGTTGGAAGAGTTGCTGGCCAGCGGCGAAATGATGGCCAGCGGTCCGTGGCTGCATCTGCCCGGGCATCAGGCGCGCTTGAGTGAAGAGGACGAAGCCCTGTGGCAACAATTGGAGCCGGTGTTCGAGCAGGCCGGCTACGATCCGCCGTGGGTACGCGACCTTGGCCATGACCCGGTCGCGGTACGATTGCTGCTGCGCAAGATGGCGCGGCTGGGGATGCTGCACCAGGTCGTCCATGATCTGTTCTACACCGATGCGATGCTGCGTCGATTGGCAGCTATGCTGGTGCAACTGGCTGCCGAGAACCCGCTGATCCAGGTCACGGCGTTTCGCGATAAGGTGGGCCTGGGGCGTAAACGCAGCATCCAGATTCTCGAATATTTCGACCGCATCGGCCTCACCCGGCGGTTCGGCGACAAGCGTCATATCCGACTCGACAATGCACTGGCTCAACCGAACGAGCCCTGAGTTCAGGAAGGCAATCGCGCCCGGTGGCGCGGCCGGGCTTCAAACCCGGTTGGGGACGGCATCCGTTCCCGGGCAGGTTCGACTCCCGCTGCCTTCCGCCATTTTCGAATCTCCCAGGCACTCACAACCCCTGTAGGAGCTGGCTTGCCAGCGAAGGCGGCCCATTCAACATCTCAGCGACTGACAGACCGCTATCGCGGGCAAGCCCGCTCCCACAGGTATCGCTGCCGTACACAAATATTATGCCCAACACAGACCCCTGTAGGAGCTTGCTTGTCGGATCGCCGCACCGCAGCGAAGACGGTGGCCCATTCAACATCGCAGTGACTGTCAGTCCGCTTTCGCGAGCAGGCTCGCTCCCACAGAGGCGGTCACTGCTTCACATAACTTCCAGGTGCCGGTTCCAGCGGCGGGTACTGCTCGTTACCGGCGTGCGCTACCGCAGGCTGGCGTTCCCCGGCCTGATCGGCCAGCCAGACGAACCAATCGTTCCACCAGCTGCCTGGATGCTGTTTGGCATTGCTGAACCAGCTTTCCGGGTCCTGGTTGACCTGGTCGTTGGTCCAGTAGTGGCGTTTTTCCTTGGCCGGTGGATTGATCACGCCGGCGATATGCCCTGAAGCGCCAAGCACGAAACGCTTGGTCCCGGAGAGCAAATCGGTGCTGGCGTAAGCGCTGCGCCATGGCACGATGTGGTCGTCATGGGTGGCGAGGATGTAGGCCGGGGCGTCGATCGCGCGCAGGTCCAGCTTGACCCCGCAGCAATCCAGGTCACCGGATTTCAGGTCGTTCTGCAAATAGGTATGGCGCAGGTACCAGCAGTACATCGGCCCCGGCAGGTTGGTGCTGTCGTTGTTCCAGAACAGCAGATCCAGCGGGATCGGTTTCTGCCCCTTGAGGTATTTGTCGACGTTGTAGTTCCACCACAGGTCGTTGGGGCGCAGCAGCGAGAAGGTATTGCCCATGTCCTCGCCCTTGAACACACCGATGGGGCCATTGATGCCGCCAATGGTGCGCTCGCGGTAGGCCACCAGTTGCTCGTCGACGAAGATATCGATCGGACCGGTATCGAGGTAATCGAGGAAAGTGGTCAGCAGGCTGACGCTGGCGATGTCCTTGTCGCCGCGGGCCGCCAATACGGCCAGCGCCGAACCCAGCAGCGTGCCGCCGATGCAGAAACCAACGCAGTTGGGCCGTTGCTCGCCGCTGATTTCGCGGGTCACCTGCAGGCCTTTGATAATGCCGGTTTCCACCAGGTCATCCCACGTGGTGCCGGCATGTGCCTGGTCAAAGTTGCGCCAGGACATCAAGAACACCGGGTGGCCCTGCTGCAACAGATGGCGAACCATCGAGTTGTCGGGGCGCAGGTCGAGGATGTAGTACTTGTTGATCGCTGGCGGAACGATAAACACCGGGCGCCGGTATTGGGTTTCGCTTTGCGGATAGTACTGGAGAAGCTGGAACAGTTCGTTCTCGAAGACCACTTCGCCAGGGGTATTGGCCAGGTCGACACCCACTTTGAAAGCAGCGGCGTCGCACTGGCGCATCTTGCCTTCCTGCAGGTCGGCGGCCAGGTGCATCAGGCCGGTGACCAGGCTGCTGCCCTGGGTATCGACCAGCCGTTGCAGCGCGTCGGGATTGCTGGCCAGGAAATTGCTCGGGGCAGCGGCGGCGATCGCTTGCTCCACCAGATACAACAGACGCTGACGTGGTTTCTTGTCGTTGATCGGCAGCAGGTCGACCAGCTTCAGCAGAAAACTGGCATTGAGCAGGTAAAACGCGGCGAGGGAACCAAACAACGGCTGGCTCCAGTTACCGCTGGCGAACCGGCGGTCGTCGAAGGTAAAGGCCTGTCCGGTCAGTAAACGCTGGCCGAGTTCAGCCCATTGCTGATGATAATCCGACTGAAGGCTGTCCAGGGTGCTGCGTGGCACGTCGAACCAGGCGTCGTGGTCTTGCCCGGTGAACCACGGATTGGTAGCGACCCACAGACGTAGCTGTTGCACTGCAAAAGAGGCAGCGAACGGAACCTGGCCGGACCAGAAGGTGTTGAAAGTGTGTGCGTTATTGTCCATGGAACTCCTTGCCCACATGAAAAAAACCAGACAGAAAAAAACCGCGGCGCCGGAATTCGGCGCTGCGGCTGCAGCCAAGAAAGCAGTTCGGTGTGTCTAGCGCTCGATGGCCAGGCTGACGCCCTGGCCGCCACCGATGCACAAGGTGGCCAGACCTTTTTTGCCATCGCGACGAATCAGTTCATGCACCAGCGAGACCAGGATTCGCGCGCCCGATGCACCGATCGGATGCCCGAGGGCAATCGCGCCACCGTTGACGTTGACCTTGTTCATGTCCCAACCCAGTTCCTTGCTGACGGCCAGCGATTGCGCGGCGAACGCTTCGTTGGCTTCGATCAGGTCCAGGTCGTCCAGGCTCCAGCCGGCCTTTGTCAGGGCCAGGCGGGTGGCAGGCACCGGGCCGATGCCCATGATCGACGGGTCGACACCGGCACTGGCATAAGCCTTGATACGCGCCAGCACTGGCAAGCCGAGGGCTTGGGCCTTGGCGGCGCTGGCCAGCATCAGTACGGCGGCGCCGTCGTTGAGAGTCGACGCGTTGCCGGCGGTGACGGTGCCGGTTTTCTGGAACGCCGGCTTGAGGTTGCCCAGGGCCTGGAGCGTGCTGCCCGGACGCGGTTGTTCATCGGTGTCGAAGACCAGCGGATCGCCCTTGCGCTGGGGAATCAGGATCGGGGTGATCTCAGCCTTGAAAAAACCGCCTTCGATGGCTGCAGAGGCTTTCTGCTGCGAGGCCGCGGCAAAGGTATCCTGGTCTTCGCGACTCAGCTCATACTTGCTGGCCAGGTTTTCGGCGGTGATGCCCATGTGGTAGTCGTTGAACGCATCCCACAAGCCATCCTGGATCACGCTGTCCTGCAGTTGCGCATGACCCATGCGCAGGCCGGTGCGTGCCTTTGGCAGCACATAGGGGGCCAGGCTCATGTTTTCCTGGCCGCCGGCAATCACCAGTTCGGCGTCGCCGCAACGGATGGCCTGGACCGCGAGCTGGACCGCCTTGAGGCCGGAGCCGCAGACTTTGTTCAGGGTCAGGGCAGGGACGGTGTGGGGCAGGCCGGCCTTGATCGCCGACTGGCGTGCCGGGTTCTGCCCGGAGCCTGCGGTCAGCACTTGGCCGAGGATCACTTCATCGATCTGTGCCGCATCGACACCGGTCTGTTCGAGCAGGCGACGAATCACTGCTGCGCCCAGTTCGGTGGCGGGAATGGCGGACAGGGAACCTTGAAAACTGCCAATGGCGGTACGCGTAGCGGCAACGATTACGACTTCGTTCATGCAGAACCTCATAGAATTGTGTCAAGCGGGAGCAGGGCGTCCATGCCCTGCCAGGCTTATTGCATGTTCATGCCGCCATTGACCGAGAAGTCGGCGCCGGTGCTGTAGCCCGATTCATCCGATGCCAGCCAGGCGACGATCGAGGCGATTTCTTCGGGTTGGCCGAGGCGACCGACCGGGGTGGCCGCGATCATGGTGTCGAGAATGTCCTGGCGGATGGCCGCGGTCATGCTGGTCTGGATATAGCCAGGGGAGACGGTGTTGACGGTCACACCCTTGCCTGAGACTTCGCGGGCCAGGGCCATGGTGAAGCCGTGGATGCCGGCTTTGGCCGCACTGTAGTTGGTCTGGCCGAACTGGCCACGCTGGCCGTTGATCGAGGAGATGTTGATGACCCGGCCCCAGCCCTTGGACAACATGCCTTCAATCACCTGTTTGGTGGTATTGAACATGCCGTTGAGGTTGGTGTTGATTACGGCGTTCCAGTCTTCCGGAGTGATTTTGCGGAAGGAGGCGTCACGGGTGATGCCGGCGTTGTTGACCAGTACATCCACCGCACCGAATTGTTCACGGGCCATCTCGAAAGCCTTGCGGGTGGACTCCCAATCGGTGATGTCGCCGTAGATGAATTCGAACTGATAACCCGCCGCCAGCTGGCTCGCTGCCCATTCATTCTTGCGGGCGGAATCCGAGCTGCAGCCTACGATGACTTTGAAACCTTCGTTGTGCAGGCGCTGACAAATCGCCGTGCCGATCCCACCCATACCGCCAGTAACCAACGCAATACGACCAAGCGATTTCATACAGTCTTTCCTTTCTTTATTTTGCGTTGCAGGATGGGGGGTGATTGTTCGGTATTGGCGAGGTATGCGGAAGTGTTGGGAGGTGACTGTCTGGTGTCCAACGACGCCATGCGGGGTTTTTATATCCACTCACAAAAAGTCAGCAGTACCTATACTGAGATCAATTCTGCAAATTGAACCGCCAGTTAGTATTTGTTTTAACGCAGATCAGTATGGCTCCGGACAGGACGTTCGGTTCCACAGGTCAATGAGGACGCCATGTATAGAATGAGTTCCGGTTACGCCAACGTGCTGGTCAATACGCTGTCAGCGGAAGGACTGGATGTCGCCCACCTTTGTCAGGAGGCTGGACTGGATTTGAACATTGCGCACACCCCGGGAGCGTTGTGCGAGCGAAGGGTGATCTATCGGCTTTGGCAACTGGCGGCGCAGGCCAGCGGCGATCCGGACATCGGTCTGAAAGCCTACGGCCATTTTCATCCCGGCAGTTTTCAGATTGTCGGTTACACCATGATGTCGAGCCTGAACCTGAAAAGGGCGCTGGAACGCCTGGTGCGATTCAGCCCGTTGATCGGCACCGGGTTCAGCCTGTTTTTTGTCCCGGAGCGGGAACACTACCGCATGGCCTCGCTCGATCATCAACAGTCCGGCTCGATCAAGCCTCGGCAATATGCCGATGCCGGGCTGGCTTCCCTGCTGGGTTTCTGCCGCTGGCTGGGCGACGGTACGTTGCCGCAGCCCCTGAGTGTGGAATTCAGCTATCCCGAACCGCGAGACACGTCCGAGCATCAGCGGCTGTTCGGCTGCGACCTGCAATTCGGTTCGGCCTACGACAGCATTCTGTTTGACGGCCAGGAACTGCTGCACCCGTTGAGCATGGCCAATGAGGCACTGGCGGTCCTGCACGACAGTTTCGCCGAGGCGCAGCTGGATTCGCTGTGTGGCTTCTCCATTGTCGGCAAAATCCGCGCGCTGCTCACCGAGCGTTTGAGTCATGGCCAAGGGCAATGCGACATGGAGTCGATCGCCGCGGCATTGAACCTCAGCAAGCGCACTCTGCAACGCGCGCTGGAAAAGGACGGGACCCAATTCAAGGACGTGCAGAACGCCGTGCGCCGACAACTGGCCGATTTCTACCTGCGCCATTCTCACTTCAACATGAAGCATGTGGCGTATCTCCTTGGTTTCCATGACCACAGCAGCTTCAACAAAGCCTGCAGCCGCTGGTTCGGCATGACACCGGGTCAGTACCGGGCCGATGAATCCTTCGAGATCCAGGAGGCCGCGCGGGTGTAACGCGGCCTCGCATCGGTGATCAAGCTATTTGGTCGGCGGTTTTTTTACGCCTTTTTTGGAGGTGCGCACCGGCTTCACAGCTTTGGCGGTCAGTTTAGGAAGCACTGCCGGTACTGTTGGCTCGGTCGGCTTGGTGGGTAGCGGCTTGGTCGCCACGACCGGGACTTGCTGCTTGATCGGCTCAGGTGTTGCCACCGGGGCTTTTGGCTCGACTGGCTGCGGTGTGACCACGGGAGCTTTTTGCTCGGCTGGCTGAGGTATTACCCCCACGGCTTTTTGCTTGATCGGCTCAGGTGTTGCCACCGGGGCTTTTGGCTCGACTGGCTGTTGTGTGACCACGGGAGCTTTTTGCTCGGCTGGCTGAGGTATTACCTCCACGGCTTTTTGCTTGATCGGCTCAGCGGTTGCCACGGGATTTTTTTGCTTGATCGGCTCAAGCGTTGCCACGGAAGCCTTTTTCTCGACAGGCTGCGGTGTTGCCAGGGTAGCTTTTGGTTTGATCGGCTCAGGTGTTACCACCGCAGGTTCCTGCTTGACGACTCGGGTTGGCGCTTTGGCTTCACTTGACGTCTGGATTGCGCTGAAACCAGGCAAAGGCACATTGAGCAGCGTGTGCAGCTCACGCCAGACCGGATGTTCAGCACCGGTCAGCAGTGCCGGCAGCAGATTGGCCACCGCCGCCAACACCTGTTGGCGTTCTACGGCCTCGGGCAGCATCAACGGCAGGCTTTGCACGCTTTCCTGCGGATAGGTGGCGACCAGCAGTTTTTGCAGGCTCAAGGTTTCGCGCAGGTCAATTGGCGCAGCACCTTCATTCTGCAGCGGCACCTGCATTTTGCGGATCAGTTTCTCGACGCTTTGCTGGCCGGGCTCGTCGCTGTCGCGGCCCAGCAGAAACAGGATGCGGATCAAGGCTTCCATCAAGCCGCCAACGGGCAACGCGTCCTGCAGGCGTTCGATCACAAGCTTGTCGTGCTGCTCGGCATGTGCCTGCAGATTGCGTCCGGGTGCATTACCGGTGAGGCTGTTCAATACCCCATAGACTCCGTAGAAACAAAGCTCCTGGGTGGCATCGCGCAGATCGCGGTAACTGTCCAGGGCATCCTGAATCTGGTTGGAGAACAGCGCCTGCCAGGCCAGGAGAGGGTTGTCCGGGGCGGCAGGCTGACGATCCTTGCTCACCTGGGAGGCACTGGCGGATAGCCACCACAAGGCCGGGTTCATGCTGCTCCACATCACTTGTTGCTGATGGAAGGGGTGCGAGCGCCGGATCAGTTCGGCGGCCGGTTCGTTGATCCACTGCCGCAACCATGGGCGTATGAAGCCGTCGTAGAGGTTATTGTTGAAAGCGGATGCGCGTTCGACCAGGGCGAACTCGCGATCGTCGTCACGGCTCGGCTTCTCGTCGCCATGAATGTCGGCGATGCGCCGCGGTTCGAAACGCACGGCATAGGCTGTCGCCGAGTTTTCCGGCAAATCTTCGATCAACATTTCGTAGAGTCCGGCCGGCAAGGCATTGATGGTGTCGACCGCACCGAGCAGTTCCCGGTGTTCGCGCCGGGCCACGTCACCGGACACGAAGATACCCAGGTGGCCAATGCTGGCATGGCGCAGGTAAACGATGGTGCGCCCGGCACTTTGCAGCGCGAGATCGCTGGGGTAGACGTCGGCGATCCAGTCCAGCGCCTGTTGCGGCGAAGTGATGTTGTCGCCATAGGAGCAGAACACCACCACCGGCACTTCGATGCGTTTCAGGTCCAGACCGCTGCTTTTGCGCCCCAGGCCGCCGGACAACTGGTTGCCGATGAACAGGTCGTCGACAATCATCTCGATTTCTTCGCCGTTGAGCAGCGTCGGGCTACCCCACCAGCGCTCGAAGTCCAGAAAACGCCCGGCTTCGCTGTCGACTTCGCTGAACAGGTGGTAGTACTTGCCCCACCAGCTGTTCGCCGGGTCGAGGCTTTCGAAATTGCTCACCAGCCAGGTGCCGTCGAAACGGTCATTGCCCAGGTCGCTGCCCAGGCGCGCCATCCAGCCGCCTCCCAGCAGGCCGCCGGTGTAGCGCATCGGATTGCGCCCATTGACGCCGGCCCAGTAGGACAACGGTGCGCCATTGACGATGATCAGCCCCGGCAACTCCGGCCGGGAGGCTGCCAACCCCATCAAGGCCCAACCGGCCTGGCAGTTGCCGATCACCACCGGTTTGCTGCTGGCAGGATGGCGGGCGCTGACGACTTCGAGGAACCGGGCCTGGGCGGCGGTAATGTCCGAGAGGGTTTGCCCGGGTCTTGGCGAGTGGCTGAAGGCAATGAAATAGGTGGGATGACCGGCCCGCAGGCTTTCGCCGATGACCGAATCCTGTTTGAAACCGCCGATGCCCGAGCCATGACCGCCCCGTGGATCGATGATGATCACCGGCGGTTTAGTGCTGTCTATCGCTTTGCCGGAGCCGCCGAAAACCTGCAACAGCGAGTAATTGACCGGGCGGGGCAGGTCTGCACCGGCGACCACAGTTTCATGATCGAACTTGAGCAGCAGCGGATATCCGGCCCGTTCGTGCGCCAGGGTGTTGTCGCCGCGCTGACGCAAGGTGTCCCAGAACAGCACGCTGCGCTGGGTCAGATCAGTGAAATATTCCTGCCATTGCTGTGCGGTAGGCTGTCTCAGTTGCCGGAGACTTGAAGGGGCGAAGGTTTTTGCCTGGCGCTTTTGCACGGCGTCGAGCACGTTGCGGGTATTGAGGCGTTGCAGGTGATTCAGGTGTTCGAACAACCCTGAGCCTGGTGCAAGCCTTTCATCTTGCAACGCAATATGTTGATCCTGACCCATCGTGATCTCCTGATGCCTTATAAGGGAATCGACGCATCCAGCCCTTTATTGAGCAAGGCTGGGCCGGCCGTCTGATGGTAAGGAGTTTAGACCTATTAAGGGCAGCGCTGACAAGGTTTATTTTGCGCTGCACAAAATAAGGGTTGCCAAAATGTTTTGTGCACTGCAATATCAAGGCTAACGCGATGTCTGGCAGGATCGCTATCGCGTCCTCTGGCCCATTTGGGCCTTCCAGTACCAGGAGATTCAAGCATGTCTTTTTTCAACTCGGAAAAACTGCAAGCCACTCAGAAAGCCAACCTCGACTTGATCCAGCAAATCAGCGGCAAGGTCTTCGCCAGCGTTGAACAGCTCAGCCAGTTGCAGTTCAAGGCCCTGCGCGAGTCTTCCGAAGAGCAGTTCGAAGGTGTTCGCAAGCTGCTGGCCGTACGCGGTCCACAAGATTTCGCCGAGCTGCAGGCTTCTTTCACCCAGCCGAACAAGCAAACCGAACGCCTGACCGAGTTCAATCGCCAGGTTCAGGCGCTGATCGCGGAAACTCAGTCGGACATCGCCAAACTGGCCTCCAGCCAGGTCGAAGCCGGCACCCAGCAAGTACAAGAGTTCGTTGAAGCGATCAGCAAGAATGCACCAGCCGGCTCCGAGCCAGTAGTGAACGCATTCAAATCGGGCCTGGCGAGTGCCGGCACTGCATTTGAAAACGCACAGAAAGCCGCAAAGCAGGCTTCGGACACGGCTCAGAGCAGTTTCGCCGAAGCGACTGCCGCAGCTACCAAAGCAGCTCCGGAAGCAAACGCCAAGACCGGTAACAAGTAAGTCTTAGCAAGCCGGCTGCACCGATGGCGATGGGTTAACTCCCCATCGCCATTTTTTTCGCCTGGAAAAAACTGATCAGCCGGGCTCAGGCCGACAGCAGGCGCTTGATCCACTCGAGCAGTACGCCGGGCAACCGTTCAGGTTGCGGCAGCAAGGCATATTGCCGCGAGCCGAATACCGCCGGCAGGTAACTTGCGGCCTGACGGTCGATGGTCAGACAGAACGGATAGATGCCTTGCAGCCTGGCTTCGTTCACGGCCTGGCGCATGTCTTCCACGCCATAGCGGCCTTCATACAGGTCGACATCGTTGGGCTTGCCATCGGACAGCAACAAGAGCAGCCGGTGGGTCGCCGCTTGTCGCATCAACAAGGTACTGGCGTGGCGAATGGCTGCACCTGCCCGGGTGTAGCGCTCCGGTTCCAGTGCGGCAATTCGTCGACCCACGGCAGCGCTGTAGCGCTCGTCGAAAGCCTTGAGGGTGCGGATCGTCACCCGCTGCGGCCCCTCGCCGGAAAACGCCAGCACGCTATAGGGTTCGCCCAGGCTCTCCAGCGCCAGACAGACCAGCAGCAACGCCTCGCGCTCGACATCGATGATCCGGCGATGGCGCGACAGCCAGCTGTCAGTGGAGCCGCTGACGTCAATCAGCAACATGATCGCCATGTCGCGCCGACTGCGCCGCTGGGACTGATACAACGCCTGGGGCATGCTCAAGCCGGCGCGGGCCTCGGCACAACCGTCGATGCAGGCTTCCAGGTCGATGTCATCGCCGTCCATTTGCTTGCGCAGCCTGACGCGCTGGGCGCGCAGCTTTTCAAAATGCTCGCGGATGGCCGCGAGCATTTTGAAAAGCTGCGCGCCCAGCGCGTCAGGC
>Ga0247818_10000092_pt1 | contig 49599 bp, 37 predicted proteins | sample 13C_Glucose_Day1_FD_192424 | JGI IMG/M metagenome (GOLD analysis project Ga0247818, IMG submission 192424) | Soil microbial communities from agricultural site in Penn Yan, New York, United States - 13C_Glucose_Day1 | ecosystem: Environmental > Terrestrial > Soil > Agricultural land | place...
TCCCCCCGCAACGGCCCCGCCAGCACATCCCCCATCGGCCCGACAATCACGCTGCCACCGGCAATCAATGGCCGATCCGCCGGCCAATTGGCGATCTCCACGCCCAGTTCATTCGGCGACGCCTGCACCTGACACGCACTGACCACAAAGCAACGGCCTTCATGGGCGATATGGCGCATGCTGACCTGCCACATCTCGCGCTCATCGACGGTCGGCGCGCACCAGACCTCAATGCCCTTGGCATACATCGCCGTGCGCAGCAGCGGCATCATGTTTTCCCAGCACACCACCGCGCCGAGCTTGCCGACCTGCGTCTCGAGCACCGGCAAGGTCGAGCCGTCGCCCTTGCCCCAGATCAGCCGTTCGGTGCCGGTCGGCATCAGTTTGCGGTGTTTGGCGATGAGTCCGCCCTGCGGATCGAAATACAGCGCCGTGCAATATAAGGTGCTGCCAGCGCGCTCGATCACGCCGATCACCAGATTGGCCCCGGTACGCGCCGACAGCCCGGCCAGTGCTTGGGTCTCGGCACCCGGCACATCAATCGCATTGGCAAAATAACGGGCGTAGGCCTCGCGCCCTTCCGGCAGGCGATAACCCAATTGCGTGCCGAAGCCCTCGCCTTTTGGATAACCGCCCAGCAACGCTTCCGGCATCACCACCAGCGCTGCGCCGGCCTCGATGATCGCCTCTTCCCAACCGAGAATCTGATCCAGGGTGGCGTCTTTGCCTTCGGGCAAGGCGCCGATTTGCAGCGCAGCAACAATTGATTTGGGCATCGAGGTGACTCCATCAGGTTCAGATGTTGCTGATTCTGCGGCGCCACGCGATCATGAATAAAGCCCCGAACACTGCTGAATGATATGAGCCAAATGAATATCGCTACCGTCGACCTCAACCTGCTAAAAGTCTTTGAAGCCCTGCACGAAGAATCCAGCGCCAGCCGCGCGGCGTTGCGTCTGGGCGTGACGCAATCGGCCGTCAGCGCTGCGTTACGCCGGTTACGCGAGGTCTACGGCGATCAATTGTTCGTGCGCACCGGGCACGGACTGGCGCCGACACTCAAAGCCAATCAATTGAAACCGGTGGTCAGCGAGGCGCTGAACAAATGTCGGCAAAGTCTGGCAATGGTCGACCCTACAGCCAATCAATACGACGGCCGCTCGGTGATTGTGGGCCTGTCGGATGACTTCGAGATTGCCTACGGTCGCCGCCTGATCGAGGAAATTGCCCGCAATGCGCCCAAGCTGCGCTTGATTTTCCGTCAGACCCACAGCCAGATCGTCGCCCGCGCTTTGATGGAGCGCAGCATCGACCTGGCAATCACGGCGGGTGGCTTTGCCGAACGCCTGCTCAGTCGGCAGGTGTTGGGCGAAGGTGGTTACGCCTGTCTGGTCGATCCAGCGAGTCTTGCGCCCGGCCAGCAGCAGATCGACCTTGAGGAGTTCGTCGCCCGCGAGCACATTCTGGTGTCGTCCGGCGGTTTTATCGGGATTACCGATGAGGGTTTGGCGGCGCTGGGCCTGAGTCGACGGGTGTGCGCCTCGACCACGCATTTCGCCGCGCTGCCCTGGCTGCTCAAGGGCAGTCAGGCGGTGGCAACGATTCCGGCACATGCCGCCGAGAGTATCGCGACACTCAGCGGTTTGGCGCTGCTGCCCTGCCCGCTGAAATTGCCGCGTTATCCGATCGAACTGGGCTGGCGCACCAGCACGCAGATCGATCCGGTGGTGGTCAAAGTGCGCGAAGCGATTGCCGCGACGTTCAGCTGAGAGTTACTTGTTGGCGGCCATCAGGCGATTGACTTCACTGCGCACCATGTTGGCGAACTCCGGCGGTGACATGCCGTCCAGTTCGGCGCGGACCCACTCGGCCCATTTGCCTTTGCGCTTGCCGCGCTCGCCGAACAAACGCGCGGCTTCGCCTTTGGCTTTGCCCAGATTGTTCTGCCAGAGTTCGAACAGACGGGATTTCTCGTCTTCCAGCGCGGCGCGCTCTGCGAGTGATTTGTCGGCCAGATTGAAACTCATGGGGAATTATCCTGCTGCGTAAAATGGCGACATCTTACACGCTCGACGGAAATCTCCCGCGCAGGTTTTTCTTTCTGGCCTAAATTCAGTGCAACTTTTTGTTCAGCGCCACACTCCATTGAACACTGTCCATTCAACTGCAAGGAGTCACCCAATGGCCCGCAAATCCGCCGTGCAAGCCGCCGAAGACCAAATCAAGGATCAGGCCTTCAGCGAACTTCAGGCTCTGATCGAAGAGTCCGACAAACTGCTCAAGAGCAGCGCCTCACTGGTCGGCGAAGAGGCGGAAACGCTGCGCGGACAAATCGCTCTGAAACTGCAACAGGCGCTGGATTCGGTATCGAGCGTGCGTGATCGCACCCAACCGGCAGTAGAAGCCACCGAAAGCTACATCGGCGGTCATCCGTGGCAGACCGTGGCGATCTCCGCCGGTTTCGGTCTGGTGGTTGGTTTGCTGCTCGGCCGTCGCTGAGTCAAACGCACACAAAAAAGGCGAACCCACTGGGTTCGCCTTTTTTATGCCTGCATGTTTTTGCCGGTTTGAGCAATTTCTGGGTTTTCAAAACCTGAGCTCAGCTCGATCTTTCACGTCGGCGCATATCCCCCATTCACCCCGGTAAGTCCCCTCTCCCTCCGGGAGAGGGCTAGGGTGAGGGGCCTTTGCTCTTTGCTCACTCCCCCGCCAGTTCACGCAAATGCGCCAATGTCTGCGCATCAACCACAATACCCTCAGCCAACGACTTGCTGCGCTGCCAATGCCGACGATCCCCCGGCAAACGCTTGAGCCCGACGCCGTGCATCTGCCGCACCAATTCCCCACTGCGCTCGGCAAAACCCTGCCCGGCGGCTTTGCCCGGATCGATGACAATCAATAACTGGCCGGTCCACGGCGTTTTCGCCCCGGGATGATTGGACCAATCGAACTCAAAGGAGAAATTGCCTCCCGTCAACGCTGCAGCCAACAGCTCGACCATCATCGACAACGCCGAGCCTTTATGGCCACCGAACGGCAACAGTGCTCCCCCCTCAAGAATCGCCTTGGGGTCTTGAGTCGGCTGGCCGAGGCTGTCCACGCCCATCCCGGCCGGCAGCCGTTCGCCTTTGCGCGCGGCGATCTGCACGTCGCCATGGGCGATCGCGCTGGTGGCCAGGTCGAAGACAATCGGCGCAGCACCGGCCCGTGGTGCGGCGAACGCAATCGGGTTGGTGCCGAACAGCGGCCGGTCGGCGCCATGGGGGACCACGCAGGTCATGCTGTTGACCACGCTCAGCGCCACCAGACCTTCATCGGCGAACGGCTCGACGTCCGGCCACAGCGCGGCAAAGTGATGCGAATTACGAATTGCCAACACGGCAATCCCGGCGCTACGCGCCTTCTCCACCAGCAACGGCCGGGCCGCGGCCAGTGCCGGTTGCGCGAAACCATTGGCGGCATCGACACGGACAAATCCCGAGGCGACATCTTCGACTTGCGGCACGGCGTGCCCGTCGACCCAGCCGCTTTTAAGGGTCGAGACATACCCGGGTATGCGGAACACGCCGTGGCTGTGGGCGCCGTCGCGCTCGGCGCCGGCACAGTTGGCGGCCAAAACTTGTGCGACGTCGGCGGAGGTGCCGTGGCGCAGAAAAATCGTTTCAAGCAGTTGCGTCAGCGCTTCGAGAGACAACGAGGACGAGACAGCAGAGGACACATGATCGTGTGGCGCAGACATCTGAAGCTCCAGAATGATTATTGGAGGGAACAACAGCGTACGGACGACTTGCTCACCGATTAACCATGCCCTGGCAACCGCCTGTCAACCCTTGGCCTTGAGATCAATAAATCCTGCCGGGGTGCGGTAACTGTTTACCACCTCTGCATCCTGCGCCGTTCTTAGCATTGGCCTCACTTGCGCGTCGCACGCGCGCGCCCTACCGAGGCTCGATCATGTCTGACCCCGCGTCCCCCCTGTTTTTCGCCGAAGCGCTGAATTCTCCCGGCCTGTGGCAAGCTCTGGGCAAAACCCACGGCATCACTGACGAGGACTTCAAATGGCTTGCCCACGTCAAACTGGCCACTCATGCGCTGCGCAGCAGGCAATCCCCCCCCATGTTTGCCCAGCGTATTTGCCTCAATGCCGGCAAGCTCGCCCCCATTACGCTGGCGGGCAGTTTCATCCTCAGTGAAAACGCCAAAAACAAACGAGCGATTCTCTACACGCCTTACGAGGGCATCAAGCAATACGAGGACCTGGAAACCCTTGAAACCTTGCTCGAAACCCGCTTGAACCGAGCGGATGAGGAGGATGACATTCTCGCGTTTCTCGCGTTGTCCGAGCGTAGAAAAATCGTCGAACAGAGTGGCATCAGCCTGACCTGCGAAACCATCGAAGGCGATATTTTCGACAGCCAGCAAGCGGATATTCTTGCAGGCCAACGCCTCAATGCCGAGGCCGTGATGGCTGAACTGCAGCAGCTGCCAGCGCTCACGTCTCTGCTGGAAACAATTCTCGATGATCGGCTTCAGTCGCATTTCCCCAACCTCAGCCAGGCCCGGACCCGGATGAACGTTTACACCACCGCCCCCGCCAGCGGCATGGCCTCCACGCGAGTGACGGGTAAACATTGGCACGCCTCCATGAGCTTGAGCGAAGCGTTGCTGATGTTCTATCGACACCCGGAATGGCCAGCCGACGCGTCACACGAATTCACCCATCCCGCGCACACGCCGACCACCGGGGATCAAGCCGTTTGGGAGAACGCGCTGAAACAAGCCGCGGAAAAAATCGAGGTATTGCTGTTTGGCGAAATGGAAAAATACTGGAACACACCCGCCGCGGCCGGATCCCCACGTCGCAGCTTTTTCAGTGCGGTGCTGGAAGAACAAGCCCGCGCCGAACTGTTGATCAAGCGCGAAAGCGGCATCCTCGACGCCACACAATTCGCCACGCTGCATCACATGATCAAGCCCACTGCCACGCCGGCGCGCCGGCCGACCATCGAAAATGTGCGCTTGTGGGAATACGAGCCCAACTACGTCGAACTCGCCGGTTCGTTGATGATCAGCCATGCCGACGCCTGTCTTTACACGCCGACCATGGGCCTGCAAGTCCTGCGCGATTACCTTGATCTGAAAAATACCGTGTTGAGCAAATTTCGCGCCCCCGGCCATGAAGACGAATTGTATGGGCTCTTGAACCTCGAAGAGCGCAGGCGCTTCGTCGGTTTTGATCGGCCGCATGTGACAGGAGAAAGCATCGGCGGTGCAACCTTCAAAGTGTTGTTCGAGGCGATCATCACCAAGCAGCGGCAAAACATTGCCTACGCCATACAAGTGTTCCGGCAAAGCGATGGCACCGTGGACATTCACGCCCTGTTCGACAAGGCACTGGATATCCGCGCGATGATCCACGAGCGCTTGCTGCAACTGGATGCCGGCGAGCGCTGGTCGACGCGGCCGGTGCTGGCCGGCGTCCATCAGCCGTCGGTGGTCCTCGCGCATAAGGCCGAAGACGTCATCAGGTCCTTTTCGGGGATTGATGCCTTGCTCACCGGCCAGTTCAGAAGCCAGCCGACGATGACGCCAACCCAGCAACGCCGCTTCCTTGAAAACATGAAAGGCAACCTGGCCCATTCACTGTTTGTCGGCGTCACGGGTGAAGCGGCGTTGCGGGTGCTCGACGGCTCGCTCAACACCGCTGAGCAGGCCATTGTCGATACCGTATTCCACTCCGATCAACCGAGCCGTGAGAATCGAGGCTCACTTAACGGTTTTCGACCTGACGCCTGGTCACTCACGGTGCAACACCCCAAGACCCATGCACTATTGCCCCTGGCGCACTGTGTCCTGATGACCGAGCGCGGTGGCCTCGACGATGCACATTCGGGCAGAGCGATGCTGTGGACGCCAGCTCAAGGTCTGGAGGTTTTCCCGGGTATTGCCAGTGCGCGGCGGGCATTGCGCCAGCGCCTGAAGGACGTCGTGGGGCGTCTGTCGTTGCTGGAAAACCTTGCTCCCGACGACCATCTCTTCCACCAGGATTACGCGTTGGGTGCCTTGCGTTTGATCGAGGACAATGTCCTGCACAACCGCATGCAATCGGGCATCGAGCACTTCCTTGCTCGATGTGAGGGGGTTCGAAAGCGGCACAACGGCGAGCCTGGGCTGACTTCGGCACTTGGGCGCCTGAAGAGAGAGCCGATCGACACCAACCTGTTGCGCGCAATTGGTTTGGCCAAAGCGATCAATCAGCGGCAGTCGCTGCCCGCCTGGCTCGGCATGGCTCGAATGGAAGAGCAACAGCTTCACCTCGAACTGCTGGAGCAATGGCGCCACAGTGTGGTTGATCACAAGGACTACCTCAGCGACCTGCCTACCCTGCACGACTACGTTGATCAGACGTTGAAAACGCTGCTCGACGTACGATTTGCCGGTCATCAACTCGCCCCGCAAGGCATTGAGATCATTCCCAATCTGGCCTTGGCAGGCCCTGCCCGAACGCTGAGCGAATTCGCCCTGAACCACATCAACATCGCGCAAGGCACAGGCTTCAGTGTCGTCTCGAAAACCACCAAGGCACTGCCGGCCGACCTTGATCAAAAAGCAGTGCAACAGCTGCTGCTGTCGCTGGACATACCGACGACCTACGCCAGGTCCGTGACTGCTGCGTTATCGGATGGTCACGCCGAGTCCAGCGCACGCAAACAGCGCTTCCTTCGCCAGTTGCCCTGGCAACTGCTGCAGCACGCCCATGAACTGAAGCTGCAACAACAGTTGTCGAGCAACGCGTTCGATCAACTCTGTCAGGTGCTGGACATGCCGGATGGTATGGCGCGTACGACCGTTGAGGGCGCGCACGCCATCGTCTCTCCCCTGTCGCTGATCAAAACCGCCGGCGCCAGCGCAATACAAACCCTGGGGTTATACGTGATCGGCCCCGGCAAGGGTCATCAAGGCCCCCTGGTGTTGTACGCGCCGTACGCCGATCAGGTGCTGCGTGAATTCACCGACGAGGTCAGCCTGATTACCGCGATAAACACCCCGGGAGTCCTTCAGGACCTGCTGATTCGCCGACTGCCGACGGCGCAGCAATCGGTGTTCAGCGGGTTATTGCAATCGACCGTGGGCGAAACCAGCGAGATGACCCTGTCCAGCAACGCCATCACCGGCAACCTCTTGCACAGGTTTTATGCGGACAATCTCGTGCTTTTGCCACAGCTGCTCGCGTGTCAGTTGCAGCGCCATGCTCAAGCCGATTGGGAGGCGGCGAAACAGTTGTTCAGTCGTGGCTTCCATCTGACTGCAGGACTGCTGCCGGGCAAAATCTCCTACCTGACATTTCTCTGGAAAGCCTACAAAGCGTTCAAGGATTCGGCGGAAAACCTGCAGGATCATCATTGGTCTCGCGGCCTGAAATCGTTTATCGAAGGTGCCATCCAGATGATCAGCCTGGGGCGGCTGAGTATCGAGTCCACGCAAGCCACTGCTGCAGCGACAACGACCGCGTCCCTGCCTGAAGAGACTGACAGTATCGACACGACCGCCAAGCCGCCCGCGCCAGTGCCCGCTACCTGGTCACAGCTGAAGATCACCTCGCCCTGGCGCACTGAACTGCAGACCTTTGAAACGCCCGCGGTGGCACTGGAAGACCTCAAGCGCCAGACTAAAAAAGGCACCTTCGAAGACCCGGTCAGCAGGCGTACTTACACCGCCGTTGATGGCAAGGTTGTGCAGATAAAACAGCCGGGCGCCGTGTGGCTGATGGTCAATGAGGACATCGCCGGCCCGTCATTGACCCAGGTGGGATCGCGACTTTTGCTGGCACCCGACCGCCGTGCGGTGCATTACGGCAAAGCCATGTCGACCCTGTACAAACGCTACGGTGTGAATCAGGATCGCCGTGCCCTGATCAATATCGAGGCGATGGGTATGAACGAAATCCGGCGCAATTATCCGCATAAGGCCCGGGTTATCCAGCACGCCGTCGACCTCGCCCGGTTTTATGCTTTCAACTGCCTGCATAACCTCGCGCAACTGAAAGCCAACGTACCCGGTACGCGGCTGGACGGCTTTCTCAGGGTGTTTTTCGGTGTTCCCCAGGTTGATCTTAACTTGCTGAGTAAACTCAACACAGCGATCGTGCCCATCTGCAAGGCATTGGTGGACCCTGACGATGACCTGATGAATACCGAACGCTTCGTGGTCGGCTCCAACACCTATTTTTCCTCGATCATTGCGTTTGTGCTGAACAACGACGATCAGAAAAAAGTGCATTTCACCGAGAACTTCTTTCACCCGCTGCTCGATTGGTACAAACCGGTCATGCCTGCAGATTTCAACATTGATGGCCATGCACAAGCGGCGACACTCATCCACGAGTTTGCCCATCAGTTTTCCAATGCTGAAGACATCGCCTCGCTGGAGGCGCGCCGACCGTTTCACGACCTGATCAACACCATCACTTCATATGGGCGGATCATTCGGGATGACTTGGTCCGGTTCCAGACCGATGCTCTGTCCATTACAACGCCTCGCGAAGAACTGTTTGCGCGATGGAGCAGGCAAGAGGGTTCCTTCGTCGACCTGGATCAGTTTGTGGGGGGCGAGGACCTCGGCAAGGAAATCCTCACATTGACCCGCAGCCCTGATATGGAGAAGGCTCGGGATGCGTTTCTGGATCAGGGTTCACCCGATGTTCGTATCGACGTGATCTTGCGCAACGCAGATTCGATTGCCCGTTTGGTCTGCGAAATGGGCCGGCAACTGGACCCGGTGCCGCTGCCCTGAAACAGGCACAAAAAAAGGCGCAGGTCGAAACCTGCGCCTTTACCGATCAGCGGCGGGTGCGTTGATCAGTCTTTCTGATCGCGCAATACATTGCCCGAAGCGCCGTCAACGCGGAACTCGTAAACAGTGCCGTCTGCCTTGCGTCCTTCGCCTTTCCAGTAGCCGTTGTTGTCGGCCTCGATCTCATAGACCTCGACGTAACCGGCCTTGGTTTTGACGATCTCGATGGCTTTTTCGATGGTCACCCAGCCTGCGCCCGGCCGGTCAGCCAGCGCTGCGCCCGCACTGAGCAAAGCGGCAGTGGCTGTTAAGGCTGCGAATGTCTTTTTGATCATTTTTTCACTCCATTTGTGGATAGTGGTCATTGTCGTCCTGCTTTTTGGGCGCCTGAGCGAAAAATAAGTTCCACTTTGATGGGCAAATGCCATGACGGTTGTTCTCGGTAACTTCCCGACAAGGATAGAATGTGCGAAATCAGGACGAGTCAATGACCCAAGACACCCTCTCGGAAGCCGAATACGATGCGATCACCGATGCCGCTGCGCATTGGTGCATGCGTCTGCATGCGGCCGACTGCACGGACGCAGAGCGTCGCGCGTTCAAGCAATGGCACGATGCTCATCCACTGCACGCGTTCGAATATGAAGCCATGCTGGAAATCTGGGATGTGGCCGAACACCTGCCGCGCCTTGAGTCGTCCTCTGTCGTGGCACAGCGCCCATCTTCTTTGCGCTCTTGGCGTCCTTTCGCTATCGCCGCAGGGGTCTGTGCACTCGCACTGCCGTTAGCGGCTTATACCGGCTGGAACCTGGGCTGGCTGCCCAACAGCTATGAGCATTTCGCTGCCACCGATAACGTCCGACAGGTCACGTTGAGCGATGGCAGCCAGATCGAACTGAACCTGAATACCGATCTGACCTTCAGCAATTACAAGGACGAACGCCGCGTCACCCTGAAAAAAGGTGAAGCGTTTTTTACAGTCAGCCACGACATGGCCCACCCGTTTGTCGTCCGCGCAGGTGAAGGCAATATTCGGGTGACGGGCACACGCTTCAATGTCTGGATGTATCAGGATCAGGTGCGGGTGAACCTGATCGAAGGGTCGGTATTGGTCACCAGTAATCGCTCATTGCCCGGCGACGGCTTGCGCCTCGGACCATCAATGCAGGCAAGTTACAAGCAAGGCGACTACATGCCACGGATCAGCCAGACCTACCCCGGCGATACGTCACTGGCCTGGCGTCACGGCAAGCTGGTCCTGGACAATCTGGCCCTGAGCGAAGCCCTGCCACTGATCAACCGTTATCTGGGCAAGCCACTGGAGTTGGCTGATAACGCTACTGGCTCGATTCGCGTGGGCGGCATCTACAACATCAAAGAACTGAAAAACCTCGCCAACAGCCTGCCCAAGGTGCTGCCGGTGTACCTGTCCCGTAACGAGGAAGGTAACCCGGTCATCAACTCGATACCGCAACAGCCGCCAAAAAACTGAAAACCGCATCCCTTGCAGGATGCGGTTTTCAGGCTCAACAGCATGGTGTTTACTGCGCGGCGACTTTCCCCGACTTGTCCAATGTCTCGCGAACAGTCTGCACCTGATATTGCGGGTCAGCCTGAATCTGCTGCTCTGTGAACGGCAGCACACTCCACTGTTTCTTCGAGAACGCTTCGGTCTGATCCCGCGAATACTTCGACGCCGGATCGCTCGACAGCGAGAACGCCAGCAACCCTTGCGCGTGCGGACCCTTTTCATCGAAGGTCACGACCTGCAGATAGCTGGTACCGCTGACCACTTCGAGTTTGCCATCTTCACGTGGCACGCTCTGAATGGCGTTGTAAATGCCCAAAGTGCCCGGGCCACCATGAATCGGGGTCTGTTGCCCGCCACTGCTGACGACCTGGATATCGCCCCAGCGGGTTTGCGGCTTCAGGCCCATTTTCGTGCTCGACTCGACCGACGCCAACATGGCCTCACGCAGCGCCTTGGCCACCGCTGGTTGCTCGAACGCCAGGCCACGCGGAGTGTGTTGGGCATCTTTGGGATCGAACGCGACGCGCCAGACATCCGGCAAAGCCTGCAATGCCTGCATGATGTTCTGGAAATGCACCAGGCCCAGGCCAGAATCCAGATTGGCCCGACCATCCCATGCCTTGAGGCTGGTGCAAACCGGCTTCAGTGCGTGCGCATCGGCGCCAAGGTCAGCGGCACAGAACTTCAGCAGATCCGGCATAACCTGAGTCGCCAGATACACCTGATCGTCCATCACCATCTGCTGCAGATCCTTCACGGCCAACGGACCTTTTTTACCCAGCGTGCTCAAGCGATCCAGGGCGAAACGCGAGCGTAAGCCCAGCGGTCGACCTTCCTGACTGATCAGCGGCGAAAAACCGGTCAGCGGTTGTGCCGGATTGGCCAGCCATGCCGAGTCGTTGGAATGCTGGACGAAGTCCTTGCGCAGCAGTTGCGGCAACTGGCTGGCGGCATAAATGCCCTTCTGCGCCGCTGCCGGGTCTATGTCCCACGCGCAGGCGCTGTTGGAGCCATCCAGCACAATCATTTTGGTGCCGATACGCGGGTCGCTGCACTTGGCCAGTTTCTCGGCGTTGACGTTCGGCACCACCGACAGGTTCATGTACAACGTCTGGCCTTTGTCATCGACGGCCAGGGTGTTGACCCACGGAATGCCCTGGATCTTGTGGACCGAATCCTGCAGTTGCGCGAGGGTGGACGCCTGATTCATCGTGTACCACTGATTCAGCACTCGATCATTGTCGATATTGGCATCGCGCAGGCTGTAGGCGAACTGATTGTCCCAGTCGAGCTTGCCCGGCCATTGCACAATCGGGCCGAACTGCGAGCTGTAGACATCACGCGAGACCGGCACTACCTGCCCGTCGGCCTGCTTAACCTGCACGGTGACGGTCTGCTTGTTCAGCGGCAATGACTTGCCATCAAGCAGATAGCGTGTGGAGTCCTTCGGATCGAGTTGCAGGCGATACAAGGTGAAGTGTTTCGACGAATCGACCGTGTGCGTCCAGGCCAGATGCTGGTTGAAGCCGATATTGATCATCGGCAGACCCGGCAAGGCGGCGCCCATCACATCGAGTTTGCCCGGGATAGTCAGGTGCATCTGATAGAAGCGCATACCGCCGACCCATGGGAAATGCGGGTTGGCCAGCAGCATCCCGCGCCCGTTGAACGAACGCTCGCTGCCTACGGCGACGGCATTACTGCCACGATCAAGGGCAAAGCGTTGCTGACGGGCATCGGCCAATTCATAGGCCTGCACGTCGTGTTCGATTCTGGCTGTCGCTTGCGGCGGTGTGGCGCCGGCCAAAGCCTCGGCAAACTGACCGACCCCACCCTCGACCAGCAGACGGCGGGTCAGCTTCACCAGATCCTGCGGCGCGATGTCTCGCACCCACTCCCCCTGACACTGTTCCGGCAAGCCCTGCGGGCGGCGCTCGGCCAGATAGCGGTTGTAGCCGGCGGCATAGCCTTCGACCAGATCACGCACCTGGGCAGGTTGCGCCTGCCAGAATGCCTTCACCGCCTCGGGCGTGTTGAGCCAGGTAAAGAACACATCGCTGACACGGTTTTCGCGTTGTTCGACGGTGAGCTGATCCGGACCGAAATAGCGTGAGCGCTGGCCGTTGACCGTCACGATCTCGTTGGCCAACAGGCACAGGTTGTCCTGCGCATAGGCGTAACCAATGCCAAACCCGAGCCCGCGCTCGTCCTGTGCACGAATATGCGGCACCCCAAAAGCGGTGCGGCGAATATCGGCGCTGACATCAGTGGCCGGGCTGAACGCATGGGCTGAACAGCTCAGCCCGAAAACCACGCCGGCAAAGGTCAGTCCGGTTAACTGTCTGGAAATAATCACGCTCGCTCCTGATCGACATGCCAAAGAGCGGAACTGACGCTGACGCAGATCCACCCTGGAAACACCCACGCGTCCACGCGCAATGAGCCTGTCGAAGAAACGAAACCAAAGAAAAAAATTTACCCCCATACACCCCGAAAATCAGGAAACAAAAAGCCCCTCACCCTGGCCCTCTCCCGGAGGGAGAAGGAACTGACCGCGGCGATTGGTAGAGGTACGCCGACGTGAAATACCGAGCCGCACTCACATACAACAGCAGATCAAAAGCCCCTCACCCTAGCCCTCTCCCGGAGGGAGAGGGAACTGACCGAGGTGATTGGTAGAGGTACGCCGAAATGAAATACCGAGCCGGACTCAAATACAACAGCAGATCAAAAGCCCCTCACCCTGGCCCTCTCCCGGAGGGAGAGGGAACTGACCGAGGTGATTGGTAGAGGTACGCCGAAATGAAATACCGAGCCGGACTTAAATACAACAGCAGATCAAAAGCCCCTCACCCTAGCCCTCTCCCGGAGGGAGAGGGAACTGACCGAGGTGATTGGTGGAGATACGCCGACTTGAAAGACCGAGCCAGACTCAAATTCTGAAACAAATCAAAAGCCCCAGCCACCCTGCTTCTCACCACTCAACAGGATGAGCGTTAGCTCGGCTGCAGCTCTTGATCTTGCCGTGCTGGCCCCTTCGGCAGGCTGAGTGGAGGGATTTATCCGGGGGTGGGAGCGCAGCGACCGTTTGGCGAAGCCAAATGCATCGAGAGGAGGTGCAGCGAAGCAAACCGTAGGCGATGCCCCCGGATAGATCCCGTAACGAAGGAACCCCGAGCCTCAGCGAGGGGCCGAACGCCGGGGCCCAGCCTTTTGGTTACTTTTTGGCGTCTGAAAAAGTGACCCGCTGTAAGAGCGGAACCGCCAGTGGCAACCCCCGCAGCAACGGATATTCACAAAGAACACCCCGAGCCTGGTCGGCCCAAAGGCCGCCAAGCCACCACAATTTCAACCCGCAATCACAAGAAAAAGACAAACCCCCGACAAATTTTCTACATTTTTTCTTTCATGATTTGTCGTGCTGATACGTCTTGTTTAGAGAGAGCAAAAAACCCTTTCCCGATCAGGCTCTGAAAAGGAGTAATCGCATGTACAACTCGCAACTACCAACGGACGGTAGCCAGGCACCCAAAGGAGTTTCCATGAGCCCACACGCGAGCGATTTCGGGCAACGCGTCGAGCGTCACGGTAACGAACGCATCCGGTTGCTGCTGAAAAGTTTCGGGCTGCGTACCAGCCTGATTCGCCTGAAAGTCATCGACGCCCTGCTGGTCGCCGCACAAAGCGAGCGGCGTCTGGGCGTGCGCGGCGTCCACAGCCAATTGCTGGACCTGGATATTCCGCTGTCCTTTCTCAGTGTGCGTGAAGTGCTCAAGCGCCTGTGCGCCGAAGGTGTGATCACCTTCAATGCAGACAAGAGCTACAGCCTGCATCCACAGGCTGCGGCCGTCCTCAACAACGATTGAAGCGGACGGCAATCGCCGTCAGGGCTTGACCTTGCGGCGCATGACGCCGTTGATCACCACCACGATCACCGCTACACCGATGGCGACGAACTGGAACGTCTTCTCCGAAATCATGCCGGCGTTTTGCAGCCAGGACAGGCCGAGCATGATCGCCAGGACCGACACGGCGATCAGAATCGAATAAATCAAGCGTTGCTTGTGGGTCATTGCGGTTTCCTGAAACGTTTAAATGTATCCGGTTTGTATCCGTTTGCATGCCATGCACTTACCGTTCTACGGGGATGTGCTGCCGCAATCGGGGTCTCATGTTACAGCCGATGAAGAGTTTTGGCTTCATGACGGCGTAACCATGAGGAATTTTCAAAATGCTGCGTCGAATCACCTGGCTGATTCCCGTTCTTGCCCTGCTGACCCTGAGTGGCTGCATCATCTTCCCCCACGGCGGCTGGCATGACGATCACCACCGTTACTACCAGGGTGGCCCTGGCTATTACCAACATCGCTAGAACAGGATTGTTCGCCCTGCCCACTTGCCAATAAACAGATTGCGGCAGGAAATCAACAAGCCCGATCAACTTCAAACAAAGCCCGCCCTGTTGCGGGCTTTTCTGTTTTTGCCGCCCGCCGCGCCTGCACAGTTGTAACTTGCCCTGTACGCAAACCGGATTTGCTAAATAAGTTGCAAGCATTTGAAATCTAATGTCGCAGCAAAACAATAGGTCACGCATGCCTCTGCCACTAGTCTCTGGCAACTTTCCTCCACTCACTAACAGGGACGTTTATGCAGAGAACTCTTATACAGATCGGGCCACGACAAGTGCTCGGCTTCTGTTTAGCGTTAAGCGCTTTTGAACTTCTGACGTATATGGCCAGCGACTTGATCATGCCAGCCATGCTGAGCGTGACAACAGAACTGCACGCCGATGTGCGTCATGTGCCGAACGCCTTCAATCTTTATCTGATCGGCGGTGTCAGCCTGCAATGGCTGATTGGGCCACTGTCCGATCAATGGGGGCGGCGCCGGGTATTGTTGATCGGCTGCGCATTGTTTGCGGCGGCCTGCGCGGGGGCATTCTTCACCAAAAGCATTGAAGCCTTCAATTTGCTGCGACTGCTGCAAGGCATGGGCCTGGGTTTTGTGGTTGCGGTCAGTTATCCGGCCCTTCAGGAAGTGTTCTGCGAGGCTGATGCGGTGCGCTTGATGGCGCTGCTCGGCAATATCGCCCTGCTCTCACCGCTGGTGGGGCCGTTACTGGGCATTGTGTTGTTGCAATGGCTGTCCTGGCGCGAACTGTTTCTGGGATTGGCTTTCGCCGCATCAATGGTCTGGCTGGGGCTTTTCGTCTGCATGCCGGAAACGGTCGGGGTCACTCGCCGTGATGGGCAAGTGCAGGCCGCCGTACGTTGTTCCTGGCGCCAGACCGGTCAACGCTATCGAGCCCTCTTGGGTAATCGGCGCTTCCTCGCTGCCAGTCTCGCGCTGGGGTTCATGAGCCTGCCGCTGATCGCCTGGATCGGCCTGGCACCGTTGCTGCTGATCCAGCTGCTCGGGCTAACGCCACTGGAATATGCCTTGTGGCAGATTCCGGTTTTTTCCGCCGTTATCACCGGCAATCTGATCCTCGACCGCTTGCTGGCCACGCATTCCTTGTCCCGGCTGATCCGCTTGGCGCTTTGGCCCTTTTGTCTGGGGCTTGTGGCGTTGATTGCCTGCGCGCTGTGCGGTGCTGGACTCGGCGCAGTGGTTGCCAGCCTGGCGCTATACGCGGTCGGGCTGGGAATGAGCAACGCTGCGCTGTATCGGCTGGCGTTGTTTGCCAGCGCCGACAGCAAGGGCTTGGTGTCGGCGCTGGCCGGCATGATTTCGATTGCGGTGATGGGGCTCGGCGGCTCATTGATTGCCGCCATCGGCGGTGGTGCCCGTCTCGAACTCTTCGCACTCTACGCCGCCCTCAGCGGCCTGATGTGCCTGCCCCTGTTGCACGGTTTGTTGCAACGCACACCTCCCGACTCCACCTCTGCTCAATAACGGAATATTGAATGAATCACTTCCCCGCCAGCGATGCGCTTTGCGCATTGCCACACCCCTATTGCCCGGATTCTGTGCCTGCGGGCCTGTTCGACCAGGCCATGACCGAAATCAGTCGGTTTCATTGCCAGCACACTCCCGGCTACGAACATTGGCTGAACGCCAACGGCCTCGGTGTGGAGGATCTGGACAGCCTCGATGACTGGTCCCGACTGCCACCGATTCTGGCCAACTTCTTCAAACAGCAACTGTTGCTCAGCCCGACCGGAGAGGACGCTCTGGAGCTGACATCCTCCGGCACCACGGGCCAGAAAAGTCGCATGCGCTATGACCAGCGCAGCCTGTCGGGCGCGCAGTTCATGGTCGAGCAGATCTTTAGCCATTACGGCTGGAACACGCCGGATACGCCGTGCAACTACCTGCTGCTGAGCTACGAACCGCAGGGTGCGATAACGCTGGGAACGTCCTATACCGACCAGTTCCTTTGCCGCTTTGCGCCCGTCAACCGAGTTGCCTACGCCCTGCGCTGCAACGGCGATGGTCACCAGTTCGATGTGTTCGGGGTCATCGCGGCCCTGCAATCGTTCGCCGAGGAAGGCCTGCCCGTGCGCATTTTCGGTTTCCCGGCGTTCCTCTGGCAGACCTTGCAGCATATGCAGGCCACTGGTGTGCCTGAGCTGAAACTGCCGGCCGATTCGTTAGTGTTCTTCGGTGGCGGCTGGAAAACACAGGCCCGCGAGGAAATTCCAAAACAACAACTGTATGGGCGCATCGCCCGACAATTGGGTATCGCAACGACACGATGCCGCGACGGTTACGGCGCGGTCGAGCACGCGGTGCCTTATATCGAATGTGCCCAGCATCATTTTCATGTGCCCGTTTACGCCAAGGCTTACGTGCGCAATCCGCAGGACTTTTCAATCCAGCCTTACGGCCAGCAAGGCTTGCTGGGGTTCGTCTCGCCCTATATTTCGTCCAGCCCGGCGCACGCCGTGGTGATGAGCGATCTGGCGACATTGCACCCCGCTTCGAGCTGTGACTGCGGCCTCGACAGTGACTGGTTCGAACTGCATGGCCGCGCCAGCACCACGGTCGGCAGAAGCTGCGCGATGGCCGCGTCCGAATTACTGGGGAGGCACTGACATGTACCTGATCAACGGAGAACTGCACGCGGACGTCGACCTCGACAACGCACTGGCGCTGCTGCATCAGACCTTGCCACAACAGCTGAGTACGCCGCTGGACAGCGCAACCGTACTGGCTGCCGCCGCACAGTTTGCCGAGCAATTGCACAGCGCCGAACTGCCGCTGGATGAAGAACAACGCCAGGCCCTGATCGGCTTCTGTCAGCCTCATGCTCTGCAAAACAAGCTTGAACGCGAACTCGGCGATCAGGCGCAATCGCTGCGACGTATCGATTATCAGCAATCGCGCTTTGAGCGCTGGAGTCCGCTGGGACTGGTGGTCCACATCACACCGGCCAACGCACCGCTGCTGGCGTGTTGCGCGATCATTGAAAGCCTGTTGGCCGGTAACATCAACTGGTTACGCCCCAGCCGCAGCGACCAAGGCCTGACGGCGCGCCTGCTGCACGCGCTGGTGCAATGTGACCCCACCGGTCAACTGCGCTATCACGTGGCCGTGCTGCCGGTGGCGACGGAACAGATCGGCCGTTTGTGCAACATGGCCAACGGCGTTTCGGCGTGGGGTGGCGAAGCAGCACTGCAAGCGATCCGCCAACAGTTGCCGCCCGGTTGTCGCTGGATCGACTGGGGGCACCGCATCAGTTTTGCCTACCTGACGCCGCAAGCCGCGTCGCCGCAGGCACTGGAAGCGCTTGTCGATGAGGTTTGCCGACTGGACCAGCAAGCCTGCTCGAGCCCGCAATGGTTGTTGGTCGACAGCGACGAACCGGCCGTTCTGCAAGCAATCGGCAGCGAGTTGGCCAAGGCGTTCGAGCGCCGCGCCGGGCAATGGCCAGCGCTGATCCCGACGGCTCAGGAGGCCAGCGAGATCACCACCTGCACCCTGATGACGCGTCTGAGCGAGAGTTTTTCCGGGATGACGGCGCAGGTCTGGAGCGCGCCGGGATGGCGGGTGATCTGGAGCCACGATCAGTTGCTCGCGCCCTCGCCGCTGTTTCGCACGGTGTTGCTCAAACCCCTGCCACGGGCGCGACTGACACAAACCCTGCTGCCCTGGCGCAACGTTTTACAGAGCTGTGCGCTGGCGTGCGGCGAAACGCATATCGCGGAACTGTCGCGTGCGTTGATTGCAGCAGGTGTCAGCCGAATTGCACCTATCAACGCCATTCACGACGGCTACGATGGCGAACCCCACGACGGCGTCTATGCCCTGCAACGCCTGAGCCGGCGGGTGTCGGTCAGCGTCGCGCCGACGCATTTGCCCTCCCACATGAACCTCGACCGGCCAACTGGCGCGCCGGCGCTGGCAGGCCTGCCGATCACCGACAAACAAGCGTTTATTGCCCGACCGACGACAGCGGCAGCGCAACTGTTTTTCCGCTCTGGCGGCAGCAGCGGCACACCGGCGCTGGCGGGTTACAGCTACCGCGATTTTCAACGACAAATGCGTGCAACGGCCGACGGGTTGTTTGCGGCCGGTCTCGATCCGAGCCGCGACAAGGTAATGAACCTGTTCTTCAGTGGCGGTTTGTACGGCGGCTTCTTCAGTTTTGCCAAAGTGCTGGAAATATTGGGCGCCCACCACTTGCCAATGGGTGCTCCGGCCGACGATGACTACAGCGATATTGCCCAAGTCATCATCGAACAGCGCGTGACGGTACTGATCGGCATGCCCAGCACGCTGCATCGTTTGTTTCTCAACGAGCAACAGCGTCTGAGCCGTTATGGCGCGATTGAAAAAGTCTTTCTCGGTGGCGAGCACATCAGTAATCAGTGCCGCGAGTTATTGCAACGTTGTGGTGTGTCCAGCATCCGCTCGGCGGTGTATGGCAGTGTCGATGCCGGGCCGTTCGGGCACGCCTGCGCCGCGACCGGCGATGGCGTGTTTCATCTGATGGACGCGATCCAGCATCTTGAAATCGTTGCACTGGAAGATGACGTACCAGTCGCTGGCGATGAAATCGGCCGTTTACTGTTCACCGCCAAAGCCCGCGAGGGCCAGCAGATACAGCGCTATGAAGTCGGTGACACCGGGCGCTGGTTGCCCGGAGATTGCCCGTGCGGACTGAGTTCCCCGCGTTTCGAACTGCTGCAGCGGCACGGCAGGCTCCTGCGCATCGGCAGCGATTTCATCTGCCTGAACCAGCTCGCCAAGCATCTGCAAGCACCGTTTCAGCTACACCTCGATCACGCCCCTGACGGCCTCGAACGCTTGCTGATTCGCAGCCCCGATGCCGCCGCAGACATCCTCCGCCGACTGGAAGGCTACGCGACGCTGGCGACCCTCGTGCGAACCGGGCTTCTCACCGTGCAAGCGCAAACCTGCGAGCCGCAACAGTTCGTCAGAAACAGACACAGCGGAAAGATACCGCCCGTGATCGACGCTCGCCGTTAAAAAGCCAGCATCGTCCCTCACCAGAACAACTAAAGAGAACACCATGAACATCACACTTGAACTGAACAAGTTGCTCGCCTTCGCCCGACAGCACTCAACTTATTACGCCAGACATTTACAAAACGTTGCGCCACAGATAACCACACTGGATGAACTTCCGCTGATCGACCCACAACAATACTGGGCAAGTAGCGAGAACCTGGAACATTGGCCCGTTCTGACCTCAATGGTTGAACGCGCTCTGCTGTTCAAGACCGGTGGAACAACCAGTGCCGGTAGACTTTCGGTGTTTACCCGCGAGGAATGGCAGACACTTGTGCGTGACTTCGGTCGCCATCTGGCGAGCCAACTCAATCCGGGAGACCGAGTCGCAAACCTGTTTTTTGTCGGCGATCTGTATGCCAGTTTCATCTTTATCCACGATGCCCTGGCGCACGAAACAGCGGGCGTCACCGAATACCCTTTTACCGGCGACGTCGACCTTGGTGTGCTGGCTGACGCCATCCGCCAGCACCGGATCAACGTGCTGGCCGGCGTGCCTGCACAATTGCTGACATTCGCCAGCGTGCTGGAGCGCCAGGGGCAAAGCCTGGCCGAAGTCGAGACAGTGCTTTACGGCGGCGAAAGCCTGTTCGCCGGGCAACTGCAGATACTGCACCGAGTGTTCCCCAACGCACGGATCGCTTCCATCGGCTACGCCAGTGTCGACGCAGGCTTCATCGGCGCCACAAGCCGCGATTGCGCCTTGGGCGAACACCGCATGCTCGCCAGTCACAGCGTGCTGGAGATTATCGATGAGCACACCGGTGAATTGATTGAAGAATGCGATCGTAGTGGGCGGTTGGTGGTGACCAACCTCACCCGCCGGCTGATGCCGTTGATCCGTTACCCGGTGGGCGACCTCGCCTGCTGGCGAGAGCCGGCCAGGACGGCCATGCGCAAGTTTGCCTTGATGGGCCGTAGCATGAGCAGTCAGCGCGTACGGGTCAGCAGCCTGACCCTGCTGATCGAAGACATCGACACAATCATTCAGCGCAACACTGTCAGCGATGACTGGCAACTGGTCATCAGCCAATCGGCAAACGTCGATATCTTGTGTCTGAAGTGGGTGCCCGAGGCGTTGAAACCCGAGACGACTCAGACCAGCACAGTCTTGCAAAACGGCCTGATCGAGCATTATCCGTTGATCGCGCAACTCTGCGCTGATGGCCAACTTGAGCTGCAGGTCGCCCATTGCACAGCCGAAGAGCTCGCTCGCCATCCGCGCTCCGGCAAACGCCAACGCGTCGTCGACCTGCGCAGCTACGCAACCCCACGTCCGGAGCAACGCCCATGGACAACGTGACGCTGCGCAGCTATCGCCGCTCCGATGCCGGAGCCGTCAGCCGTTTGTTCCGCGAAATCTATGGCGACCATTACGTGCAGCCACACGTGTATTTGCCGTTGATGATCAACCAGAACCATGGCGATGGACGCTGGCATTCCCTGGTGGCGGAATCCGGCAAGAAAATCCTCGGTCACGCCACGTTGTGCCGAAACAGCGGATCACACACAGCGGAACTGGCCTTGAGCGTGGTCCATCCGTCGACTCGCGGGCAGAACATCGCCACCCAGTTGGGTATTCGATTGTTGATCCATGCGCAAGCGTTGGGTTGCCAGGGTGTGACCATCAAACAGGTGACGCAGCACGCCTATACCCAACGCATGGCTGACCGGCTCGGCTTCTGCAGCAGTGGGTTGTTGCTCGACTATGTGCCGTCGCCGTTTGGCGAAGCACTGCCGGAGTCCATCGTCATCGGCTACACCCCTGTCGATGGCTACCGCCGCCCGCTCCCGGCATTGCCATGGCCGCAAAGCTGTCGCGAACTCATGGAGCACTTGTGCGAGGTATACGGGGTGCAGGAAAAAGAACCACCTTGGGTGGGGCCGCCGATGCAAGTCGAACACGCTTTCGGGCGTTATGACTTGATGCTGAAAAAACTCGATAGCAGTTTGCTTAAACAGCTACGACAACTGCCTGAACACTGGATGATCTCGATCAGACTCAGGCTGGCAACGGGTTTCGCCGGTGCAGTGGAAAGCCTCTCGGCGATGGGCTTCGCCTTCACCGGGATTGCCCCGAATGAGCGTTGCGCAGGATGGTTGGCGCTGTTTCATCGCGGATATCAGCCACGTACGCTGGAGTTGCGTTGCCCGCACATCCAGCGACTGCATGATCAGGCGCAACAACACATCGCCCCGCGCGCCAGCGAAACGTCGCCGCCGTCTTGAACCAAAAGCCTTTACCTCGACCAGCCCGTTCAAGCGTTGAACGGGCTACACCGGTGGGGCTCAAGCCTTGGCTTTGACGCCCTCGTCGACCGGTTTCGCGGCGTTGCCTTCACCGTAGGTCTTGAGGTTCTGCAGAACATAGATCGCTTTCTTGAACTCGGGAATCAGGTTCTTGCCGTAGGCGTTGCCATTGAGCCCATTGGTCTGGATGGCATCGAGTTGGGTGGCGAAATATTCCAGCGCATTGAATTTCGCATCGACATCGGTCGTCACGCCGAAACGGTCGAACTTGTCACCGGCGTTCATCAACGTAAACGAAGTGATCTCGGAGATCAGCCCGCGGCCACGCAGAAACGCGCTCAGGTTACCCAGTTGTTTGACCGACACATTCGCAGGATCAAAACCCTTGATCTGTTTGCGCAAGCCCTGCTTGTCCATTTCAGCAGTATTCAGTGCGTTGGGATCGTTGCCGACCATGGTCAGCATCTGCTGCACCTTGACGCTCTGGGCCACCTGTTTTTTTGCGCCGGTGTTACGAACCAGAACCCCTGCCTTGCTCTCCCAACCACCGACAATACCGATCGTCATGAGAAGACTCCCTGTGAAATGACCACGAAAATGTAGGTGCCAAGCACCATTAATGGGCGCGAGTATCGACGGGCGAACTGATGGCACCAACCTCTTTCTGCACTTTTTTACAATTCTTGTACATTCTCGATACAAAAGCCCAATCCCCCGCAAATCCTGCCCCAGAGCTGTCATGACAATGAAATGAAAGTCGGGGTTACGCGCACTCGGATGGGCTGATCAGCGTTTGTGTATCGAACCTGATACTGACCAGTCATCGGCACCTGCACGTTTTAGGACGTGAGTACCTAAAGCTTCCCGCCACAGCGACGATACGCTGTGGATACCCGCACTGTTTTACCCCTGCCCCCTAATAAGAAACGCTGCTCAAGGACCGGTCCATGCCCGCATTCCGCACTATTCAGGCTCGCTACACGCTGTTTCTGGTTCTGTTCATCCTGCTGTTGTCGGTACCGTGGTCGGCATCAGCCAACTGGTCGCCCCGAAACTGCGGCATACCGAAGAACAGGTAGTCCTCAACCGCATCGCCGAAGTGGCCGAGCAGATTCAGGGCGAGTTGAACAAAGTGCAGGCGCAGCAGCGCAGCATCACCCAGACCATCCCGCTGCTCGACAGCGCCGCCATCGACACGGTGTTGCCAGGCCTGGTTGATCAGTACGGCGAGTTGAAGGTTTTCGGTGGCGGGATCTGGCCGCTGCCGGGGCAGCGTGAAGCTGGGCGCAACAAATTCAGTACGTTCTGGCACCGCGACGCGTCGGGCAAACTGGCGGTGAACACCTTCTGGAACAGCGACGCGGCCCCCAACTATTACGACCAGAGCTGGTACAAGGGCGGCATGGCCACACCGCGCGGCCAATGCGCGTGGGCGGCAGCGTATAAAGATGACGCCAGCGCCGAGCCGCGCACCAACTGCGCCATGGCCATTCAGAAAAACGGCAGCGCCTGGGGCGTCTCGACCATCGACGTCACTCTCGGTTTCTTCAACGATCTGGTGGCGCGCAAGGAAAAAGACCTCAACGCCGAAATGCTGATCATCGAGGCCGACGGCAAGATCATCAGTAACAGCTCGCGCATCAGTGGCCCGATCGTGCTGAAGAACATCAGCGAACTGGCCGGCACGTCGACCTTCGCCAGTCAGGTCAAAGCCGGGTTGCAGAATCGTGATCAGGCGCAGCGCATCGAGTTCGACAACAACGGTGAAGCCAGCACCTTCTTCATGCGCCCGATTGAAGGCACGCCGTGGTTCCTCGCCAGCGCCCTGCCGACGAAAATGCTCACCGCCCAGCGTGATGACGTCCTCAGCACCTTGAGCCTGTTGCAGATTCCACTGGTGATCCTGCTGGTGCTGTTGCAGGTCTACGCGATTCGCCAATTGGTGCAGCGCATGAAAGCGTTGAAAGCCAACATCGACTTGCTGTCGAGTGGCGATGCCGACCTGACCCGCCGCATCACCATTCGCGCCGAAGATGAACTCGGCGCCATCGGTCATTCGATCAACACCTTTATTGCCTATCTGCAAAACATGATCGGCGAAGTCACCCAGGCCACCGGCGCCATGGCTTCCAGCCTCGACAACCTGCAACGCACCTCGGCGCACACCAGCCAGATCCTGCTGCGCCACGCCTCGGAAACCGACCAGACCGTTACCGCCATCACCGAGATGAGTTCGACAGCAGAAAGCGTTGCGCAGAATGCCGCCGAAACCGCCGCGTTCACCCAGCGTGCCAATGAAAACGCCGACCGCTCGCGCGTGGTCGTAGGCGAAGCGACCAACAGTGTCGTGGCGCTGATTGACGAAGTGGCCAGCGCCACACACAAAGTTGAAAACATGCAGCAGGACGCCCAGCGCATCACCGAAATCCTCGGGGTGATCGGTGCGATCGCCGGGCAGACCAACCTGTTGGCGCTCAACGCCGCGATCGAAGCAGCCCGCGCCGGTGAACAGGGCCGTGGCTTTGCCGTGGTTGCCGATGAAGTTCGTGCCCTCGCCGCGCGTACGCAGGCCAGCACCTCGGAAATCAACGAAATGTTGACGCGTCTGACTCAGGGCGTGAGTTCGTCGGTCAGCGCCATGGAAAACACCCAGGCCAGTTGCCAGTCCGCCGCCGATGCCACCGCACGGGTCAACTCGGGTCTGGATGAAATGGCCGGCTCGGTCAGCCACATCAACAGCCTCAGCACCCAGATCGCCACCGCCGCCGAGCAGCAAAGCGCCGTGACTGAAGAGATCAACCGCAGCATGGTGCAGATCCGCCACATGGTTGATGAGCTGGTGCAAAGTGGCAAAGCCAGCGAACTGAACACCCACCAGTTGCTCGAAGCCAACAGCCGGGTGAGCGCAATCATGGGGCGTTTCAAAGTGCGCTGATTCATGCAGGGGTTTCTGCCAACCAGATACCCCCTGTGGGAGCGAGCCTGCTCGCGAAAGCGTCCTGTCAGTCACTGCATCCAGTGCCTGACACACTGCCTTCGCGAGTAGGCTCGCTCCCACAGGTTGATGCTGCGTTTTGCAACAACTGGAAACATTGCGTTGATGCCGCGCAGGAAAAACCGGTCAAAATGCGTTCTTTTCTGATCGTCACCTGAGCCGAGAATCCGCTATGCGAACCCACCTGCGTCTGGTCGCCCTGAGCGCCCTGTTCATTTCTTCCCTGGCGCAAGCCGCCGACCTGATCCCGATCGAAGTGCACCGCGACGCCAATTGCGGTTGCTGCAAAAAATGGATCAGCCACCTCGAAGCCAACGGTTTCAAAGTCGAAGACCACGTCGAAAGCGACATGAGCAGCTTCAAGCAACAACATGGCGTACCGCCGCGCCTGGCGTCGTGCCACACCGCGATCATCAACGGCAAATTCGTCGAAGGCCATGTGCCGGCAGAACAAGTGCTGGCCCTGAGCAAGCGCGATGACCTGCTCGGCGTCGCCGCACCGGGTATGCCGATGGGTTCGCCGGGCATGGAAATGGACGGCATGAGCGATGCTTATCAAGTGATTGGTCTGAAAAAGGACGGCGCTGACGTCGTCGTGGCGGACTACCCGGCCCATTGATCGGCGCCGCTTACTTCGGGCTGTTCTTTGCCGCGTTCGGTGCGGCCACCTTATTGCCGTTGCAGTCCGAAGCATTGCTGGTCGGTTTGATCGTCAGCGAGCGTTACTGGCTGTGGGGCCTGCTCGCCGTGGCAACGCTGGGCAACGTACTCGGTTCGCTGGTCAACTGGTGGCTGGGCCGTGGCATTGAGCGTTTTCAGGATCGCCGCTGGTTTCCGGTCAGCCCTGCGCACATGGCCAAGGCGCGCAAACACTATGAGCGCTACGGGCATTGGTCGTTGCTGCTGAGTTGGTTGCCGATCATTGGCGACCCGCTGACGCTGATTGCCGGCGTCATGCGCGAACCACTCGGGCGCTTTCTATTGATCGTCACCCTGGCCAAAGGCGCGCGTTACGGCGTGCTGGCGATGCTGACGCTGGGCTGGCTGGGTTGAACGTTCGGCTGCGGGCATTTGCCTGTGTTTAACGTCGGCATAATCCAGCCGTTCCAGCATCGGCCGATTTCAAACGGAGTTTGACCTTATGTCTGTCACGTTTTCCCGTTGGCTCCCCTCCCTGCTCCTTTGCGCCGCCCTGCCCCTGTCGGTGCAAGCTGCGACGCCAAGTGAAGCCGCGCCGGAAGGTCCGGCGTATGGCCCGGAACTGCAAGGTTTCGAATACCCTTACACGCTTAAACACTTTGCCTTTCAGTCGCAGGGCAAATCCCTGCAAATGGGTTACATGGACGTCGCCGCCCACGGCAAGGCCAATGGCCGCACCGTGGTGCTGATGCACGGCAAGAATTTTTGCGCAGCCACCTGGGACAGTTCGATCAAGGCCTTGAGCGAATCCGGTTACCGGGTGATCGCGCCGGATCAGATCGGTTTCTGCACCTCCAGCAAACCCGACAACTATCAATACAGCTTCCAGCAACTGGCGACCAACACCCAACAATTGCTCAAAGCACTGGGCATCCAGAAAGCCACCCTGCTCGGTCATTCCACCGGCGGCATGCTCGCCACCCGCTATGCCTTGCTGTTCCCCGAGCAGGTCGAGCAATTGGCACTGGTCAACCCGATCGGTCTCGAAGACTGGAAAGCCCTCGGCGTGCCCTATCGCACGGTAGATCAGTGGTATCAACGTGAGCTGAAAGTCAGTGCTCAAGGCATTCGCGATTACGAACGCACTACTTACTACGACGGCCGCTGGAAACCGGAATTCGACCGCTGGGTCGACATGCTCGCCGGGCTGAGCAAAGGCCCGGGCAAGCCCCAAGTGGCGTGGAACTCGGCGCTGATCTACGACATGATTTTCACCCAGCCGGTGTACTACGAGTTCAAGGACCTGAAGATGCCGACCCTGCTGCTGATCGGCACCTCCGACACCACAGCCATCGGCAAGGACCTCGCGCCACCAGAGGTGAAAGCGAAAATCGGCCATTACGACGTGCTCGGCAAACAAGTGGCCAAGCTGATCCCGCAGTCGACGCTGGTGGAGTTTCCCGGCATGGGCCACGCGCCGCAAATGGAAGAACCGGCGCAGTTCCACAAGGCCCTGCTCGACTGGCTGAATACATCCAATCCCGTTCGTTGATGAGGTAAGGCTGATGGCGGTGCAGATTGCAGTGATCGATGACTGGCAGGACGTGGCCCGCGACGTGGTCGACTGGTCAGTCCTCGATAGCCTCGGTGAAGTGACGTTTGAACACGATTACCCGGCCGACAACGCAACACTGGCCATGCGTCTGGGCCGCTATCAGGTGATTTGCGTGATGCGCGAGCGCACGCGGTTCGACGAAGACTTGCTCAAGCGCTTGCCCCATCTGAAGTTGCTGGTCACCGGCGGCATGCGCAACGCGGCGCTGGACATGCAGGCCGCAGCAAAACTCGGCATCAAGGTCTGCGGCACCGACAGTTACAAGCACGCCGCGCCGGAATTGACCTGGGCGCTGATCATGGCGGCGACACGCAATCTGGTGAATGAGGCCAATGCCCTGCGCGCCGGTAAGTGGCAGCAAGGGCTGGGCGCTGATCTGCACGGCAAGACCCTCGGGATTCTTGGTCTGGGCAGCATCGGCCAGCGGGTTGCACAGTTCGGTCAGGTGTTCGGCATGAAGGTGATCGCCTGGAGCGAAAACCTCACGGCCGAACGGGCTGAACAGGTTGGCGTGACGTACGTCAGCAAGCAGCAACTGTTCGAGCAGGCCGATGTGCTGTCGGTGCATCTGGTGCTCAGCGAGCGCAGTCGCGGGTTGGTCGATGCGCAGGCGCTGGGCTGGATGAAACCAACGGCACTGCTGGTCAACACCGCGCGCGGGCCGATTGTCGATGAAGCGGCGCTGATCAAGGCCTTGCAGAAACAACAGATCGCCGGCGCGGCGCTGGATGTGTTCGAGCAGGAACCGCTGCCGGCCATGCACCCGTTTCGCACACTCGACAATGTGCTGGCGACGCCGCATGTGGGCTATGTCAGTCGGCAGAACTATGAGCAGTTTTTTTCGCAGATGATCGAGGATGTTCAGGCTTGGTCGGCTGGGGAGCCGGTTCGCCTGTTGAATTAAGCCGATGCGGTAATGATCGGGTGAATTCACCATCGTCATCGCGAGCAGGCTCACTCCTACAGGGGAACGCATTTCAAATGTAGGAGTGAGCCTGCTCGCGATAGCGACATAACAGTCACCCCACCAACAAACTGCCCGCACCACAACAGTGCAACCGCCCTCCCCGCTAGCACAATATCGTGACCGGCCAGTCACCGTTTTAGCCCTCCCTCGCAGAAAAACCTGCACTTCGTCGGTGCGTTTGCCCCTCAAAAGCAAGGTTGGCGAGGACTGCCAACCGATTGTCGAACAATTTACCCATTTGCTCTGGCCCGCTCTAGGATCTGGCCTAGACTGATTTTTTCGGGGTACGACCTGTCGGTCACATTGCACAAAAAAACTCGAAACTTTTGCTCCACGCGACGGGTCATCAGAAAGACTGGGCCAAAGCGACTGGTGCAATCCTTGCAACGGCCCGATCACCCATTCTGCTTGCGCGTGTTGGGTAGCGTTTGCTCACCGATGCGTGGCGCGTTTGCGCCCGGCCACAGGACTTGGCCATGGACATCGCTTGTTCAAGACAAGAATCAGATCAACGAGACGGGAGATTCATATGATCAGTGCGGCATTGGATATTCAGGGAGAGCGTGCTCAGCAGGCGGTTGGAGAATCGAGCACCGTCAGTGTTCCCGGCAGCCGACAGATCAACGTCCCCGGCACCAAAACGCTGACTCCGGTAGCGAGCCAGAACCCCAACAAGAAAAAAGTATTGTTCGTCACTTCGGAAATCGCCGACCTGGTCAAGACCGGTGGTTTGGGTGACGTCTCAGCCGCCCTGCCCCGGGCCATGGCTCATCTGCACGATGTGCGGGTGTTGATCCCCGGTTACCCGCAGGTGATGCACAGCGAAAACCCGATCCACATCATCGGCGAACTCGGCGGCCATGCCGCGCTGCCACCGTGCAAGATCGGCCGTATGGACATGCCGGACGGGCTGGTGATCTACGTGCTGATCTGCCCCGAACTCTACGAGCGTGAAGGCTCGCCCTACGGCGCCAACAACGGTCGCGACTGGCCGGACAACCACATTCGTTTCGCCCGTCTGGGCCTGGCCGCTGCCGACATCGCCGCCAACCTCGCGCAAATCCACTGGTGCCCGGATCTGGTGCACGCCCATGACTGGCCTGCCGGCCTGGCCCCGGCCTATATGCACTGGCGCGGGCAGCGCACGCCGACCCTGTTCACCATTCACAACCTTGCTTATCAAGGCGTGACCAGCCTCGGCTCCTGCCCCGAGCTGGGTATTCCCAACCACGCCCTGCAACAGGAAGGCATGGAGTTCTACGGCAAGATGTCGTTCCTCAAGGCCGGCATGGCGTATTCGAGCCATATCACCACGGTCAGCGCCACCTACGCGCAGGAAATCACCACCCCGGATTTCGGCTGCGGCCTCGACGGCTTTCTCGCCGCCAAGACCCAGCAAGGTTTGCTCAGCGGCATCCCCAACGGCATCGATGAGAGCTGGGACGCTGCCACCGATCCGCACCTGTTTGCACCGTTTGCCATCGGTGACTGGGAAGGCAAAGCGGTCAACGCCGCGCACGTGCGTGAGCTATTTGAATTGAATGACTCAGAAGGCCCGCTGTTCGCCGTGGTGTCGCGACTGGTCTATCAGAAAGGTCTGGACCTGACGATCGCGGTGTCGGAGTACATCGTGCAGAACGGCGGCCAGATCGCAATCATCGGTCGTGGTGAGCCGGAAGAAGAACAAGCCATGCGCGAACTGGCCCTGCGCTTCCCAGGCCAGATCGGCGTGCGCATCGGCTTCAACGAAACCGATGCCCGCCGGATGTTCGCTGGCAGCGATTTCCTGCTGATGCCGTCGCGCTACGAGCCTTGCGGTTTGAGTCAGATGTACGCCCAGCGCTTCGGTTCGCTGCCAGTGGCGCGCAATACCGGCGGGCTGGCCGACACCATTGAAAACGGCGTCACCGGTTTCCTCTTCGATGAGTCCACCGCTGAAAGCTATCAAGAGGCCCTCAGCCGCGCGTTCAAGGTCTTCGCCTTCCCCGAACTGCTCAACGCCATGCGTTGCCGGGCCATGGCCGCGCCGTTCAACTGGTGCAAAGCGGTTGAACCGTACGCCGAACTCTACGAACAACTGGTCGCCAAGGCGCTGGGTAAAGCTCACCACAAATAACCAGGGAGGTTCACCACGATGCCGTTACGGTCTACTGAAACCTGGCCCCACGGCGCGATGATGCTGGACGCCGAACACACACAGTTCGCGCTGTGGGCACCCGATGCGTTTTACGTCAGTGTCGAGCTTGAAAATGGCCAGTCGCTGCCGATGCTGTCTCAGGCAGACGGCTGGTTTGTGATCAAGGCCCGCTGTCCGGCGGGCACGCGTTACCGCTACAACATCGACGGCGAACTGGAAGTGCCCGACCCGGCCTCCAGAGCACAGGATGGCGACCTCGACCGCCACAGCGTGGTGGTCGATCCGCTGGCCTATCAATGGCGCCACACTGCCTGGCAAGGTCGGCCGTGGAGCGAAGCGGTGATCTACGAGTTGCACGTCGGTGCGCTCGGCGGTTTCGCTGAAGTCGAACAACATCTGGCGCGCCTCGCGGGCCTGGGCATCACCGCCATCGAACTGATGCCGCTGGCGCAGTTCCCCGGCGATCGCAATTGGGGTTACGACGGTGTCTTGCCCTACGCACCGCAAGCCTCCTACGGCACGCCGGAACAACTCAAACAACTGATCGACAGTGCCCACGGCCATGGTCTTGCCGTCATTCTCGACGTGGTCTACAACCACTTCGGCCCTGATGGCAATTACCTGCATCGTTACGCCAAAGGCTTTTTCCGCGAGGACAAGCACACGCCGTGGGGCGCAGCGATCGATTTTCGCCGCAGCGAAGTTCGCGAATTCTTTATCGAAAACGCCCTGATGTGGTTGCTCGAATACCGCTTCGACGGTTTGCGCCTGGACGCGGTGCATGCCATCGAAGACCCGGATTTTCTCACCGAGATGGCCCAGCGTGTCCGCGCGCAGATTGACCCGAGCCGGCATGTCTGGCTGACCGTGGAAAACGAACTGAACCAGTCGAGCCTGCTCGAATACGACTACGACGCGCAGTGGAACGACGACGGCCATAACGCCTTGCACGTCCTGCTCACTGGCGAAACCGACGCCTATTACGCCGACTACGCCGCACAACCCACCGAACAACTGGTGCGCTGCCTCAGTCAGGGGTTTGTCTTCCAGGGCCACATCACCCGCCACGGCGAACCGCGCGGCGAGCCTAGCGAACATCTGCCCTCCACCGCGTTCGTGCTGTTCCTGCAAAACCACGATCAGATCGGCAACCGCGCCTTTGGCGAACGCCTGCATCATCTGGCCGATCCGCGTGCCGTGCAGGCAGCGACCGTGTTGTTGCTGCTGTCACCGATGATTCCGCTGATGTTCATGGGCGACGAGTTTGCCGCCGAGCAGCCGTTCCTGTTTTTCACCAGCCACCACGGTGAACTGGCGGAACTGGTGCGCGAGGGTCGACGCAATGAATTCGCCGCGTTCAGCGCCTTCACCGATCCGCACAAGCGCGAGCAGATTCCCGATCCGAATGGCGAAAAAACCTTCCACGCCTCACAGCCAAGGTTGATCGGCCATGGCAGCGAAAAACAGCAGGAAACCCTCGCGCTGTACCAGAAGCTCCTGCAATTTCGCCATCAATACATCATTCCCCATCTGTCCGGCACCCAAGCGCTCGGCGCGCATATGCTCGGTTATGGCGCGGTCAGTGCGCGCTGGCGTCTGGGCAATGGCAGCGAGCTGCGAATTGACCTGAACCTCAGCGACGCGCCAGTGGTCAACCCTCCACAGACCGAGGCCGTGTGGTTGTTTCAACAGCCACCCAGCGTCGATCTGTCGGAATCGGGCGTACTGCCCGCGTATTGCGCGCTTGTCAGCCTCACGGCCGCAACCCCTTTGCAACCTCTGAATGGAGAGCGCCTATGAGCGATGCGCAACTGGAAATTCTCGCCAGCCGAGCCGGCCTCGCCGTCGACTGGATCGACGCCAACGGCCGCCCGCAGAAAGTCGCCCCGGCGGTGCTGCGCAATGTCCTCATCGGACTCGGCCATCCGGCCAGCACGGCGCAGGAAATCGACGCCAGCCTGCTGGAACTGCAAGCCGTGCAACAAGACCGCCACTTGCCGCCGCTGTTGACCGCCGATGTCGGTGTCGGCGTCGATCTGGCGCGTTACTTCGCGCCGGAAACGCCGTGTGAAATTCACCTTGAAGACGGCTCGCGGCTGAACCTGAAGCTCGATTGCGAAGCGATATTGCCGGGGCTGATCCCGGTCGGCTATCAACAGGTGCACATCAGCGATCAGTATTTCACCCTGGCCGTAGCCCCGGAGCGCTGCTTCAGCGTCGGCGATGCGGTGGATAATCCGATTCCCCGTGTCTGGGGCCTGAGTGCGCAACTGTATGCCTTGCGCCGCGCCGGCGACGGCGGCTTCGGCGACACTCAAGCACTGGAAGACCTGGTCCGTGTGGCCGGTGAGCGCGGCGCCGATGCCTTGGCGATCAGCCCGCTGCACGCCATGTTCAGCGCCGATACCGGGCGCTACAGCCCTTATTCGCCATCCAGTCGGTTGTTCCTCAACTCTCTTTACGCCGCACCCGGGGCCATTCTCGGTGAGCGCGCCTTGCGTGATGCGATCGACGCGGCCGGCCTGGCCGAGCAGTTCGCGCAACTGGAAGACCTGACACTGATCGACTGGCCGAGCGCCGCCGACGCCAAGCAAAAGCTCCTGCAAGCGTTGTACGAAGGTTTCATTGCCGGTGACCATCCGTTGCACCCGGACTTCGCCAGTTTCCGTCACGCCGGTGGCGAAGCACTGGAAAACCACTGCCGCTTCGAAGCGATTCAGGAGATGCGCGCCGCCCGTGGCGAAAACCTCGACTGGCGGCAATGGCCAGAGCACTGGCACGACCCACGCGGCGCAGCGCTCGAAGCGTTTGCCGAGGAGTACGCCGAACGCATTGGCTATTTCGCTTTTTGCCAGTGGCTGATTCACCGTTGCCTGGAGCGTGCGCAAACCGCCGCACGCAGCGCCGGCATGGGCATTGGCCTGATCGCCGATCTGGCGGTGGGTGCCGACGGTGCTGGCAGTCAGGCCTGGAGTTTTCAGGATGAACTGCTCGCCTCGCTGACCGTCGGTGCGCCGCCGGACATTCTCAATCGCTCGGGTCAGGGCTGGGGCATTTCCGCGTTCTCGCCGGAAGGCCTGATCCGCAACGGCTTCCGAGCCTTCATCGACATGCTGCGCGCCAACTTCGCCCACGCTGGCGGCTTGCGCATCGACCATGTGATGGGCCTGCAACGTTTGTGGGTGATCCCCAACGGCGCGGCGCCGGCCGATGGTGCGTACCTGTATTACCCGGTCGATGATTTGCTGCGCTTGCTGACCCTCGAATCCCATCGTCATCAGGCGATCGTCCTCGGTGAAGACCTTGGCACGGTGCCCGATGGCCTGCGCGAGAAGCTCATCGCCCGCTCGATGCTCGGCATGCGCGTGCTGTTGTTCGAGCAGGACAACACCCATTTCAAACCGATTCTCGACTGGCCGGACAACGCACTGGCGACCACCAGCACCCACGATCTGCCAACGCTCAACGGTTGGTGGCATGGCCGCGACATCGACTGGAACGCGCGGTTGGGTTTTGTCGATGCCAACGGTGAAATCGAATGGCGCCACCATCGTCAGCGTGAACGTGAAGGCCTGCGCAGTGCCTTGAGTCAGGACCCGCAGAATTTCCGCGAGGAATCCCACGAGGCCGATCAAGTGGTCGATGCCGCGGTGCGTTTCCTTGGCCACACCCGCGCGCCGCTGGTGCTGCTGCCGCTGGAAGATGCGCTGGGCATCAACGAGCAGGCGAATCTGCCGGGCACCATCGACACCCATCCGAACTGGTCACGGCGCTTGCCCGGCACCAGTGAGGCGCTGCTCGACGGCGCCGATGCGGCGCGACGCCTGGAACTACTCGCGTGCGCGCGTCTTCAGGCTGCCGAGCGTGACCAATGAATCAAGCGTTGATCCAGCCCCTGCGCGCGACACTGCGCCTGCAATTTCATAAAGGTTTTACCCTCGAACAAGCCGTTCCACTGGTGCCGTACTTCGCCCGGCTCGGCATCAGCCATATTTACGCCTCGCCGCTGCTCGCGGCGCGGGCCGGTTCCATGCACGGTTACGACGTGGTCGACCCGACCCAGGTCAATCCAGAGCTCGGTGGCGAACCGGCGTTAAGGCGCTTGGTCAGCACCCTGCGTGAACACAACATGGGGCTGATCCTCGACATCGTCTCCAACCACATGGCGGTCGGTGGCAGCGACAACCCGTGGTGGCTCGACCTGCTGGAATGGGGGCGACTGAGCCCTTACGGCGAGTTCTTCGATATTCAGTGGCACTCGCCGGACCCGTTGATGGAGGGTCAGTTGCTGCTGCCGTTCCTCGGCAGCGATTACGGTGTGGCGTTGCAGGAAGGCACGCTGAAGCTGCTGTTCAAGGCAAACACCGGCAGCTTTTACGTCGAGCACTACGATCATCATTTCCCGATTTGCCCGAGTGACTACGGTGAGATCCTCAAACACCAAGAGACGCTGAAATCCCTCGCTGACCGGTTCAGCACACTCAGTTATCAGACCGATGCACATTCGCTGGCGATGCCACTGAAGGAAGAGCTGCGCGAACTGGCGAGCGATCCGCAGACGCTTGAAGCGATTCAAAGCAACCTGCAGCATTTCGATTCAACGACCGAAGCAGGCTTCCAGGCGCTGCATCAACTGCTCGAGCGCCAAAGCTATCGCCTCGCCAGTTGGCGCACCGCAGCGGATGACATCAACTGGCGGCGCTTTTTCGACATCAACGAACTCGGCGGTCTGCGCGTCGAACGTCCGGCGGTGTTCGAAGCCACCCACGGCAAAATCTTCCAGTTGATCGCCGAAGGCTTGGTTGACGGTTTGCGTATCGATCACATCGATGGCCTCGCCGACCCGCGTGGCTATTGCCGCAAACTGCGCCGCCGCGTCGATCTGCTGGCACCGGGCAGGCACTTGCCGATCTACGTCGAGAAGATCCTCGGCGCCGGCGAAACCCTGCACCGCGACTGGGCGGTGGACGGCACCACCGGTTATGAGTTCATGAATCAGCTGTCGTTGCTGCAACACAATCCGGACGGCGAATTCGTCCTCGGTGACCTCTGGCAACGGCGCACCGAACGCCCGGCCGCGTTTATCGAAGAGGCGCAACTGGCGCGTCAGCAGATCCTCAACGGCTCGCTGGCCAGTGATTGCGAAAGCGTCGCCCAGGCTCTGCTGCAGGTTGCCCGCGATGACCTGATGACCCGCGACCTGACTCTCGGCGCGATCCGCCGGGTGTTGCAGGCGTTGATCGTGCATTTCCCGGTGTATCGCACTTACATCAGCGCCATGGGCCGCTCGGCGCAGGACGAGGTGTTTTTCCAGCAGGCCATGGACGGTGCGCGGCAAACCCTCAGCGAAGCCGACTGGCCGGTGCTCGACTGTGTCGCTGCGTGGCTCGGTGGCACACCGTGGCGACGCAAACCGCGCGGCCGCTCGCGCAAAATCCTCAAACACGCCTGCGTACGCTTTCAACAACTGACCTCACCGGCAGCCGCCAAAGCCGTGGAAGACACCGCGCTGTATCGCTCGGCGGTACTGTTGTCGCGTAATGACGTTGGCTACAACACCGAGCAGTTCAGCGCCCCGGCCAGCGATTTTCATGCGGTCAATCAGCAACGGCTGGACGAGTTCCCCGACAACTTGCTGGCCACCGCCACCCACGATCACAAACGTGGCGAAGACACCCGCGCGCGTCTGGCCGTGCTCAGCGAGCGCAGCCATTGGTACGCCGAGCAGATCGAATTGTGGCGCGCCCTCGCCCGTCCCGTTCGGGTTGACGAGCAGATGCCGTCGAGCGGCGATGAGCTGATCCTCTATCAAGCGTTGCTCGGCAGTTGGCCGCTGCAACTGCGCGATGACGATCAGGCAGGTGCAGCCGACTACGCCAAACGTATCTGGCAATGGCAGCAGAAAGCCCTGCGCGAAGCCAAACTGCAAAGCAGTTGGAGCGCGCCGAACGAAGCCTATGAAAACGCCGCACAGGCATTCACCGAAAAACTCCTCAACGGTGAGGAAGGTGAACTGCTGCGCGCCGCGCTGAGCAAGACCGTCAACAGCATCGCCGCCGCCGGCGCCCTCAACGGCTTGGCGCAAACCTTGCTGCGCATGACCGTGCCGGGGGTGCCGGATCTGTATCAGGGCAATGAGTTCTGGGACTTCAGCCTGGTCGATCCGGACAATCGCCGGCCGGTGGATTACGCCGCGCGCGAGCACGCCCTGCAGGAGCCTTTGCCACCTGTGGAGCTGCTGGCGAACTGGCGTGACGGGCGCATCAAGCAAGCCTTGATCGCCGAAGTGCTGAACCTGCGCGTCGAGCATGCCGAGCTGTTCCGCCGGGGCACTTACCAGGCCCTGGAAGTGCTCGGCAGTCAGGCGCACAACGTGCTCGCGTTTGCCCGTGAGCACGAGGGCAAGCAGGCCATCGTGATCGTGCCGATCCGTTGCGCAACCCTGCTGGAAAACAGTGCTGTACCTCAGGTCGATGCGCTGCGCTGGGGCGATACGCGGGTGGTTTTACCGTTCGCCGCCTCTGCGACAAACCTGAAGGGACTTTTTTCAAGCAGCGCAGTCACAAAAAACAGGGAGCTGAATATCAGCGACGCGCTGGGGGATGTCCCGGTCAATCTCTTTATCCAACACTTAACGTAAGCATGAGTTCAGTTCAGGAGCATTGCGATGAGTACCGACGATAAACGCATCCGCGAATTCGCCTATCAAATCTGGGAATCGGAAGGTCAGCCTGAGGGTCAGGAGGCGCGCCATTGGGAGATGGCACGCAAGCTCGCTGAAGCGGAAGCGCTGGCACCGAAGAAACCACCAAAAGCCGCTGGCAGCAAAACCGCTGGCAAGACTGCCGAGGTCAAAGCGCCGGCAGCCAAGCCGAAACCTGCGGCCAAAGCCAAACCGGCCAGCGCCGCCAAAGTGATTCCCCCGGGCGAAAAAGCCGCCGAGAAAAAGCCTCGAGCGCCGAAGAAGCCTTCGGCGATCTGACGCTTCAACGACGATTGAACTGAATGACCGTGTGGCGGGTTCGCTCGCCACCGAGGACGCGTTCGTCCTCAAGAAACACACAAAACCCTGTGGGAGCGAGCCTGCTCGCGAAAGCGGTGGGTCAGCTAACAGAGATGTCGGATGTGCCGACGCCTTCGCGAGCAGGCTCGCTCCCACAGGGGAAACAGTGTTAACCGAACTACCCCGATTTTTGCAGGAGCAATCATGACCCGTCCAAAGAAAGCCGAACCCACCGCGCACGCCGAGCCGTCGAGAATCCGTGAAGGCCTGCCCTTCCCGCTCGGTGCGACCTGGGATGGTCTGGGGGTGAACTTTGCTCTGTTTTCCGCCAACGCCACCAAGGTCGAACTGTGCATCTTCGACGATGCCGGCGAAGTCGAACTCGAACGCATCGAACTGCCGGAATACACCGATGAGATCTACCACGGCTACCTGCCCGATGCGCACCCGGGGCTGATCTACGGCTACCGCGTATACGGCCCGTACGACCCGGCCAACGGTCACCGTTTCAACCACAACAAATTGCTCATCGACCCGTACGCCAAGCAATTGGTCGGCGAACTGAAATGGTCGGAAGCGCTGTTCGGCTACACCATCGGCCACCCCGACGCCGACCTCAGTTTCGATGAGCGCGACAGCGCCCCTTTTGTACCCAAATGCAAGGTCATCGACCCGGCCCACACCTGGGGCAACGACCATCGCGTCAGCGTGCCGTGGGACAAAACCATCATTTACGAAACCCACGTGCGCGGCATCAGCATGCGTCATCCGTCAGTGCCGGAGAACGTACGCGGCACTTTCGCCGGGCTGATGGTTGACGATGTGCTTGAACACATTCGCAAACTCGGCGTATCGACCGTCGAACTGCTGCCAATCCACGCCTTCGTCAACGACCAGCATCTGCTGCACAAAGGCATGACCAACTACTGGGGCTACAACAGCATCGCGTTTTTCGCCCCGGACCCGCGCTACCTCGCCAGCGGCAAGATTGCCGAGTTCAAGGAGATGGTCGCGCACCTGCACGAAGCCAATCTCGAAGTGATTCTCGACGTGGTCTACAACCACACTGCCGAGGGCAACGAGCAAGGCCCGACCCTGTCGATGCGCGGCATCGACAACGCCTCGTACTACCGCTTGATGCCCGACGACAAGCGCTTCTACATCAACGATTCCGGCACCGGCAACACCCTCGACCTGAGTCACCCGTGTGTGCTGCAAATGGTCACCGACTCGTTGCGCTACTGGGCCAGCGAGATGCACGTCGACGGTTTCCGCTTCGATCTGGCGACCATTCTCGGCCGCTACCACGACGGTTTCGACGAGCGTCACAGCTTCCTCGTCGCCTGCCGTCAGGACCCGGTGCTGCGTCAGGTGAAAATGATCGCCGAACCCTGGGACTGCGGCCCCGGTGGCTATCAGGTGGGCAACTTCCCGCCGGGCTGGGTCGAGTGGAACGACAAGTTCCGCGACACCGTGCGCGCGTTCTGGAAAGGTGACGACGGCCAGGTTGCCGATTTCGCCAGCCGCATGACCGCTTCCGGCGAGATGTTCAACCAGCGTGGGCGTCGGCCGTATTCGTCGGTGAACTTCATCACCGCGCACGACGGTTTCACCCTCAACGACCTCGTGTCGTACAACGACAAGCACAACGAAGCCAACGACGAGAACAATCAGGACGGCAGCAACAACAATCTGTCGTGGAACCACGGCGTCGAAGGCCCGACCGACGATCCCGAGATCAATGCTCTGCGCCATCGGCAGATGCGCAACTTCTTCGCCACCTTGCTGCTCGCCCAAGGCACGCCGATGATCGTCGCTGGCGATGAATTCGCCCGCACCCAGGACGGCAACAACAATGCCTATTGCCAGGACAGCGACATCGGCTGGGTCAACTGGGACCTGAGCGAAGACGGCAAGGCACTGCTGAAATTCGTCAAACGTCTGATCAAGTTGCGCCTGGCTTATCCGATCCTGCGCCGTGGGCGCTTTCTGGTCGGCGAGTACAACGAGGACATCGGCGTCAAGGACGTTACCTGGCTGGCGCCGGACGCCACCGAGATGACCACCGAGCATTGGCACGACGCGCACAACCGTTGCCTGGGCATGTTGCTCGATGGCCGCGCGCAGGAAACCGGGATTCGCCGCAAAGGTGCGGATGCGACGTTGCTGTTGGTGGTCAACGCCCATCACGACATCGTCAACTTCACCTTGCCGGAAGTACCGGAAGGCAGTTTCTGGACGTGCATGATCGACACCAATCAGCCGTCGATCCGTGGGCAGGAACGCTTCGATTTCGGCCACGAGTACTCGGTGACCGGCCGCTCGTTGCTGCTGTTCGAACTGCAACGTGATGAAGAAGACTGATATGGATCTGCACAGTTATCTCGCCCGCCGCCCAGCGGACTATCCGCACACCCTGGCCCTCGGCAATTGCTTGCGGGCACTGGTCGAGGCCGGGCTGGATCGGTTGCCGTTGCCGGGCAGCGGTCACACGCTGGAACGCTTTCAGCGGCTGGCCGAGGTCGGCGGGCATGATCTGGGTTTGTGCAAATTGTTCGAAGGGCATACCGACGCACTGGCGATCATCGAGCAACTGGGTGGCTCGCCGACCCCGGGCAGCACTTGGGGTATGTGGGCAGCGGAACCGCCGCAGGCAAAGGTTAAAGTCAGCCCGGCCGGGCACATGGTCGCGCTGCACGGGCGCAAAGCGTGGTGCTCCGGCGCCGCCGTGCTGAGCCATGCCTTGCTCACCGCGTGGGATGCCGATGATCAGCAACAACTGGTCGCCGTCGCCCTCGACCAACCGGGCGTGACCATTACCGAGCAAGGCTGGCAAGCCGTGGGCATGGCCGCCACCGGCAGCGTCGAGGTGCTGTTCGACGACGCCGAAGCACAAGCCATCGGCAACCCCGGCGACTATTTGCAACGCCCGGGTTTCTGGCAGGGCGGAATCGGCATTGCTGCGTGCTGGTACGGCGCCGCACGGCAGATCGCCGAAACCTTGCGCCGCCAATGTGGACAACGCCCGGAACCGCACGCCCTCGCCCACCTCGGCGCGGTGGACAGTGCCTTGCAGGCGGCGGCCGATGTATTGCGCTTCAGTGCATTGCACATTGATGCGCATCCCGAGGACAACGCCGAATTGCTCGCCCGGCGTGCCCGCGCGGTGGTCGAGCAATCTGCCGAACAGGTAATGCGTGAGGTCGGTCGCGCGCTCGGCGCGGGGCCGTTTTGCAAGGATCGGCACTTTGCCCGGCTCAGCGCCGACCTGCCGGTGTTCCTGCGCCAGAGTCACGCCGAAAGGGATCTGGCCGCGCTCGGGCAAATGGTTGCCGGGCACTCCGCGGAGGCATGGGCACTATGAAAACCAACCCGATTGTCGGCCAGGGCACGAGCCTGCATCAGTGGCAGGCGTCGCGACAGCTGGCAGAGCTGGACAGCATCGACATCCTCAGTCTGGTGCCACCGGGCGCGCGGGCGGTGATTGTTGCGCCGCACCCGGACGACGAAGTGCTGGGGTGTGGTGGCTTGCTGCAATTGCTCGCCGCTGCCGGCCGGTCTCTGCAATTGATTTCGGTGACCGACGGCAGCGCCAGTCACCCCGGTTCCAGTCGCTGGCCGGTGGAACGTTTGAGCGTGGTACGGCCGCAGGAGTCCGCCGAAGCGCTGCGCCGCCTCGGTCTGCCGATGCATCGCGTGAAGTGGCTGCGCGGCGGCTTCACTGACACGCAGGTCGCGGCTGAGGAAGCGCAGTTGGTCGATTTCATCGAGCGTCATCTGCGTCCCGACGATGTGCTGTTCACCACGTGGAGCGAGGATGGTCATTGCGACCACGAGGCTGTCGGCCGCGCCAGTGCTGAAGCTGCGCGCCGGGTCGGTGCGACCTGCCATGAGCTGCCGGTGTGGACGTGGCACTGGGCGACCCCGGAAGACGCTTTTGTGCCGTGGCAACGGGCGCGCAAGATTCTCCTGACGCCGGCGCAAGTCGCGCGCAAGCGCCACGCGGTACACGCCTTCGCCAGTCAACTGGAAGGCGACCCTGACGCCGGACTCGGCCCGGTACTGGCGCCGTACGTGCTCGATCGCCTGCTGCAGCCCTTCGAAGTGGTGTTTCTATGAGTGTCGAGGATCGCTATTTCGACGGATTGTTTGCCGGTAACGACGACCCTTGGGCCTTCCGCGATCGCTGGTACGAGCAGCGCAAACGCGCGATCACCCTCGCCGCCCTGCCGCGTCCGCATTACCGGGCGATCTTCGAACCGGGCTGCGCCAACGGCGAGTTGAGCGCCGAATTGGCCGGCCATTGCGATCGTTTGCTGTGCTGCGACACTGCCAGTGCGGCAGTGACCTTGGCGCGCACGCGTTTGAGTCTGTTCGATCACGCCGAAGTGCGACAAATCCGTCTTCCCGGCGACTGGCCGGAGGAAAAATTCGACCTGATCGTATTTAGCGAGATCGGCTACTACCTCGATGGCGAAGATCTGACAGACGTGATCCGTCGGGCCAGTGATTGCCTGACTGCGGACGGCCAGTTCCTCGCCTGTCACTGGCGTCCGCCCATCGACGGCTGCCCGCTGAATGCACGACAGGTTCACGACTTGATCCACGAAAAATTGCACCTGCCACGGCTGGTGTTGCATCAGGAAGCGGACTTCATCCTCGAGGTATGGAGCCGCGAACCGCGCTCGGTAGCGACACTGGAGGGTTTGCGATGATCGGCATTCTGATCCCGGCACACAACGAGGAAGACCTGCTCGACGACTGCCTGAGCGCAGCCATGCGCGCCAGCCGCCACGGTTTGCTGGCCGGTGAAAAGGTTGAAGTATTGGTGGTGCTCGACAGTTGTACCGACCGCTCGGCGCAGATTGTCAGCCGCTACCCGGTGCTGAGCCTGCACATCGACGCGCGCAATGTCGGCCAGGCCCGGGCGGCCGGCGCACAGCTGTTGCTGGAACGCGGCGCACGCTGGATCTCCTGCTCGGACGCCGACAGTCGGGTCGCCGACGACTGGCTGGTGGCGCAATTGGGGTTGGGCGCCGACGCGGTATGCGGTACCGTCACGGTCGAGCGCTGGCATGAGTCGTTCGATGCAGCGGCGCAAATCCGCTATCACCGGCATTACCGGGCCTGCGATGGCCATCGGCATATTCACGGCGCCAATCTGGGCATCAGCGCCGACGCCTATCGCTGGGTCGGGGGCTTTAAACCGCTGGCGTGCGACGAGGATGTGCAATTGGTGCGGGAGCTGGAACTCGACGGCGCCAACATCGCCTGGAGCCATCGCCCGCAAGTGCTCACCAGCGCGCGGTTCGACAGTCGTGCGCGCGGTGGCTTTGGTGACTATCTGCGAAATCTGGCACAGATGGAGCAAAAAAAAGCGGATCAGATTGATCTGTGACGCGACGAACTTCGCTTCATGAGCAATACTCTGCTGCGCGGCAATCCAGGGTTCGGAGCGTCGCAAGGCATTCAACCAGCCTTCACGGGTCGGCAGCGACTGGCAATCATTGCCACGCATACGGCTGAGGGCGAGACAACACAAGGACGTCAGACCATGAAACCGTTATCCCTCAGCGACAGCAGTCTGCCGGCGCAAATATGGAACAGCGCCCCGCAACTGGACAACATTCCCGTCATCAATACTCGCAGCCTGGTGCCCGAAGGTGCCCGCGCCGTGATCATCGCGCCGCATCCGGGTGATGAAGTGGTCACCTGCGGCGGCCTGCTGCAATTACTCTCAAGCCTCGGTCATCCGCTGCAATTGCTCTCCATCACTGACGGCAGCGCCAGCCATCCGGGTTCTCGGCAATGGTCGGAAAAACGCCTGAGTGTGTTCCGCCCCCAGGAAAGCGTCGAAGCCCTGCGCCGCCTCGGCCTGCCGATGCACAGCCTGAAATGGGTGCGCGGCGGCTTCACCGACAACGCCCTGTGCGAACAGCAAGCGCAAGTGACCGAGTTCATCAGCCGCTACCTGCGCCCCGGCGACGTGGTGTTCAGCACCTGGCGCGGCGATGGCAACGATGACCATGAAGCGGTCGGTCGGGCCAGTGCGCAAGCGGCGGAACAGGCCGGCGCGACCTTCCACGATGTACCGGTCTGGGCCTGGCACTGGCCCGAGCGCGAACACACGTTGATCCCTTGGGACCGCGCGCGCAAACTGCGCCTCGACACCTGGACCGTGGCGCGCAAAAGCCACGCTACTCACGCCTATGCCAGCCAGCTCAAGGGCGAACCGGCGATCGGCATTGCACCGATGCTGCCGCCGGTGATTCTTGAAAGAATGCGTTTGCCCTACGAAATCGTCTTTGTCTGAATATCTACGACACTGCCGAGCTCTTTGTAGGAGTGAGCCTGCTCGCGATAGCGGTGGGTCATTGACGCAAATGTTGATTGATCCACCGCTATCGCGAGCAGGCTCACTCCTACATTGGGCGCGGTGGGATGATCAGAAGGAACTGCCGCCCCTCCCCATCAGTCGCATGAATAAGCGGCCCGCAATCCAGAGGAGTGAACGTGTCCAGCGATCCCAAGCGTCATGTCGTCGACGCGCCCGTCATTCATCGTCTCAGGGTGCTGACGGTCAACACCCACAAGGGGTTCACCGCGCTTAATCGGCGCTTCATCCTGCCGGAGCTGCGCGAAGCCGTTCGGAGCACCTCGGCCGATCTGGTATTTCTGCAGGAAGTGGTGGGTGAACACGAACGGCATTCGAGTCGTTACAACGAATGGCCGCAAACTTCGCAGTACGAATTTCTCGCCGACAGCATGTGGAGCGATTTCGCCTACGGGCGCAACGCCGTCTACCCCGACGGCCACCACGGCAACGCACTGCTGTCGAAATACCCGATCCGTGAATTCCGCAACCTCGATGTGTCGATCACCGGGCCCGAACGCCGTGGCCTGCTGCATTGTGTGCTCGACGTACCGGGACACGCCGAGGTTCATGCGATCTGCGTGCACTTGAGTCTGCTGGAAAGCCATCGGCAATTGCAGTTGCAACTGCTCTGCCAGTTGGTCGAATCCCTGCCCGACGACGCCCCGGTGATCATCGCCGGCGATTTCAACGACTGGCAGTTGCAGGGCAACGCCGCCCTCGCCCGTCGCGATTACCTGCACGAAGCCTTCGAGCGTCATCACGGGCGCCCGGCCAAGACTTACCCAGCGCGGTTTCCATTGCTGCGACTGGACCGGATCTACCTGCGCAATGCCAGCAGCCATGACCCGCGGATCCTCGGCAACAAGCCGTGGACACATCTGTCCGATCATCTGCCACTGGCGGTAGAGGTGCACCTGTAGCCGCAATAGTGACAGCAATGCAGGACGCAATGGATCAACTCATTCGGCGATTTAACGTTGCCGGCAGACCATCTGTCGATAACTGAATGCCTCTGGGTCGGGGCTTTTGTTGTGTTTTTCCATACAAACAACCACTTAGTTATGTGCAGAAAAACAAACGCTTGCAAAGCCTGTTTTGCTACTACCGCTCATCGTTCAATTTCTTGACGGGCGCGCTCGACTCTTCTTATCTCTACCTTACTACCCCCGGAATCACTACCCGGGACGAGCCTTCGGACACTCGCAAAATCGAGCGGCCACGGTTCGCCCCGCTCCATTCGGTCGCCCCTCGTTCGGGGTAGGAGAGACGCCACACAGAGAGAATGCATGCGCCTGCAAGGTAGACCTCCATGAAAACTTCAATAACCCCACGCGAGATCAAAATCACTTTCTGCACAGTGTCGAGTTCAATCTTGCTGTGCTCATCCATGGAGGCGCAGGCCGGTTCTGCGGCGGATGAAACCACCCCGTGGTATCGCGCGGATGTGCCCGTAATGACGCTGCCTGCCACCGTCATCACCCCCGGGCCGCAACGCTTCAGCCCACGGCCCGATCTGCAAGGCACACGCTTGATTACCGAAGACCTCGCACCGTCGGCCTGGGACGAGTTGTACGGCAGAAGCGCCCGGCAGGCGCAGACCGATGTGCTGTCATCGGGCTACGCGATGCCCGGCAGTGGCGATTTCAAAGGCCCCGCCGTGTTGACTCTGCAAAGTGGTAGCCATACCCAGAAAATCGGACTGATCGGCGGCGTCAATCAGATTCAGGCCAATGGCAATGGTCCGCTTACCAGCCGCGCCCTGGCCGACCCGAACAGTGACACCCTCAATCTGCAAGGCCAAAGCCTTGGCGCTTATTACAGCCTGATCGGCGCCCAGGGCTGGCACGTGGATTTATCCGCCAGCGGCGGCAGGGTCAGCGGCTTCAGTCGCAATGGCCAAGGCGCACGGCAAGCCACCGAAGGCAGTGCCATGACCTTCTCGGTGGAAGGCGGTTTTCCGATTGGCTTGAGTGAGAATTGGGTGGTTGAACCCCAGGCGCAATTGATCAACCAGCGCATCACCCTCGATACGCCGTACGCCGGTTCGGGCAATGCCTCTTCCTCCGATCTGACGGCGTGGAGCGGCCGCGTCGGTGCGCGCTTGAAAGGCAGTTACGATTTGAACGGTCTGCCGGTCGAACCCTATGTGCGCACCAACCTCTGGCATACCGTCTACACCGGCAATACCGTGACACTGGATCAGGTCGACAAGATCAGCAGCAGCCGCAAGTCCTCCACCGTCGAACTGGGATTAGGTCTGGTGGCGCGGGTGACGCCGGCGGTGAGTCTGTATGTCAGCGCCGATTACAGCAGTGATGTCGATGACAATGATTTGAACGGGATCATTGGCAGCCTTGGGGTGCGGATGCGCTGGTAGCGTTTGGCTTGGCGGCGATAGTGTTTGTGCTGACGCCATCGCGAGCAGGCTCACTCCTACAAGGGGAACGCATTCCAAGTGTAGGAGTGAGCCTGCTCGCGATGGCAGCAACTCGGTACTGGATCAACCCTCCGGTTTGAGGATCAACACCGCCAACGGCGGCAGATTCAGCTCCAGTGACAACGACTGGCCATGGCTCGGCACTTCCTCGGTAAACGCCCCGCCACCATTGCCGTAATTGGAACCGGCATAGGTGTCGGCATCGCTGTTGAGCAATTCTGTCCAGCGCCCGGCAAAGGGCACACCGACGCGATAGGCCTGACGCGGCACCGGCGTGAAGTTGGCCACCACCAGTACCGGTTTGCCGTCCTTGCTCCAGCGCAGCCAGGCATAAACGCTGTTGATCGCATCGTCGCCTATCAACCATTGAAAGCCCTGCGGCGCGTCGTCCTGGTCATGCAGCGCCGGCTCCTCGCGATACAGCCGATTGAGGTCACCGACCAGTTTCTGCACGCCTTTGTGCTCCGAGTACTGCAACAGATACCAATCCAGTTGCTGATCGTGATTCCACTCGCGCCACTGGCCAAACTCGCAGCCCATGAACAACAGTTTCTTGCCCGGATGGGTCCACATGAAGCTCAGATAGGCACGCAGGTTGGCGAATTTCTGCCAGCGATCGCCGGGCATCTTGTCGATCAGCGAATGCTTGCCGTGCACCACTTCGTCGTGGGAGATCGGCAGGATGAAACGCTCGGACCAGGCGTAGACCAAGCCAAAACTCAACTCGTTGTGATGGTGAGCGCGGTATACCGGATCCTGCTGAATGTAATGCAACGAATCGTGCATCCAGCCCATGTTCCATTTGTAGGCGAAACCCAGACCGCCCTGCTGCGTGCTTTGGCTGACACCGGGCCATGCGGTGGACTCTTCGGCGATCACCAGCGCGCCCGGCGCTTCCAGTTCAACCACGTCGTTCAAATGCCGGAGGAAGTCGATGGCTTCCAGATTCTCGCGGCCACCGTGGCGATTTGGCACCCATTCGCCGGCCTTGCGCGAATAGTCGCGGTACAACATCGACGCCACCGCATCGACGCGCAAACCGTCGACGTGGAAATGCTTCAACCAGTGCAGCCCGGACGCCAGCATGTAGCCGTGCACTTCAGTGCGGCCGAGGTTGTAAATCAGCGTATCCCAATCCTGATGGAAGCCTTCCAGCGGGTTGCCATACTCGTACAGCGCGGTGCCGTCGAATTGCGCGAGACCGTGGGTGTCGGTTGGAAAATGCGCCGGCACCCAGTCGAGAATCACGCCGATCTCGGCCCGGTGGCAGGCGTCGACGAATTCGGCGAACTGTGCCGGCGTGCCATAGCGCGCGCTCGGCGCAAATTGCGAGAGCAACTGATAACCCCACGAACCACCAAACGGGTGCTCCATGATCGGCATCAGCTCGATGTGGGTGAAACCCAGCTCCTTGACGTAGGGTATCAGCCGTTCGGCCAGCTCCGGCCAGGTGTACTGACGGGCAACTTCGCCGAGATCATCCAGCTCGCATTGCCACGAACCGGCATGCAGTTCGTAGATCGACAGCGGCGCCGAATGCTTGTGGCGGTCACGGCGGCTGTTCATCCAGTCGTGATCCTGCCAGTCGATTTGCAGCGGCTCGGCGACTTTCGACGCAGTGTCCGGCGGCAGGCTGGTAGCCAGCGCCATCGGGTCGGCCTTCAGCGGCAGGATCCCGTGGGCGCCAAGAATTTCGTATTTGTACAATTCACCCGCTTGCAAACGTGGAATGAACAACTCCCAGACCCCGGACGGATGACGCAAACGCATCGGATGCCGGCGGCCGTCCCAGACGTTGAAATCCCCTACCACCGACACCCGCCGGGCATTCGGCGCCCACACGGCAAAGCGCACGCCGTCGACACCGTCCACGCTTTTCAGCTGCGCGCCAAGGCACGCGCTGAGGTCACGGTGATTGCCTTCGGCGAACAGATACAAATCCATTTCACCGAGCAACTGGCCAAAGCTGTACGGATCCTCGGCCACCTGTTCGCCGCCGGCCCAGCGCGTGCGCAACTGATACGGCCGCGCCTGATCGAAGTGGCCGACAAACAGCCCCGGCGTTTCGGTCTGCTCCAGTGGGCCGCGTTCTTCACCGCTGTCCTTGTCCAGCACCACGACACTCAGCGCACCCGGTAGATAGGCGCGAATGAATTGCCCGCCAGCGCCATCGCCGTGCGGGCCAAGAATGGAAAAAGGATCGTGATGTTCAGCGCGGACCAAGGCATCGATATCTTTCGCCGAGGGCAGCAATGCTTCTTTGACCACACCCTGTTCCTTGTTCGAGAAACTCATGACTACTCTCCACCAAGATCGGAAAAGGGTTTAAGCCCCGTCAATAACCCATACAAACCGTGCAACGGCACGGGCAGCCACGTGGGGCGATTTTCGGCTTCATAGGCCACTTCATAGGCCGCCTTCTCCAGGCCGAACAACGCCAGCGCGGCGTCGGCACCTTCAGGATCTTGCCAGGCATGATCAAGACTAGCTGCCGCGCGGCGATATGCCTGAACAAATGCCTCACGGGCCTCACGCAGATAACGCTCGGCGACCAGACGCCGCGCGGTTTCAGACTCGGCGCTGTGGTCAACGTTGTGCACGTTGATGGTCATTGCCGCCGCGTAATCGAACGAGCGCAGCACGCCGCTGACATCTTTGTACGGACTGTGTTTGCCACGCCGCTCGCTCAATGGCCGCGCGGGTTCACCCTCGAAGTCGATCAGATAGGCATCGCCCTTGATCACCAGTACCTGGCCCAAATGCAGATCGCCATGGACGCGAATGCGCAAACCGCCGACGGCTTTCTTCGCCAGATCCTGCACATGGGCGAGGATGGTTTTCTTCTCGTCGACCAGGCGTTTGACCAGTTTCTGATCCGCTGCGCTGAGTTCACCCTGATGCTGCTTGAGCAGTTTCAAAGCATGCTCGACCTGGGCCACGACATCCTTGCCCGTCGCCTGCATGTCCTTGGCCGTCGACACCTGCGGTGCGAAATCGGCATTGTCCGTAGGCGCGCCAAGCATTTGATGCATCTCGCCCAGACGCTGCCCAAGCATCCCGGCAAAATCCCTCAGCTCACCGAGGGCGTTGTAATGCTGTTCCTGTTCGGACATGGCATCGGCCAGTTCATCGCGCAGCGCCCGCTCGAGGTTGTTTTGCGTCCACTCCCAGGCGTCGCCCTGATTGCTCAGATAGCCTTGGGCGATCATCAGCAGATTGTCTTCGCCCTTGGCGTCGCGGCGGATCACCGAGCCGAGCAGCGGAGAGATATTGGCAAATCCGGCCTCGGTCAGGTAAGCGCTCATCTCCAGTTCCGGGTGTACGCCAGAAGCGACTTTACGTATCAGCTTGAGCACCAGGCTGTTGCCGATCACCACCG